>ERZ836939.2255-NODE-2255-length-19363-cov-3.140356_pt1 | contig 19363 bp, 18 predicted proteins | sample MGYA00519912_ERZ836939 | MGnify/ENA primary metagenome ERZ836939 (study PRJEB31850, sample SAMEA3708810) | human gut metagenome | biome: human gut; feature: human-associated habitat; material: faeces | place: China | collected 2014 ...
TTTCATACCACATAACCGTATCTTTTATTATGTATCTCGGGCTTTGTTTGTATATATTCCGGCATATTATTATCATTAACATACTTAATACTAATATAATGCCTATTTTTATTTTTATTTTTGTTTTCACTTTATCGCCTTTCATATTTTCTGCTAAAACATTGTTACCAAACATCTGGTCCATCCCAGTCGGAATAATCTGTTCTTTTTATACAAAAATAATACTTTCCGGTTTTATCTTTATATATAACTATGCAACACCTTGGCACCTTTCCATTAATCAAGTTACTATAATCGGATAAAACAGTTTCGTCACAACTGTCTTTTATATATCTGGGTTCTGTTAAATAAATTGCTATTAACCCATCACAGTTTTCCAGCATCCATTCTTCCGGATATATTTTATCCATCTGTATATCGTCTCTCTTTTTTTCTTTTTTTAAATAATGCTTATATAAAAGATTATATGATACCATCGTTGTATTAAGTGTTGTTTTATCTAAATCTTTTAATTTGCCTTTATATTTATCAATACTATTTGTTACATTTACGCTTCTTTCGTTAAATTCTTTTAAATTATCAAATAAGCTATCTTTTTGTTTTTCACTTATTGCAAACTTTCCTGTATAATTACCGCTCTTTTTATCATACTCAAACTTCACTTTTTTGCAGAATAACGGTATTGTAAAATCTTTTTCATACCACATAACCGTATCTTTTATTATGTATCTCGGGCTTTGTTTGTATATGTTCAAACACATTATTATAAAAAACAAACTTAATATTAATATAATGCCTATTTTTATTTTTGTTTTCACTTTATCACCTTTCATATTTTCTGCTAAAACATTGTTATCTCATATCAAGTCCTTTCCAATTAGAATACTCTGCTCTTTTTATACAAAAATAATATTTTCCTTCTTTATCCATATATATAAGGACATAACTAATTAGTACGTTTTCTATATCGCTCTCATTAAATAATCTTGCATATCCATATTGTGGCATAATTCGATATAATAATATCAAATTTTCCTCATTTTCTATCAGCCAACTTTCGGGAAAAATTTTCTGAGAATCAATATCATCTCTCTTTTTTTCTTTTCCCATATATGTTGTATACAACAGATTCTTAGAAACCACAGTTGTATTTAATATTTTTTCACTTAATTCACTTATATCATCACACGAATGTTCATTTTGAACATCTATTGAATCACCATACCTTTTCCTTGCACTATTCCATTTATTATAAATCCTATCAGCCTGTTTTTTTGTAATTAAAAATTTACCTGTATATTTACCCGTCTCCCTATCATACTCAAACCTCACTTTTTTGCAGAATAACGGTATTGTAAAATCTTTTTCATACCACATAACCGTATCTTTTATTATGTATCTCGGGCTTTGTTTGTATATATTCCGGCATATTATTATCATTAACATACTTAATACTAATATAATGCCTATTTTTATTTTTATTTTTGTTTTCATTTTATATTACCTTCCAATTAATATATATATATCAAAAAGTCAATAGGTCAATTAATTGATATATTCTAAACTCATGCTTATCTCCGGCTAACGCTATCTGTTCATATTCTACATCTTTTTTATCCAAATCATACTTATATGTATACCAGCCTCTTCCATCACAATAATACCGGATATAAAAATGCTGCTTATCCTTAATAAAAGTATCTGGATTTCCATTAATATTATGATTCTCTTCATCTTTTACATTATGTACTTCCGCATCTCCTGCCAACACCTGTCCGCTTATTTTTTTTGCAAATGCAGATGCAATATTTTCTCCTGCATAATCTATATTTCCGACCGAACACTGCAAAAGTATAAGTCTTTGAACAGGCTTTCTTTCAAGTGAATTAATATCATCAATATTCATTCTCAGACTATAACCTTTTCCGGGTCCATTTGATATTTCCGTGGGCGTTCCATGCATATTCATCATAACCGCATATACACAGCACGCACTCTCATTAAATTTGCCTACATTTTCCCACGCTTCTCTAAACTTTTCTTCATTGTTTGTTTCAAACTTAACAACTTCATATATTTTATTTTTATAATTATAAGGATTACTCTCATCCTCTTTTATAGTTATTAAATCAGCCACATCACTTTCTGCCTGTTCTCTTCTGTCCTCAATATAAAAATAATATGCAATATTTTTATACTCTTTACCTCTTATGTGCAAACATTTATCGTACTCATCTTTACACACGCTGCAAAACATTTTTTCTGTTGTTGCACATATTGTATTTCCGTATATTTGTCCATCCCAATGTGAACACGCTCCATTCGGGTCATAATAATTATTTCCGCATATATTACAGAAAGTTATTTTATTGGCCTCACATACTGTTCCTCCGTAACTATTACCTTCCCAATGCGAACATGTTCCATTCGGGTCGTAATAATTATTTCCGCAAATATTGCATATTGTTGTTGTGCTACATTCTACATCACCATATACCTGACCTTTCCAATGTGAACACGCCCCATATTCATCAAAATAATTATTCCCGCAAATATTACATATTGTTATTTTATCTAATTCACAATAACCCTCATCATACCATGCACCCTCACTGTGCGGACAATCACCGCCCCAATAATTGTCTCCGCAAATACTGCACACATATATTTCTTTCGGAATACATTCTGTTCCGCCGTAATAACTTCCTTTTTCATGCGAACATGCTCCGCCAGCATCAAAATAATTATTTCCACAGATATTACATCTCTCCCACGGCTTACATTCAACCCCACCATATTCAACACCTTCTTCATGTGTACAGTAAACCATATTCTCTCCACATATATTACAATATTTTTCTTCATATGGTTTACATTCGCTTCCGCCATATGACGCACCCTTTGTATGTGAACACAATACACTGTTAAAATCATGACCGCATATATTGCATATTTCTATCTTATATACAACACATTCCACCTGTTCCAATCCTGCATATGCTTTACTTGTGTTTTTAAACATGCACATAAGAAAAACAAAGCACACAATCATCATTTGAAATAACAATTTAATTTTTTTCATAACCCTCCTCTTTTGTCTTATTCACTCATCAGGCATAATTTAAAATAAAAAAACAGTTACGCCCGTACTTTTGTTAATAAAACACATATTTTTGTATTCATACAAGTACAAGTGTAACTGATTAATATTTTCGTGTCAATCACTTTTATATTTTAAATATGCCTACTTTTTCATTTTCAACGCCACCGTCGTTATAAATGCCTGTATCGGAACCGTCAGTATCACGCCGATTGTACCGCAGAGTCCGCAGACTATTTCTGTTATTATGGAATTGTAACCCATAATCTGAAGGTAAGGCATCTCATAAGAATATATAGTAAGCAGCGTTCCTGTCGCCGAACCCGTGTATGCAAGAATGAGTGTATTTGACATGGTTCCCATCATATCGTGTCCGACGTGCATACCTGACATAAACAGCTCTTTTGCTTTCAAATCAGGTGCCTTTTCGTGAATCTCGGTTATAGCGGCAACTATAGACACGCTTACGTCCATCACCGCACCGAGTGACGATATTAATATTCCCGCATACAGAATATCCGAAACATGCAGTTTTGAACTATTGGCTATATATATCATTGATTCCGCATCAGACATGTTATATCCGTTTAGATTTGACAGACTGCCCGCAATCATTGCAAGACCTCCCGACAAAATTATGCCTACTGTTGTTCCTATTATTGCACAGATCGTCTTTGAAGAAACTCCGTTTAATATATATATCGACGCCGCAAGAATCACAACCGATGTGAGAAGTGCCGCAAATATCCCGTTCAGACCGATATAAAGAAGCGGAACATACATACATATTACACATATAAATGTAAATATCAGTGCGTAGAGTGCCGCTGCTCCTTTTTTGCCTCCGACAAGCACAAGACAAAGCGAAAACAGCCCAAGCAGAACATATACCATCATTGTCCTGTCATAATTGTACACAGAACCCGTAATCACACCATCTATATCTTTTACTACCGCAATAACCTTTGTTCCTGTCGTGCAGAATGCACCTCTTTGAAATGAATTTGAGTTATCAAGTTCACAATTCTGCCCCTTATACTGACCGCCGGTAATCTTTGCGGATACTTTCTGTGCACCGCCGAATGGCTGTCCGCCCGAATTATCTTCTATAATTTGTGTGACCTTTGCTTTTACATATACAACATTATTATTTGCTTTGATATGAGTTCTCTTAATTTGACAACTTCCGATGATAATCCCCGCAAGAATCACCATCGGAAGAAGTACACGGAGAACTCTTTTATATAAATTTCTCCTGTTATCCATTAAATTATGCCTCTTTTTTCTTTATAACGGTAACTGCCCCGATACCTGCCGCTGACAGTCCAAGAAGCACAAACAGCCATATCTTTGCCCTGTCACCTGTTTCAATCGAACCATTAAGCTTATCAGAATTTGTATTTTCCTGATTATCTGAATCGCTGCCGCCCATATTAGCATTTTCATTTTTCTTTGCTGTCGTAAATTCATATACACCGCTCTTTTCAATATCCGACGCTGTATTGGTTACAACCGCATACCACGCATAATCTGTATTTTCTTTAAGATTTGTCAATTCAAGTACGGCCTTTCCTGTTGCACCGTTTGTTTCGGCATTTACACTTCCAAGCTTCTCATTTGTATACACGTAAGCTGAAAAGCTCTTTTCAAGAATTGTCTGCTCTTTCGTATTGAAATTAACATCAAGAACCATCTGGTCAACACCCGTTGCCGATGCACCTTCTACATTTAATGTGTGAAGTTCTGTATCATAATAGTTAAAATCGTCCATGCAAGGAGAATATGAATTCATATAAATCTTGTTATTATCAAGGTCAAAATACAGGAACTTAATATATTCGTTACCGCCTTCAAATCCTGACTGATAATCGGTACAAATCTGATATACTGTTCTGTCGTTCCTGCCGTCGCCGTCATCATCAAACATTACAGTCTCATATGATGAGCCGTGATAATGACCGTTTAATACCGCAAATACATTATGATTCTTTTCAACAACATATTTCTGTACAAGCTGTCCATAATAATCAAGATAAGTTCCGCCGCTCTGCTTTACATTTGTGTATGTATGGAAGCAAAGGATTGCCTTTCTGTCACTGTACTGTGAAAGGACCTGATTCATCCAGTCAATTTCGTCCTGATAAATATTCCAGCTCATGTATACAATGATAAAATCCTGTCCGCCCTCACTTATCAAATCATAATGGCCTTTATTGTTCTGATATGTTCCACCATATGTAGGCTGTGTCTTAAATCTGTTTTCTCCGAAATATTTGTAATAATTTTCATAATCTGCAAGACCTGCCGCAACATCGTGATTTCCGCCAAGAACGCCGTAAGGCATGCCTGCTTTGTCAAGAATTCCCATTGCTTCGTCGGCATTTTCCCACTCGTAAGTCATATCAACATCATCTACAATATCGCCTGTATGAATAACATATTTAATTTTACGTTCATCCGCATTATTTACAATCCAGTTATTAATATTAGTAAAATGATGCTGCCATTCCTCCGCATAATACTGTGTATCAGTTTCCCATGCAAAACAGAAATCGTAATCGTCCGGAACATTTGTACCGTCCCAGTCTGCATTATTATTTACTTTTTTATCAGTAACTGTATCAAGTTCCGGAAGTGATGAATCAGCAGTACACTGGACAATAATCGTCGCATTTCCGTCTTTTACATGATTTGCAGCTGTAAATCCGGCTTCTTTTATTGTTCCGTTTTCATCTGCTTTTGCGATTTCATCCCATTCATTTGTAGCTGTATTTAACACATACATTGTACTTGCATGCGTATCGTTACTGTTTGAAGCTTCACCGTCCCAGTTTGCGGCAATAATTTCATCATCTTTTACATCAGGTACATTTACCGTGTACTGTATATACGGAAGAATACCTTCTGATGTATCTGTTTTTATACTGTCGGCTTTTATCCTTTCAGCCCTGTAAAATGTTGCCGTTGTATCTGACTTGACATTTTCAAGGTTAAGATAAAGAGAAGCACTGTTATCCGTAATATCCGATGTTAAACCTTCCTTAATTGTTACCTTTGCACTGTCTGCCATAAATACCGCTGTCTTTGTTGTCTCATTTCCTGCAGCATCTTTTGCAAATGCTGTAATTGTATGCTGTCCGTCGCCCAAAGCAAAAGAGGTTGTTTCATATGTATCATTAATCTGCTCGCCGTCAAGAGCCACAACGAATTCTTCCAGTGTATTTGTTTCTGTAACTTTAGGACTGAGTGTAATATTTCCACCCAAAATGTCACCATCTTTTACACCAAGCTCAATCTCAGGAGCTTTGTTATCCACAATAAAAGTAACTTCTTTTGTATTTATGCCGTCAGTTACCTTTAAAGTATGTTCACCTTCTGAAAGCTTTGTTGTATCCACCTGTGTACCAACTGCAGTAACTTCTGTAGCCGGAACTGTAAAACTCACATCCATATATGGGCACATACCGGCTGAATCTCCAATATAATGAACTGTACCATATGATGTGTTAAGATTTGTCTTTGCACTTGTAGCTGCATCATCCGGTCCAATTGACACTGGATAGTAAACATTTCCATTTATAAGTTTTAATGCAAGATTTTTAACTGTAAAATCTTCTCTGTTCGCATCCGGCATAAGATATTCGTCAACTGCCGTGCCATATGTACCAGCCCAGAAACGAAGCGTCACATCATATGATGAATTTTCTTCATTATAAGTAAAATATTTATTATCAATATTAAGTGCCTGACCATCAAGTATTTGGTACTGCCACTTTCCTATTGAAGCAATTGTTTCATTATCTGTTGTTGTAACAGCATTTCTGAAATAGCTGTCCCTGCCGTCAGCATGGAATGTAAAATACGCTCCGTCTTCAAGCATTGGCATTGTTGTGCGTTCAATATCATCAATATATATTTTTGATGATAAATTATTGCCTCCGTCATTAGCTGTCATTGTTACGATTCCACTGACTTCCTCTTTATCACCTATATTTGTTCTGATTCCGTCAGTTTCATTTAATTTGTTAATTTCCACCTTGTAAATATTACTTAATGTGCTGCGGTATCTGTTATCCGCACTCACGTAAAATTCAACATAATCATGTGAAAATAATTCATCCGCAGGAATCAATACTTCATAAAGATTAGGAACTCTCCTGTTTACTTCTGTTGTTTTATTCCAGCTTCCTGTTCCGTCAAATCTGTAATATGTACTGATACCTGTTCTTGCAAGATTTCCTGTCTGCCCAAAATGGAAATTAACTCTTAACTCGTCACCCTGCATAATTGACTTTGGAACAGTATCATTAAGCTGTAAAGTCAATGCTGAACCATCATCTTTTGCATATGTATACTGTTCTGTGCTTACAGTTCCCATTGAAGTTGCTACATTTGCTGTTTTAAGAAGCATTTCAGGTCCTTCTGGATTTACCATAAGTTCAGCCGATTTGTTATCCTTGCAGTCAGAATTACCAACATAGCAGTAATTTGACACAAGCCTTCTTGTTCCGTCAGAATTTTTCTTATAAATCTCAACTGCACGGTTTGTATTGTTCATACCATTCTGACCCGTAACAATGTACACTGAAACATCTTCACTTATTTTATAAGCATCACGGAATTCTTTCTCTGTAGGAAAACTTGTATAATTTTTCAGAAAATTAATTCTGTAAAACCATATTACTGCTGTTTTTCCTGCCGGAATAACGCAGTTATCAGATGAACCTATACCCGACTCTGTATTTTCATCATAACGGCTTACATCAAGAATTTTTCTGCTGCCCTCTTTAACCTCATATCCAAACTGATATTCGTTATTCAAATCAACATCATGGTCTGTTGTATTGACAACTTCGACACATTCCATCAAATCATCACTGATTCCATATACACTGCTTCTGTTTATATCATTCGGTCTTACTTCCGTAATAAACACACCGTTGGCAATCTGTGAATCAGGAACTTTAGCCTTTACAAGACCATTAAGCTGTCCTGAGTATACATATCCCGGTGAAGGCTCACACATATCGCGGTATACTTCCATTTCATTTCCAATATCGGGAATTAAAAGTTCAACCGAAAATCCGTCCATTGTATTAACCTTATCCGTAGCCGTAAATGTTGAAACCACATTATTGCCAGCTTTTGTTTTTAATGAAAATGTTGATGTAACGCCCCAGTTCACACCACTTGTAACTTTAAGAACAACTGCATCGTCAGGAATTCTCATCTCTTCCCTGAATTCTGCTTCTGTAGGAATCGTAGTTGTGACATCACTTCTATAATTCCACAGTACAACCTTCTCTTCCGGCTGTATTACAACATCAGCATTATCATCCATTGTTGTAACTTTTTGAACTGTATCGTTATATACAAACTCATATGTATCGTTAAAATTAACAGGATTTTCATATGTACTTGTAATCTCGACAAATTCCATCAAATCGGTTGTACTTTTATATAACCTTATACTTTCGTAACCACTTTTTTCTCTTGAATTATTCTTCACACTCCGGTCTACGTCATTCTGATAAATCTCCGTAAGCCAAAGTCCCTCTTTGTTAAAACTCTCATTTACCGAAACATCTGCACCACCTGTCTCGCTCGCAATAAGCGGTGAAATATTACCTAAGATACTGCCTGCTATCATAACAGCAGCCACAGTCCCCGCTACAATCCGTTTTTTTCTCCTTTTCATGACGTTCTCCTTATTAGTATAATTGCTCAAACATTTGAAAACGTCATAATTATAGTAATGTCATGTAAAATCCAATATCACAATTTGAAGAAATTTATGTAAAACTTTGTAAAATTTTTCAAAATATAATACTAGATTATCACTGCTTATTTTCTTCTTTTAATTCTTTCTCCTTAAACTCCCACTCTCTTAATGTATAATCCCAATCTCTATATGCCCATCTTTTTATGCATATATAATATTTGTCATCTAGATTTTTATATATAAGTATAAAATTCTTTGGCACAATATCTATATCTTCCCCGTCTTCAAAATCTTCTGCAAACAGCTTGGTTCCTGTCACATAATATCCTATAATTTTCCCATTTTTATCCATCATGTTTTTTTCCCCCTGTTCCCAGACATCACATGCAAAACTGCTAATTGCACTGTCATAACTATAAAGCCTTGTAAGATTATATACTTTCGTTGTCTTTTTTAATTGTTCTCTTTCTAACCACGCACGGAGATTGTGCATAGCACAATATTCCTGCAACTAATACCATGTATCCCATTATTGCTATTATTAATTTTTTCTTCATATGATTTGCCCTCAACACATTTCTTTTTACCACTCTTGTGGTTTAAACCAGTCTCTTCGTACACATCTGCATATACGGAAATAATATTTGTTATTTGTGTCTTTATAAACAATCATATTACAATACGGTATAGATCTATCAATCATATTTCCATCATAAAATAATGATCTTGGCGGATGAGTTCCATCATCACAATTAACATCCCAAATCGGTGACACTACATAATAAAATCCCAATACTTCAATATTTTCACTCAAATTCCACACATCACTAATTACAATATTTTTTTCAAGACTTGAATCCGTTAGTTTTTCAACGTCAGTAGTATTCTCTTTTATTTCAATTTCTTTATATGTCAATTCAGAACACGACTGCTTTTTTGACAAATCATACCTTTCAACTGCATTATCTAACTGCATAACAATTTTTTCTGCCTGTTTTTTGCTTACTTCAAATTGACCATCATATAATCCAATATCATACAACTGTTTGAATTTTACCGTCTTACAAAATACTGGTATTGTGAAATCTTTTTCATACCACATTATGGTGTGTTTCATTATATACCTGGGACTTTTTATGTAAAATATTCTTCCTGCTATCACCAATACAATACCAGCGAGCAGAATTACTGGTATTATTGTTTTTTTATTTAATTTAATAAAATCACCTCCTGCTTTATCATTTGATTTATGTATTCTTATTCCATTTCAAATTTGGTCCTCCCCAGTCCTCCAATTCTGTATATACAACATGCTTTATGCTTATATAATATTTATTTTGTTTATTTTTATATACTGTCACAAAACTGTCTCTTTCTTTTCCATCATATTGATATAATGTATAATTCAAATATTTATCCGCATATATTTCATATATCGCCAAAATCTCCGCATCAGCCTCCGCAAGCCAGCTTTCTTCAAATAAATCTGCCGAATTTATGTCTTCTCTGTTATATAATGTATTATTTTTTTCTTTATCTTCTAACAACAGCCAATTCCATACCAACGTACTGTTTAATGTGTTAGAATCTATAATTTGTACATTTTTCTCATCAATCCACGGCTTCTTTTTCAAAGAAACATAACTTCTGTCATACAAATAATTTAATTTTTCCAATATTTTGTCTGCCTGTCTTTTGCTGATTTCAAACTTTCCGCAATAGCTTCCTGTTTTTATGTCATATTCAAATCTTATCTGCCTGCAAAATACAGGAATTGTAAAATCTCTTTCATAACGCATTACCGTTCTTTTTATTATCTGTCTCGGGCTTATAAAATACAGAACCGCAAATACTATAACAGACAGACAAACTAACAATTTTATTAATATTCTTTTCTTTTTATTCATCTGACCACCTTATGATTTATATATCAAGCATATTTATCAGTTGATATAATCTATACATTTTTCCACTAGGTGCAACATATGTATATTTTACATTCCTTTCATTCCAATCATGTTTATATATATACCAACCTTCATCATCTACATAATATCGCACAAAAATATTTTGACCTTCTTTACAAAAATCATCACCTGTATTATTTTCTTTTTTATTTAATTTTACCTCATTTTGATTTACCACACCGTCACCTGCCAGTACTTTTCCTGTCACTGATCTTGCAAACGCCGAGGCTATATTTTCTCCTGCTTTTTCTATTTTCCCTACACTACATTGTAATAAAACAAGTCTCTGTACAGGTTTTGTTTTTAATTTTTCTACATCCTGTATTGACATTCTCATTGGACTTGAACCAACATCACTGAATATTTCCGTTGGCGTACCGTGCATATTCATTATTAACGAATATATATTACAATCTTTTTCATCATACATCCCTAACGAATTCCACGCTTTATCAAATTCATCCTGTGTATCTGTCTTTATCTTCACCACAGCATATATTTTATTTCGAGAATTATATGGATTATTTTCATTATCTCTTATATTTTCCAAATCAATAACATCATTTCTAACATACTCTCGTCTACTGTCCATATAAAAATAATACACTATATTCTTATATTCACGTCCAACTATATGACAACAATCCCGATACCAATCATTACATACACTACACATCATCTTATCAGTTGTCGTACACTCTTCACCACCATAAATTTTTCCAACTTCATGCTCACACTCACTTTGTCCGCATAAATTGCATGTTTTTACTGTTTTATATTCGCATACGGTTCCTCCATAGCGATTTCCTTTCCAATGTGAACATGCTCCATTAGGGTCAAAATAATTATTTCCGCAGATATTACATATCGTTGTTGTTGTACATTCAACCTGTCCATACATTTCCCCTTTCCAATGTGAACATGCTCCATTAGGGTCATAGTAATTATTTCCGCAAATATTACATATCGTTAATTTATCAAGTTCACAATATCCCTCATCATACCAAGCCCCTTCATGATGCGGGCAATTACCTCCCCAATAATTTTCTCCACATATATTTCATATGTAGAACATTCTTCCCCACCATAATACTCCCCTTTCCAATGCGAACACGCTCCATTAGGGTCAAAATAATTATTTCCGCAAATATTACATTTTTCCCACGGTTCACATTCAACACCACCATATGATTTTCCCTCTTCATGCTCACATTCTCCAATTTTTGCACCACATAAACCACAATATTTTTCATCATATGTTTTACACTCATTTCCGCCATATATGACTCCTTTTGTATGCGGACACAATTCACTGTTAAAATCATGCCAACATATATTACATATTTCAACTTTATGCAAAACACACTCAACTTCCATTTCTGCAGCACAAACTCTTTCCTGACTTCTAAAGACACACCCAATTAAAAACAAACCCAAAAGCACCATTTTAAATAATAATTTAATTTTTTTCATAACCCTCCTACTTGTCTTTTGCATTAAAAAAATCAGTTATACCAATACTTTAATATACAAAAAACATATATTTTTGTATTTATACAAGTACAGTATAACTGATAAATTTTAGTATGTCTATTAAATTTTAATATTCAAAAATATTCTTATCTGCTCATTCCAACCTTTCCAAGCCACTGCGTAACATCCGCTTCACAACCGGCTACATCTGCCTGCTCTACAATTCCGTCATCATAATCTGGTGAATATTGCTGTTTTGTGATAATCTGAAACACATCTGCACCTGTTTTTTCCTTTAAAGTCCTTCTGTGGCCGTCTGGTCTGATAATCCCATATTCGTATTTCCTGTTTTGCCTCCGCACGCAGATAAATTAAGTAACATTAATAACGCCATCACAGATGCGGCAATTCTTTTTGTTTTTAACATAAAATTATCCTCATTATTATTAACTTCATTTACATTATTCATAGCATTTAAAGCTAACTTTAAGTCAATAATTTTTTATAATTTTATATAATAACTATATTCTCCCCATTCACCACATTCTCTTTATTTGCTGCAAACACCGAATCTTTTATAGTAATATCGGAAATTGTATTTTCACGGCCACTTATTGGCTCGATTTTTACCGCTGTATCACAGCCGTTACATTCTATCTGCTCAATTAGGATATTTTTGAAATACGGCACATCGCTCTCATCAACCTGTGCAATCGTCTCATTTTTATCAAGTAAATTGAGCACATATCCCATCGTGAGGATTACAGCTTCGTTTTTTATGTCTATCATATTAATATTACGGATTGTAATGTCTTCTACAACACCGCCGCGTCCCATTGCACTCTTTATGCGGATGCCGACGTCTGTACCTGCAAATGTACAGTTTTCGACGAGTATATTTTTTACACCACGCGACATCTCACTTCCGATTACAAATCCACCATGACCTTCGTTTACTATGCAATCATGTATATAAAGATTTTCGCATGGGTCTTCAAATGTTCTCGCCTCAGCATTTTTTCCTGATTTTATGCAGATTGCATCATCACCTGTTTCAAATGTGCTGTTGTATATTTCAACATTGTGGCACGATTCAACGTCTATTCCATCACCATTTTGTGCATAATACGGATTGCTTACCGTAATGTCACGCACAGTAAGATTTTTACAGAATATCGGATGTATGTTCCATGCAGGAGAATTCATAAATGTTGCCTGTTCCAGAAGTACATTGCTGCAATTTTTAATTTCAACCATAACAGGTCTGTAGAAATCATAATAATCTGCCGCCTGTGGCAATATGTCATGTGTTTTTCCCTGAATATTTGCTTTGTTTCCAAGATATGCACTTTCTGACGGAAACCATATGCCACCCTCTTTTGTTTCAATAACATAATCGCTCTTTTTAAGGAGTGCATCCCACTGTCTTTCTGTAAGCTTGAACTGTTTTACAGGACGCCATAAATCGCCGCTTCCATCTATAACACCATATCCGCTTATTGCGATATTTTCAGCTCCGTCCGCTGAAATAGGTGAAACTGTTCTTATACATTCCTGACCTTCATAATTAGTAATAACTAACGGATAGTCTTTCTTATTTTTTGTGAATTTAAGAACTGCTCCACGTTCAAGATAAAGACGAACCCCGGATAAAAGCCTGATTGGTGATGTCATCCATACCCCCTGCGGAATTACTACCGTACCGCCGCCCTGTGACGACATACTTTTTATTGCCTCATTTATGACTCTTGCATTTATTCTTCCTGTATCGTCATCATATACATTTTTAACAGCACCATATGCTGTAATTGATGTCTTTCTATCAGGAAATTCAGGAACTGCCACTTTAAAATTTTCTTTTAACATAAATTTCTCCTTATAAAATTTTTCTCATCTAATTATTCTTGATTCTGTACTTACCGAATTTATTTTCTAACAAAGCCGGACTGCATAACCAGCCCGGCTTTTCATGATTTTATTATAAAAGTTCTTTTAAAATTTTATTTACAAGACCAGGATTTGCTTTTCCTTTCATTGCTTTCATCGTCTGTCCGACAAGGAAACCGATTGCTTTATCTTTACCATTTCTGTAATCTTCAACTGACTGCGGATTGTCTGCAATCACTTTTTCAACTACCGAACGAAGCTCGCCCTCATCGCTCACCTGTGCAAGACCTTTTTCTTTCACATAGGCTTCAGGGTCTACATCTTCGTCAAATATAACGGCAAATATGTCTTTTGCAACAGAACCGTTGATAGTACCTGCCTCTACAAGCTTGATAAGCTTTGCAAGATTTTCAGGTGAAAATGTAATATCTTCAGGCTCCATGTCCTTATCTTTAAGAATTCTCATTGTCTCGCCGAGAATCCAGTTAGAAACTTTCTTTGGCTGATTGCAAAGTGATGTTGTTGCCTCAAAAATATCAGCAAGTTTCTTGGAATCTGTAATAAGATTAATATCATATTCAGGAATTCCATACTCTGTGGCATAACGTGCCATTTTTTCTGTCTTAAACTCAGGCTGACGGCTTCTGATTTCACCAAGCCACTCATCGCTTATGTTAAGCGGAACAAGGTCTGGGTCTGGGAAATATCTGTAATCCTGTGCATCTTCCTTTGAACGCATTGCATATGAATACGCCTTATTGTCGTCCCATCTTCTTGTTTCCTGAATAACGGCTTCTCCCGATTCAATCAAATCAATCTGTCTGTCACGCTCTGCTTCAACAGCTCTTGAAATAGCAGAAAATGAGTTAAGATTCTTTGTCTCTGTTCTTGTGCCGAATTCTGTACTTCCGACTTCCCTTACCGAAAGGTTTACATCGGCTCTCATTGAACCCTCCTGAAGTTTGCAATCAGATGCTCCGAGATACTGTATTATAAGTCTTAATTTTTCAAGATAAGCGATTACTTCCTCGGCACTTCTCATATCAGGCTCAGATACGATTTCGATAAGCGGAACGCCTGAACGGTTGTAATCAACGTATGAAACATCTTCCCAGTCATCATGGACAAGTTTTCCGGCATCTTCTTCCATGTGGATTTCATGGATTCTTATTGCCTTCTCTGTTCCATCTTCAAGCTTAATATCAACATGTCCGTTACGGCATATCGGAAGATATAACTGTGAAATCTGATAATTCTGTGGGTTATCAGGATAAAAATAATTCTTTCTGTCAAATTTGCAGTGCTGTGTTATTGAACAATTTGTAGCAAGACCAACTGCTGCCGCATACTCCACAACCTGTTTGTTAAGGACAGGAAGCGAGCCCGGCATACCTGTGCAGACAGGGCATGTATGTGTATTAGGTGCACCGCCGAATGCTGTTGAACAGCCGCAGAAAATCTTTGTTTTGGTAGCCAGTTCTACATGAACTTCAAGGCCAATAACTGTTTCGTATTGTTTCGACATATTATTTTTTCCTCCTTACTCAAATTTACCGCGTGCCTGCTCATATGCGTAGGCAGTCTGAATTAATTTCTTTTCGTTAAAGCAGTCACCGATAAGCTGGACACCTATAGGAAGACCATTATCGTCTTTTCCGCACGGAACGCTTATGCCCGGAAGTCCTGCAAGATTTACGGAAATTGTATAAATATCACCAAGATACATCTTGATAGGGTCTGCAAGTGATGAACCGAGCTTAGGGGCTGTTGTAGGTGCAACAGGTCCGAGTATTACGTCATACTTTGCAAATGCCTCATCAAAAGCCTTCTTTATCATGGCTTTTACACGAAGTGCTTTAAGATAATAAGCATCGTAATAACCTGAACTTAATACGAATGAACCAAGCATGATTCTTCTCTTAACCTCAGGACCGAATCCTTCTGAACGCGTCTTTTTATACATGCTGTGAAGTCCGTCATAATCTTTTGCACGGAAACCGTATTTTACACCATCGAATCTTTCAAGATTTGAACTTGCTTCTGCTGCTGCTATTGTATAATAAGTCGGAATAGCATACTCTACAAGGCTCAAATCAAATTCTTCAACAATAGCACCTTTTGACTTTAAAACTTCCGCTGCCGAAAGAACCGCCTCTTTTACCTGCGGGTCAAGACCTTCTCCGAAATAATCTCTCGGAATACCGATTCTCATTCCAGCAACATCATCTACAAGTGCTGATGTAAAATCTGTATCTTTTCTTTCAACTGATGTTGAATCTTTCTTATCATGTGATGCGATTACTTCCATGATAGTTGCACAGTCTGTTACATCCTTACATAAAGGTCCAATCTGGTCCAATGATGAGCCGTAAGCAATAAGTCCATAACGTGAAACAGTTCCGTAAGTTGGCTTTAAACCTACAACACCACAGTAAGAAGCCGGCTGTCTGATTGAACCGCCTGTATCCGAACCAAGTGCTGCAAAACACTCATTTGCTGCAACTGCCGCAGCAGAGCCGCCTGATGAACCACCTGGTACATGCTCAGGGTTACGAGGATTCTTAGTTGCGCCAAATGCGCTTGTCTCAGTTGTAGAACCCATCGCAAATTCATCCATGTTAGTCTTTCCGATAATTACTGCTCCTGCATTTTCAAGTCTTACTACTGCATCTGCTGTGTAAGTTGGAACGAAATTACCGAGTATCTTAGATGAGCATGTAGTAAGCATGCCCTCTGTACACATATTATCTTTGATTGCAAATGGTACTCCGGCTAAAGGTCCTGTAAGCTTACCTGCCTTGATATCCTCATCTGCTTTCTTAGCTGCTGCAAGAGCTTTTTCCTTGTCAAATGTGACATAGCAGTTAAGCTCATCTTCAGACTTTTCAATCTGTGCAATAACAGCTTCCATAGCCTCTGTTGCTGTTGTCTCACCCGCTTTAATCTTAGCAGCCAGTTCAACAGCTGTATAATCTAATAAACTCATATGCGTCCTTTCTATGATTCAACAGTTTTAGGTACAATAAATCCTGATTCATTACATTCAGGTGCATTAGCAAGAGTTGCCTCGCTTCCGTCACCATTAGTAACAACATCTTCTCTCATTACATTATTAACAGGGAACACATGTGACATAGGTTCTACCCCTGTAGTATCAAGCTCACCAAGCTTGTCAATATAATCAAGCATGCTCGCCATATCCTTCTTGGCAGCTTCCTTCTCTTCATCAGAGAGTTCAAGCTTGGCAAGGATACCAACATACTCAATTGTCTCATCACTAATTACATTAGCCATGTGTGCGTCTCCTTTCGTTGTCGTTATATACGCCTGGAGAAATTGGATAAATCATCACAAGACACGCTTGCGCTACTTGTCGCACGCAGCGGTACTAAGCGAAATCAGCCACCTCCGTCTGAAAAGCTAGCTTTTCAGACTCCGCCAGCCGATTTTGCTAAGTGCCGGCGGCTCCAAAGTGTCTTGTTCACGCTTTATCCAATTTCTCCAGGCTCACACATCTACCCCGGAACGAGACGCGACATCGCTGCGCTCGTCGCCGTTGGGCGAAGTGTAGTGGAAATCTCAACTTTCTTTCCATCAAAGAAAGTTTATATTCTGGTAAGGATGGTGGTCAACGAACAGGCTGCGAGGTTTTATAAGTTCGCAAGCAAGGCGCTTTGGAGCCGCCGGCACTTAGTGGATTGAGCGAAAGAGGTTGGGAAGCTTGCTTACCATACCTCTGTTGCACAATCCACCTAGTGTCCGCTGCGAGCGACAAGCAGTGAAAGCGTGCCTTGCGGTGAACTTATAAACCTCGCAGCCGTCCGTCTACCACTAATCCCTAACCTTAATATGAACTTCCCTAAGCTGCTGCTCTGTTACCTCATTTGGTGCTCCGCACATTAAATCCTGTGCTGTTCCGCTCATTGGGAATGGAATTATCTCACGGATATTCTCTTCATTTCTAAGGAGCATAATCATACGGTCAACACCTGGTGCCATACCTGCGTGTGGTGGTGCACCAAACTGGAATGCATTATATAATGCTCCGAATTTTGCCTTTAATACTTCTTCATCATATCCGGCAATTTCGAATGCCTTAACCATTATCTGCATGTCATGGTTACGGACTGCTCCTGATGATAACTCTACACCGTTGCATACGATATCATACTGGTATGCAAGGATATCAAGAGGATCTTTTGTATTAAGTGCCTCAAGTCCACCCTGTGGCATTGAGAATGGATTATGTGTAAATCCAATCTTCTTAGTTTCTGGATCTTTTTCAAACATTGGAAAATCATTAACATAACAGAATCTGTATGCATTTTTCTCAATGAGATCAAGTCTCTCACCAAGTTCGTTTCTGATCTGTCCTGCAAAGTATGCAGCTCTGTCTTCCTTATCAGCGATGAAGAAGATTGTATCTCCTGGCTGAAGTCCTGCAAGGTCTTTGATTTCTCCCTTGAGTTCTTCTGGAATAAATTTATCAATTGGTCCCTTGTAGCTTCCGTCTTCAAGAACCTCAAGGTATCCAAGTCCGCCCATTCCGATTCCTGTAGCGAACTTAAGTAACTTCTCATGCTGTCCCTTTGAAAGCTTTGCATGTACATTGATTGCTCTTACAGTCTTGTTCTGGAAAGGCTTGAATGTACATTTGTTAAAAAATTCTGAAAGGTCGATAATTCTAAGTGGATTACGAAGATCTGGCTTATCTGAACCAAACTCAAGCATTGCCTGCTTGTAGCTGATGATTGGATAAGGTGCCTGTGTAACTTCGTATCCTTCTGGTGCGAATTTTGCAAATGTTTCTGTGAGAACCTCTTCACCAATTCTGAATACATCTTCCTGTGTAGCAAAGCTCATCTCGAAATCTAACTGGTAGAATTCTCCTGGTGAACGGTCAGCTCTTGCATCCTCATCTCTGAAGCAAGGTGCGATCTGGAAATATTTATCAAAACCAGATACCATAAGTAACTGCTTATACTGCTGTGGTGCCTGTGGAAGAGCATAGAATTTGCCCTTATATTTTCTTGAAGGTACGATATAATCTCTTGCGCCCTCTGGTGATGAAGCACAAAGGATAGGTGTCTGGATTTCAAGGAATCCCATGTCTGTCATCTTCTGACGAAGGAATGCGATAACCTTTGATCTGAATATCATGTTATCCTTAACCTTCTGGTTCCTTAAATCAAGATATCTGTACTTAAGACGTAC
>ERZ836939.2258-NODE-2258-length-19350-cov-2.762425_pt1 | contig 19350 bp, 17 predicted proteins | sample MGYA00519912_ERZ836939 | MGnify/ENA primary metagenome ERZ836939 (study PRJEB31850, sample SAMEA3708810) | human gut metagenome | biome: human gut; feature: human-associated habitat; material: faeces | place: China | collected 2014 ...
GGTCTGTTCACCGCCGTTTATATTGCCGCCCGCGCCTTTGGAAAATACTTCGGGGCCTGGTTCGGGGCCAGCATCACCGGTTCCCCAAAAACCGTAAGGAACTATCTGGGTCTGACACTCCTTCCCCACTCCGGTGTCTCCCTTGTATTCACCGGCATCTCCGCCTCTGCCCTGTCCGCTGCAGCGCCTGAAAACGCACAGATCATCCAGGGCACCATTGCCGCTGCGGCAGTCATCAATGAAATCATTGCGGTGATGGCTGCAAAGAAAGGGTTTGAGTGGGCAGGGGAATTAGGGAAAGGGGATTGAATACGGCTGACTGGCCGGGAAGGCTGCTTCGGAAGCCGGGTTTAGGGAGCCATCCGCATATATGACATCCATCCCTTAATCCCTGGTCAGTTTCCGGATCCAGTTCCCATAGTTCACCTCCAGGAAAGCCGGAATGCACTTGAATATCTGATCTGCATTCAGGCAGCACACAACAATCACCGGGGATGCCTTCACCACAAAGGCCATGTAAAATGACAGCGGCAGCACAATCATCCAGATACTCACCACAAACATGGCATTGCCGCCTCCCCGGATGATGCCGTTGTTGGTAGGCATCTGATAGGACATGCCCACGCATACCACGCTCAGTATGATCAGGAATGCGTTGGCCATATCCCTTGTCTCATTGGATAAGTCATACAGGCCAAGGACAGGTATCCGGATAAGGAACAGGATGGACCCGGATACAATCCCAATCAGCACGAATATTTTCTGCAGCCTCAGGGCATATGCCTTTGTCTGGGCAGGATTCCCCCCTCCAATGGCCTGCCCAATCAGGACGGACGCAGAGGAGGAGGCGCCCACGGCCATGGATTTGACCAGCAGGAACAAGGTGGAGGCCACGCTGTTGGCTGCGATTGCATTGCTTGCCATGTGTCCCAGGATTACGGTCTGAAGCGCGGTGTTCACGCCCCAAAGCCCCTGGACGAACAGCATGGGGAGACACACCCTGAAATAATCCTTTCCCAGCGTCACATCCTGGCGCAGGTAATCCCCAGGCCTTAAATGGATGGTCTTTTCCTTTTTAGCAATATACAGGATGAGGATCAGCACTTCCATGATCCTGGCTGTGAGGGTACCGACCGCAGCTCCTGCGGTTCCCATCTCCGGCGCCCCGAACCTTCCGTATATCAAGACATAGTTAATGCCGCAGTTAATGCAGAACGTGGATATGGACAGATAAAATGCCACCTTCACCATCTCAATGCTGCGCAGTGTGGCAAGGAGTATCTGTGTTATGGCAAAAAACACGTAGGTAAAACGGATGATATGGAGGTAGCGCATCCCCTCCCCTATGATTCCCGCATCCGTTGTAAAGATGGAAACCACCCTGTACGGATACAGGCTTGCGACCGCGGTCAGGATGACGGCCAAAACCAGGGCCCCATGCATGGCTGTCACCGCAATTCTCTTCATGGGTCCTGTCTGCCGCTTTCCCCAGTACTGGCTGCAGAAAATCACAAGCCCGTCCCCCATGGCGGTCAATAGCTGCTGATAGACAAACTGTACCTGGTTCACGGCCGCCGCCCCTGCCAGGGCCTGTTCGCTGTACGCCCCCAGCATGATATTATCAGCCAGATTTACGGCCAGGCTGATGACATTCTGTAAGACCAGTACTATATAGAGTGCAAAAAAACGTTTAAGAAATTTATCCTTTGTCACGTGGCATCCTCCTGGGTACGCGTATCCATGGCTGACAGAAAGCATTATCATACACGCCCCCCCAGCTAATTATATTGAATCCGTCTGTATATTTCAATGCAAAAACAGCTGTTTATCCACAAAGTAGATGTGATACCTTTCCTCATCCACATCTGCCAGGGCATCCGGTTCCTTCCGGACCTGATAATAGTCATATTCCGGCCGCACGGACTCCGGGTCTTCCCCAAGGGAGGCAGTGAACACCTTGCGCCGCCTTTCCGACAGTTCCAGTGCGTCCCTCTCCTCATTCAGCCTGCGCAGCAGCTTGGCTGCCTCCGCCGATGTATTTTCCATGTCCTTCCCTCCTGTCATTCCAAACCGTTATCATTTCCTGTATTCCAGGACCTGTTACCATGACATCCTGTCTTATAGGGACATTATACAAAAAAAGCAAAGGCATGTCATTGAACCAGCGGTTTAAAAACACCCCTGGAAGCTGAATCGGACGCCCGTTAAATTAATATACTGATATACTGATAGACTAATATACTTTCAATCATTCTGCACAATTTGATACCATTTTCCCCTTATTTATGATACAATTTTAACATATACATCCAATATCATCTAGGGGGAGTAATACTATGGCAAAAGAAATGATTGCAATGCTTCTTGCCGGCGGACAAGGGTCGCGTCTCTATGCGCTGACCCAGAAACTGGCCAAACCAGCAGTTCCCTTTGGCGGCAAATACCGTATCATCGATTTCCCGCTTTCCAACTGCGTAAACTCAGGTATCGATACCGTGGGGATCCTGACCCAATATCAGCCCCTGGTGCTCAACGAGTATATCGGCAACGGCCAGCCCTGGGACCTGGACCGCCTGCACGGCGGGGGTCACGTGCTTCCTCCCTACCAGAAAGCCTCGGGCTCTGACTGGTACAAGGGTACGGCCAATGCGATTTACCAGAACATCCCATTCATTGAGCGGTATGACCCGCAGTACGTCATCATCCTTTCCGGCGACCAGATATGCAAGCAGGATTACAGCGACTTCCTCCGGTTCCACAAGGAAAAGGGGGCAGAGTTCAGCGTGGCCGTCATGGAAGTGCCGTGGGAAGAGGCGCCGCGTTTTGGTCTGATGGTAACGGATGAGGATGACCGGATTACGGAATTCCAGGAAAAACCCAAGAATCCCAAATCCAACCTGGCTTCCATGGGCATCTACATATTTAACTGGGACATCCTGAAACAGTACCTGATTGAGGATGAGGAGGACCCTGACTCGGAAAATGACTTTGGCAACAACATCATCCCAAACCTGCTGCGTGACAGCCGCAGGATGTACGCTTATCATTTCAGCGGCTACTGGAAGGATGTGGGAACCATTTCCTCCTTGTGGGAAGCCAACATGGAAGTCCTGGATCCGGAACACAGCGGCATCAACCTGTTTGACGAGAACTGGAAAATCTACAGCCGCAACAGCGGTATGACCGGGCACAAAATCAGCGCCGGTGCATTGGTGGAAAATTCCATAATCACCGACGGCTGCCGCATCGACGGACAGGTCAGGCACTCCATCCTGTTTGCTGGCGTTAAGGTGGAAGCAGGGGCCGTGGTGGAAGATGCGGTCATCATGGGAGGCACCACCATTAAGGAAGGGGCCATCATCAGGCACTGTATCGTGGCTGAGAATGTCCAAATTGAAGAAGGAGCCGTGGTGGGCGCCATGCCTTCCGGCGAGGAGAAAGGGGTAGCCACCATCGGTCCCGGCCTTACAATCGGCGCCGGCGCAACAATCGGCCCCAATGCCATGGTTAACAATAATGTAAAAGGCGGTGAAGAACAATGGTAAATTCCAATGCAAATGCCCTGGGCATCCTTTTCCCAAACAGCTATGATTTCCTGGTACCAGACCTGGTAGGCGAGCGTCTGATGGCTTCCATTCCTTTTGCAAGCCGTTACCGCCTGGTGGATTTTATCCTCTCCAGCATGGTGAACTGCGGGATTGACAATATTTCCGTGATTGTCCGCAAGAATTATCACTCGCTTATGGACCATCTGGGTTCGGGCCGCGAATGGGACCTGACCCGTAAGAACGGCGGACTGAACCTGGTGCCGCCTTTTGCAGAAAAAACAGTCAAGATTTATAACGGACGTGTGGAGGCCCTGGCCAGCATCCTGGATTTCCTGAAGGAACAGAAGGAACGGTACGTTGTCATGGCCGACACCAACCTGGCGGTTAATTTTGATTTCAAGGCGCTGATTAACGCCCATATGGAAAGCGGCGCTGATGTGACCATTGCATATCAGGAGTCCGAACTTCCAAAAAGCTTCATGGAAGCCCAGAACATCGGTACCAGCTTCTATTATACCCTTGGCATTGAAGACGGACACGTGACCAAAATGAAGATTAATGCCTGTGATGCGGGCATACAGAATTTCTCCATGAATATATACATCATGGACCGGGAATTACTCATTGACCAGATTAACACTGCCTTTGTCCGCGGATACGTTTACTTTGAACGGGATATCCTGGCGCCCCAGTTAAACAGGCTGGATGTGCGCGCCTACCGCTATGACGGTTATGTGGCCCGCATCAGCAGCATGAAGAGTTATTTTGATGAAAATATGAAAATGCTGGACGACGCCAACGTAAGCGCGCTGTTCTCAGGCAGGAACCCCATCTACACCAAAATCCGTGATGACCACCCGGCCCGTTACATCAACGGTTCCAAGGCCGCCAATATCATGGCCGCCGATGGATGCGTCGTTGAAGGGGAGGTTGAAAACAGCATCCTGTTCCGCGGGGTCAGGATTGGCAAGGGCGCCAAAGTCAAAAACTGCGTCCTCATGCAGGATACGGTTGTGGAAGCCGGCGCAGAGATGGAATATGTTGTCACGGACAAGAATGTGACCATTACGGCCGGTAAGAGACTCAAGGGAGTGGACACATTCCCGGTATATGTGGCTAAGTACAGGAGGGTATGACTGTGTAAGTAAAAACAGAATGTAAAACATAGTTGAATGGCAAGGATGGAGCTATAAGCAAATCCATACCTGCCATTTTCTAATGTCTATATTCAGAACCAAGCCTGCAGTTCTATGATGTTGCCCTCACAGTCCGACGCATACGAAGACACAGCCTATTACCATCCTAATATCATGCCCTGACAACTTCCACTTCCCCCTCCTGCAGCAATTCCTCCGGGGTTTCGTCCAAAGCATCCACCCCAAAAGCCAGATTATATTACCACAATGAGATGGTCTCCTTGCCCACCGCAGGTTCTGCGCTTCCCTTTTTCCTGTCAATTTCATAAGAATTAAGCCGATGGAACAGTCCTGGCTTTTCCTCATATCCCACGGAGAGGATAAGCTGGATGCCATCCTCATAATCCACCTTAAATTCCAGTTCTTCCTCCTCATCCTGGTACAGGCCCAGGTCCTTTAGTTTATTATCCAGAAGATGGCTGGCTGCCTCGGCCGTGAGAACGGGTCTCGGAATCCATACGCCGGTCTGTGCATCCAGGCAATACCAGCGTCCGTCAATCTGGTTCCATCCCTTCAGGACAGCCGTTTCCCTGGTATCCTGTCCGCCGCCTTCCCGGACCGATGCGTCCCCGGTCCCCTCATTTTCCACCTTATAGTACCAGTCCCCGCCATCCTCCTGAATCCATTGTCCCGCCTGCGCGGGAAAGGAATGGAAGGCCAGGGACAGGATTGCAGTAAATAAAAACACACTGAATTTACCGGAAGCTTTTCTTATCATCCTGCATCGTCCTCCTATTGGATATGTCTGTGGGCGCATGTCCATTGTCCCATATCTTTTCCCTGTTTTTGTTTTCCATGATACCATTGCAATATTAACTTCATATAAACTCATGGAGGAAACGGATGCAGGATTGGCAGGATTCCTTATCATATCCAAAAAGCCCCGGACAGTCCTGGCGGCTCCTGTAAGGCTGCACGCCGCATGGCTCCGGGGCCTTATGGCATATCATGTTTTACTGTGCGTCAGCCACATTCTGTACGCCCTTCAGTTCCTGGGCCGGGTCAGCGCCGGCTGCCACGTTCTGCATTGCTACCTGGATTGCTGTCTCGATTTCGCTGTTGACCAGTTTACGGTTTCCAACCGCATTGCTTACATAGTAGTTCACTTCGTCAATGGACTGCTGCTGCAGTTCCCCGTCCACGGTTCCTGTATACTGGATTTCACTGGATACAGGCGCTCCCTGGAGACGGTTCACCCAATACTGCTGTCCCTCCCCATTGGACATGTAATCAACAAACCGCATGGCTGCTTCCTTTTCCTTGCAGTCCTTGTTGACTGCCAGCACAATGTCCACGCCGGATGTGCCGCATATGGTTCCATCCTCTGTCATGGATGGGAATACGCTCATTCCGATGATATCTTTCCGGTTTGAAATCTCAGTACCCTGAATCTCCGGCGCGGACGGGGAAACCGGGCCAAGATGCCATGAACCGGTCAGGAAGAACACGGCTTTTCCTGCAAAGAAATACTGGTCCCTGGCATCCGGATAAGTGGCCACGCCAAGGGCACCGTCCTCAAATATACCGTCGTTAAACAGGTTCTGCCATGCCTTCATGGTATCTACAAAACACTGGTCTGTCCATGGGCGTTTTCCCTGCTCCGCCTCATAGACAGCGCCTTCCTCAAATTCATTTGAAATCTGGACAAACCAGTCAGAGTTAATCCAGTCGTCCGCTGCTCCGGCAGCCACACACACATAACCTTTTGCCTTTGCCTTTTCAGCCGCATCTTTTAATTCTGCGTAAGTGGCGGGGACCTTTTCTATCCCGCACTCATCCATCAGTGTCTTGTTGTACAGAAGGTCCGTCATACCTGCCACCAGCAGCGGCATCCCTACCATATGGCCGTCCTCGGTCACACACTGGTTCACGGCTGTCCCGCTGATGATTTTGTCCCATCCGGGCAGGTACTGGTCTGCCAGGCCTTTCATGTCCTCTGTAAACGGCGCATACTGCCTGGCCATGGGGCCGGTGGTAAGTCCAAACAGGTCGGGACCTGTTCCTGATGCCATTGCAACCTGAAGCTTTTCAAAGTAATCGTCCTGCTCTGTCCTGATATAATCAATCTTAATATCCGGATTCGCCTTCTCAAAATCAGCAATCATTGTCTCAGACTGTTCAACCGTGGGAAGCCAGGACCAGTATGTCAGGGTCACCTGCCCGCCGCCGGTCCCGGTACTGTCTGACGGCACACCCTCTGTGCTGCCCGCCCCACTGTCCTTTGCAGCGCTTTCCTGGTTCTGTCCAGGGGCCCCGGCTGTATTTCCTTTATCAGGGCCTCCACATGCTGTCAGTGAAGCCGCCATAACGGCTGCCAGTGTCATTGCCATTATTCTTCTCTTCCTCATTCTTTAAACCTCCCGTTTTTGCTTTTTTGTATCTGACTCCGTATCTAAAGCATACCTTATATTCAGGGCCTGTGTGACTCCATTTTTTTGCGTTTCATTTAAATTTTTGTGTAGCTGTACCGGGTTATCCTTATACCTTGTATCTGGATTGTAAATGCTGCTCCGCCTATCTGTAAAGGAGGAATCGGCTTCCCATCCAGCAGCATCCATTCCTGGTCCCGGAACACTGCACGGTACAGGGAAAACTGCCTGTTTCTGTCACATCCGGTCTGGATGAGTGTCTGTCCCAGTACAGTATCACCCCGCAAAATCTGTATGGATGGCTGCTCCCCATCCACGGTAAACTCAACTTCCTCGGTATGGTCTTCACCCCATGGCTTCTCTGCCAGAACTGCCTTTCCTGTGCCAAAGGACAGACCTTCCTCATCAGCAGTTCCTTTTGAAAATCCATAAAATGCCGTCATTTTCTGAAGCTGCCTGCCTTCCAGACGGGCATGTTCCGTCACAGCCATGCTGCTGATCATGACCTGGGTAAAATACGGCACAACGCCAATCCTGCCCAAGGCATGTCCGGCACTTCCTGACGCATCGTCCGCTTTCTCCATTCCCATACAGCATGTATGGGCGGTTAACGCGGGCTGCTCATCCAACCATATATCAAAGCTGTTAAAGTTCCTCTGTACCGTTAGCAGATGAGACACTTTATAATCAAAATCCACAGGCAGTCCCCAGTCTGCAATTTCCGCCGCAGCTCCGTCAAAGCATTCTAAAAGCGTCAGTTTTCCCTGTCCGGAATGCAGCCTTGCCTCCACATGGTTCCTCTCATCCAGGTAATCCAAATAGATTCCGTACCTGGCCCCGCAGTGGCTCCTTCCTGCTTTTATCCAGCACTCCATACGGTAGACAAGGGGGCTTTCCCCTGCCCAGAATGTTTCCTTTACCTCCTGTTCCCGCACCATGATATGGGGTAATAAGGGACTGGATTTCTCCCACATGGACGGACCAGAACACATCATATGCCTGCCGTTAAAGTACAGCGGGTCAATACGCATATTCCTCTGTTCTGTCCCAAGAACCAGTTCATCCGCCGCATTCCTTCCATGGTATACAATCCATTCGTCCACCAGGTTCGGCGCCTTTGCCACGGTATTGTGTCCCGTGCCTTCCACTTGTCCATTCCTCTTTAAAAGCGGACAGAAGGTATATGGGTCGGGATACTTGTGCCACTCCATCTCATGGAACATTGCCTTTTCATCCGCCACCGATGTCCCCACAAAATAGTCCTCATGTTCATAGGCATTGGCTGAATAAAGCAGCCACATCTTCCCGTTATGGGATACGGTACAGGCGCCCTCAATGGTGTACCAGTCCCTTCCGTCACCAAACCTGTTTTCCTCAAATATCTCCTTGCGGATACTGGGTACGACCACCGGCCTCGGATGACCTGAAAACTGGTACGGGCCCCGCATTTCATCTAACAGGATACATGTTCCGGCCACCTTATCCTCGGTCCCAAGCCAATCATTGACAGAATAAAACATGTACATTTTCCCGCCCCATATCACCGGGTGGGAGTCAATGGAAAAATGGTCAAAAAACGTCTTTTCCCACACAAAGGGACCCAGGGGATTCTCTGCTTTTGCCACCTTAAGATGCTGTTCATGACAGTCTGCTTCCTCTATGGGAATATTGGAATAATACATGTAAAACGTGCCGTTCAGATAGATGACGGAAGGCGCCCAGTAATGATGGTATCCTTGTTCACGGATTGCATAACCCCTGTATTCCCAGTGCACCAGATTCTCTGAAACACTTACCTTTGCACCGTGTTCATCGGATGAATAGCAGTAGTACCGGCCGCACCAGCGCAGGACGAACGGATCCGGGTTGGTGTGTATTTTCCCATCTGAAAACGGAACCGGGTTGCAATAGGTACTGTCGCCTGTTACAGGCATGAAATCATTCATATGTGACCTCCAGATTCATATGTTTATTGTATCAGCCTTTGACCGAACCGCTGGTAATCCCCCCAACCAGGAACTTCTGGCTGAAAAGGTAAACGATAATGGACGGCAGCGTTAAAAGCATCATGACCGCATAAATCCTTGCCACATCCGCCGGACTTTGGTATGTGCTGGACACAAAGTACTGGGCTGCCAGGGTAACGGTATAGTTTTCCTCGCTTCTCATGACCAAAAGGGGGACCAGATAGTCATTCCAGGAATAAATGAAGGTCAGCACCAGCACATTGGCTATGATCGGGCCGCTTAACGGCACCATGAACTCCAGCCAGATGCAGAAGCTGGATGCCCCGTCAATCCTGGCGCTTTCTAAAAGCTCATCCGGAATGGTATCAAAATAATTCTTAATCATCAAAAGCATCATTGGAGCGTTAAACGCCACCAGTGGGATCATGACCCCCAGATGCCTGTCTAAAAGCCCAAAATTTTTGATGGCCGCAAAAAGGGGGCTGGTCACAGCGGCCACCGGAACCGCAAGGCATGCAAGGACTGCGCCGTAAAGCAGCCTCCCTCCGAAAAACTCCATTTTAGAAAATGCAAATGCTGCCAGTGTAGTGATAAGCGTCACCAGGACCGCGGTGCCTACCGCGATGAACATACTGTTGAACACCACCCTGAAATAGCTGATTTTATCATAGCTGAGCACGTATTGATAGTTTCCAATCCCATTAATCTGAAAGGACTTCACAAAGGCCGTGCCGATTGGAAGGAGCCATATAAGGGCGAACAGGACAAATATAAGATAGGTGGGGGCTGCTGTTTTCCATTGGTTCTTTTTCATCCTCAATCCTCCTTGCCAAGCTTAATCTGCAGAAACGACATGATAACCGCAATCATCAGGATGGCCACTCCGATGGAGGCTGCTCCTCCTGCGTTAAAATCCTTAAAAGCCTTTTCATAAAGGTAGGTATTCAGCACGGTGCTGGACCTTCCGGGACCGCCTCCTGTCAGCAGCTTTACAATGTCAAATGTCTTTAAGGAACCCACGATCCCAAGAATGATCAGTACATTGGTGGTTCCCTTTACCATGGGGAATGTGATGGATAGCGTGGTTCTCCAGAACCCGGCCCCGTCAATCCTGGCAGCCTCATACACGTCATCCGGAAGGCTCATCAGGCCTGCATAATAGATAATCATGGAAAAGCCCATCCACTGGAATATGTTGACGATGATGACGGATAACAGCGCATATCTGGGGTCCCCCAGCCAGCTGACCGCAAATGCATTAAGGCCTGCCGCCCTGAGGAATGTGTTGAGGGCGCCGTTGGTGGGGTCCATCAGGATACGGAAAATAGCCGTGATAATGGATGTTGCCATGGCAATGGGCATAAAGTATATGGCCTTGAAAAGGTTGCTGCCAGGCAGCCGGTTCTTAAGCAGCACTGCCAGCAGGAATCCCAGTGCGGCCTGGATGAATACCGTGCCGAAAAAAAAGATTACATTGTTGGCCACCGCTGTCCAGAAGGTCTTATCATGCAGCATTTTCGTATAATTCTTTAAGCCGACAAAGTTCATTTCCTTGGACATCCCATTCCAGTCCGTGAAGCTGGTTCCCACCGTACAGATAATACAGTAGTAAATCAGTGCAAAAGACAGGACCATCAGCGGCAGGATATAAAGATACGCGGACCAGTTGTTTTTTTTCTTTAATTGATTCATTATGGCCACCTCCTGATACATATTATAAAAGGAGGCAGCCATAAAAAGGATACTAATATTTTGGGATTTACTCTAATTTTTTGCCATGAATTCGCTGGGCGTCAGCCCCTCAGATTCCTTGAATATCTTAAAGAAATACGTATAGCTGCGGAATCCCGACTGTTCAATGATTTCCTTCATGGTCATATCACGGCGTATCAACAGGCTTTTTGCCTTGTTCACCCGCTGCTGGTTCAGGTATTCCACAAACCGCTGTCCTGTCTCCTGCTTAAACTGCCGGCTGAGATAAGTGTAACTGCTGCCTGTGACCTCGGCGCATTTTTCCAGGGAAATGTCACTGGCAAAATTCTCACGGACATAGTTAAGTACCTGCTGTATGACAGGGGAATACTCCCTCCCGTCCGGCTGCGGACCGGCTTCCCGGCTGCGCGCATATAACTCCAGGATATCCTCCCTGAACTGTTCCAGTATTTCATACTCCCGGATGCGTTCCAGGACAGCGTCCCTGTCCTTTTCATCCACCTCCCGGTTCCCGGCAATCAGGCCTGCCAGACGCTGGCTGATATCCCTGACCCGCTTAAGGGGCGCCCTTACCTCTTCCATCCAGCAAAAAAATCCGTTCAGTGTTTCCGCCGTGCCTCCTGTCCCGCTTTCCAGTTCAAAGGCCAGCTGCTTCCAGTAGTTTGGAGGTATGTCTTCCGTTCCATAATGGAGCTTTCTGGCCATGGCAGCCGCAGTGACACGGTTTCCGCCTATGTATAATTTGTCCTCCAGCAGCCCATCCATCTCATATGCATCCTTCACCGCTGCTTTCAGGTCTGTCTGGGGATTGCCGCATATGATTGTAACCGTAAGGTCCAGCATGCGGATAATCTGACGCTGGAGCCGTCCTGCCAGGTTTTTTATCACGTTCAGCATGTAAAGGGTGCTGGTGACGCCGGTAAACGATACCAGCAGGATTAGGTGTTCCTGCCTGGTCTGCCAGATCAGATACCCGTATTCCTTGCCCAGAATCTGCCCCAGGATATCGATTACCGCCTTGCAGATATCGTGTTTATAATCAGCCGGCTTTGCCCCCGGCGGAAAGCTGTAATCCGGGCTGATTGCAATGGCCGCCATGTTGGAGCAGCTAAAATCCAGCATGCCGCTGTCCGCCATGCTCCTGATATTGTCCGCCGTAAAATCCTTCCTGTCATAAAAGCAATAGCCCACACGGTGCCGGATGGTACGTTCCTCCGGCACAATCTTATACTTATCCCTTGCCTGGTCCAGGACTGATATAAGATGTTTCCTGGTCAGCTCATGTTTAAGCAGGTAATTGGCAGCGCCGTTGACAAGGCTTCCCCTTACGTAATCGAAATTATCAAAGGCGCTGATTGCTATGACCGGAAGGAATTCGTTGATTACATGGATCATCCGGATTAACTCCACACCGTTCATTCCCGGCATCTGCATGTCGCAGAGAAGGATATCGATATCATTTCCCCGCAGCCAGTCCAGGGCGGCGTTCCCATCGGAGAAATCAGCCACCACTTCGTAGGATCCGTTATCCTCCAGCAGCTTTTTAATGGTATTCCTGCTGATCAGCTCATCATCCACAATCATCAGTTTTATTTTTGCCATCTATCCCCTCATACCTCCTTATTCCTCTCCCGCGCCGTCCACTGCCGGCAGGAGTAATACGGCCTTTGTATAGTTACCCGGGCTGCTCTCATAACGGATTCCGAAGTCCTCGCCGAAAAACAGACGGATCCTGGCATTTACATTGGAAATGCCAATACCGTTAAACCGTTTCCTGTCTCCGGCCGGCGTGCTTAAGACTGCCTCAATCTGCTCCTTTGTCATGCCTTCCCCGTTATCCTCAATGACAATATTCAGCTTATCGTCCTCCCTCCATGCCTCAATCCTGATCAGCCCCTGCCTGGACAGGTCACCGGGCAGGCCGTGATAGATTGCATTTTCCATAATGGGCTGCAGGATGAAGCGTGGCACATACAGCTCCTTTGCATCTTCACTGATTTTCTTTTCCACAGCAAAGTCATAGCTGCCGCTGTATTCAACAATGGTCAGATAATTATCCACATATTCCAGCTCATCCTCCAGGGTTATCATGTCGTTCCTGCGGTGCATCACATTCTGAAGCATGGCGTTAAGGGAATGGATCAGGGGGACGATGTTGTCCGCGTGCTGCAGCTTTGCCATCCAGACCACATTGTTCAGCACATTGGATATAAAATGCGGGTTGATCTGGGCCTGGAGGAAATCCATCTCAATCAGCCGCTTCTGCTTTTCCTCCTCCGTAATCCGACGCATCAGTTCCCGGATGCGGACAACCATATGGTTAAAGGTATGCCCCATCTGCCCAATCTCGTCTTCCGCCCTGACAGCATAGCAGACAGACAGGTTGCCTGCCGAAACCTGCTGCATGCTGTCCTTTAGCACCGTGATTTCCCTGGTGGACCTGGATACCACCAGGCCGGAAAGCAGGCCTGCCAGCAGCAGGATCCCAACCATGATCACTCCTGTAAACAGCGCCGTGTGATAGATATCCGCCGTATAATAATCCGATGGCAGGGCCATGGTAAAGGTCCAGTCCACATTATCTGCTTGAAATGTATTATATACATATCCCTGTATGGGATGGGAAATATCCAGGAGTTCATCGCCGCAGTTGGAGAAAATAAGGGACCTGCTCCCATTGGCAACCTGGAACCTGCTTCCCTCCGGAAGGTTGGAGGAAAACATGTCCTCGATGACCCCGTAATCAAAATACATCACGGTGTAACCGATTAAATTCTGATTCCAGTCCGTAATCCCCCTGACAGCCGGAACCACATAATCACTGTCATAGGTGGATTTACCGCCCTCCACATGGATAGGTTCCAGCATGACGATATTTTTCTTAAGCCTGTCCTGGTCCAGCCCCATAATCCGTTCATAGACATCCCCCTGCCCCTCCACCAGATGGGAGGTGGAAAAGGTACATCCTTCATTTACAATCACGCCAATGCCCACGATATAATACTTATAACCGTTCAGGTCATTGATGAATTCCTTTATGATCCTCCTGTTTTTCAGGTATTCCATGTTCCACTGGCCGTTCTCCATGATGGTCCGCTCATTCAGCGCTTTTACCGGCCGTATGATGTTCCTGTCATTTAACGAGACCATGGCCGCCATATAGGAGGTATCCGTCAGCAGATACTCAAAGGCCTGGCACGCATCCCTCATGGTGCTTCCTGAAATATCCTTCAGATATGTGTCAGCCATCTTGCTGCTGGCAGTGTACCAGACCGAGGTTATCAGGACGCTGCAAAGCATCAGGACAGCCGTGATGACCATCAGTATCTTGTTCCTGATTGTCATGTGTTTTATCATTGTCATATAGTTTGGCAGCCTCGTATGGTTTGTTTTCCTCATATGTTCCATATCCACCTCCTTAGCAGACGCTTCCTTTTATCATTGTAGCATTGCATAGGCAAATATGTTATATGGGTTTTTGATGTCTGTTATGTTTTTTTGCGTTCCCCAGAAAAACTAAAAGGACTGAACCCTATCCAATATAGGATCCAATCCTTGTTAGTTGTGTAACCATCCTCTTTCCCTTTTTGCCCTGTCCGCCGCCTGCGCTAAAAAGGAATGGAAGGCCAGGTATTCCTTAATAGGCGCGTTTTATGATCTCCTCCATATGTATCTGCGCTTCCCTGCGTATCTTCTCCTCATCCAGGGTCAGTACTTCCCGGTCCTTCATGACAATCTTACCATTGATGACGGAATCCGTCACATCATGCCCGTTGGCAGCCTCCACAACCGTGTTGATCAGGTTCTGGGTGGGGGTCAGATGGGGCTGGTCAATGTTTAAAAGGATGACGTCTGCCTTCTTTCCCTCTTCCACAGTACCCAGGATATCACCTTTCCCAATGGCGTTGGCGCCTCCCCAGGAGGCCATCTTGAGAAGGGTGGGACATGTCATGACCACCGGGTTAAAGGAAGGAAGTCCCCAGTATGCCATCATGCCGTAGCGCAGTACCTTCATCTCATCAAACAGGTCCAGGTTGGACGGGGCCGCGCCGTCGCAGCCAAGACCCACGCTCAGGCCTGCCTGGAGGATCTGGGGCGTTTTGGGAAACCCGTGATTGGACAGGTTGGCCCTGGGACAGTGGATGACCTTCACATCCCGCCTGGCCATGACCGCAATGTCCTCATCGGACAGCATTACATTATGGGCAGTCAGGAGATTTGGACCAAGGACACCCATGGACTCCAGGAACTGGGCCGGGCGCAGCTGGTAATTCTGGAGACAGAAGCTGACCTCGTCCTTGTGCTCACACAGATGGGCGTGGATACCCGTATGAAGCTCGGCAGCAGCATCCCTTACCATGGCAATCAATTCCTTTGAACAGGTCATGACCTGGCGGATGGCAAACCAGATGGAAATCCTTCCGTCCCCTTTTCCGTCATATGCCTGGTACAGTTCCCTGGTATGGTTGACTGCTTCCTCTGCTGTTTCCTTCATTGCGCCGGTGATTGCATTGCCCATATCCATGGTGGATTTGGCAATGGCCGCACGCATGCCTGATTCCAGCACAGCGTCAGCCACACGCTCCATATGGACGCCGCCGGAATCCGCAAATGAAGTGGTTCCGTTCTTAATCATCTCCAGACAGGCCAGCTGTCCGCTGATATAGGAGTCCTCAGGCCTTAAGTTACTTTCAAACGGAACCAGGAACCTGGTCCAAACCATGGGATATTCATCCGAAACCCTTCCCCGCAGAAGCTGCTGGCAGGTATGGGTATGGCCGTCCACAAGGCCCGGCATCAGGAGCTTGCCTGTACCGTCCAATGTTTCCGATGGCTGGAAGTTCTCTTTCATTTCCCCGGATGGCCCGATTTTCTTAATCCAGGAATCATGGATGGCTACGCTCAGCTCTTCTGAAACCGTCATGTCCGGTTGAAGGATGCGGCATCCGTTTATTAAAATATCACATTTTTCCATCTCAATCATTTCCTCCTCGTTCTCATCACTTAATCACTGCCCATCCGGCGCTTACGGGGCTTAAATTGCTCCCGTGGCCCGCAGCACCAGATCTGCCACAAGGGCGGAGAATATAAAGGTCCCTGTGATCACCAGCAATGTGATCACGACCATCTTCCACCCCATTTTAGCAAAGTTCTTAAGGTCCTTTCCAAGAGAAATCCCTGCAAACGCGCCCAGTGCGGTAGCAGGGGCCATGAACGCCACCTGGGATGTGACCTGGATGATGATGTCCTTGACCGGTGATACGGGACAGGCCAGAAGCAGTCCGGTAAGGGATACATACATCATGGACGGAAGCTTGATGAAACGGCTCATGAACTTGCTGACTGTCAGCCCAAACAGTGCGATGGCACAGAGTACAAGGATTCCTGCTATGGAATCAGCCAAAGGCATCTGATAGCCAATCATATTGGTCAGTATCATGATTACTGCAACAAGGCACAGAAGGCCGGCTTGCTGGATACAATATTTTCTCACCATTTACTTTCCCTCCCTTACTTTCCATGACCTGATTTACGGCCGATTTTCGGTTCCAGCCACGCGTACAGCTTCCTGGTAACAGGCAGTCCTACAAAGGTTCCCATGTAGATACCGGTAATTCCTGTAAGCATGTCGCTGGCGCCTCCCATTACCATGATGTCTTCTGCATAGGAAGGATAGATTTCCCCCAGGGTCCCTGCCGCCGCGGTCATCATGGAACCGCTGCCCACCCCGCTTGCCATGCCCAGCGCCAGCGGATGGAAGATATTCCAGGACGCAACCACGCCGGCCAGCAGGCTGACAAACACGGTGCCGATGACAGAACCTACGATGTACACTGCAAACGTACCCTCTGTCTCCTTTGCGTCCGGTCCGTAGATATCCGTTGTCAGCCCCAGATTAGAATCCCTGTTAATGGAATAACATGCGCCGATGGCTTCTTTTTTCAGGCCCAGCAGCAGTGCAATGGGCAGTGAGATAAAAATGGTTCCCAGATTGCCGAATTCCTGCAGAAGCAAGGCTGGTCCCACCGCCACCAGCTTTGCCAGGTTGGCTCCGGCAGAGACACCCATCTTAGCCATGAAAGGAGCCAGCGCCACCAGCACCAGGCTTCCTCCCATCTTACATTCCCCCTGGTTAAACATCCGGATTACATCCGGTCCCAGGAGTCCGCCCAGTATGACCGCGAATACCATGGGAAACAGGGTCAGCGTGCCGATTCCGATGTTAATCTTAATGGTCCCCACCGAGTCACAGACCAATGCCAGCACAACTGCTGCCGCATAGACTTTCCAGTACTTTCTTATGACGGCCTTTACATTTTCCATACGTTTCATTCCCCTTTCTTCTGTATGACCCCGGTGCAGCAGCGCACCGGAATAATAGGATACCTTTTGCTGATTCCATCATATCACAGGCCCGCCAACTGCTGTAGACAGAAAAAAACGATGGGAATCCATCGTTTTTGCTGATACTATGCCTCTTTTTCCCCCACCCTCTCAATAAAGCGCTGGGCAATATCGGACAGCAGGTAATTCCCTTTCACAATAAACCCAATCTCCAGATTCACCCCATCCTTGATGGGAATGGCCCGTATATCCCCGTAAGCATTGTCCGCTGTATGGTATCCGCTTCCCACCACAAATCCCTGGCTGGCCCGCATAATGGAATACGCGGCCGCGCGGTCGGTAACGGAAATCACTTTCTTCATGCGGTAATGGGGAATGATGACTTCCGTATAAGCCGGATTGGCATCCGTACTCCTGTCGTAAGTGATAAAGGGATACTGGATGATTTCCTCGGTCCGTATCTGGCTGCATCCGGCCAGGGGATGGGCCTCATGGAGATAGACATGGGCTGTCCTGTAGGCGATGTGGTTGAAAATAATCCCACGTCCCCTGAGTTCCTGCATCATCTGGCCTTTGAGCTGTTCCGCAAAAAAGATGACCCCCAAATCTGCCAGCCCTTTTTCCACCTGCTCAAACACCTCGGACGTCCTGCACTCCCTGAACCCTGCGTTATATTCAGGCACGTCCAGGGACTGTATGATGGACAGGAAGGAATCCATGCCGCAGATATGATGCTGGGCCGCCACATAGAAGCCGTGGCTGCTGTCCTTTTTGTCCTCATACCTTACATCCAGATAATACAGCCGGTTTAAGATTCCTTTGAATTCAATGAACAGCTCCTTGCCGTCCCCGGTCAGCATGACCCCTTTGGGCGTTCTTAAAAACGCCTTAATCCCATAATGCCCCTCCACTGCCCGCACGGCCTCTGAAACACTGGACTGGGCTGCAAACAGCCGCTTGGCCGCCTCACTGATGGAGCCTGAATCAGCTACCGCTACAAAATATTTCATCTGCTGTAATGTCATGACCTGGTTTCATTCCTTTCCCCGGGGCGCGCAGGTATCCGTCCGCCTGCGCACGTTTTGGAAAACTTCCCTATCAATGTCCGCACATTTTTGCCATATCTATGACTTTACCAGATTCCGGGCCGGTTTTCAACCTCCTGATACATCCCGTCCCCTTCTTTCACATGAAATGCAGCATAAAAGTCACTGGTTGCCGACAACACTGCATTCACCCTTATGATTCCCGGGGAATGGACATCGTTGGTCATGATATAGGCCAGGTACTCATCCCTGTATTTGCCGGCCCATAAGGCTGCATAAGCTTTATAGAGCTCCCTCAGGTCATATCCCTCATTTTTTGCTATCTCCGTCACACAGGAAACCCCGCCCAGGTCAGCTATATTCTCAGTGACGCTTAATGTTCCGTTTACCTTGGTCCCGTTTACCTCCATGGAATCATAATAAGCCTCCACCCTGGCTGCCAGCTCCTTAAACCGCTGTTTATCCTCAGCAGTCCACCAGTCGCGCAGGTTCCCCTTTTCATCATATGCTTGTGTCAAGTAGGGACGTAAAAAAATCTGAGATATTTTTGAACTGCCATAAAATCACATCGTTCTATTCCCTGACTGCCCTCATTATACCGTACCTACTACATTTTTGAAAGAAAAAAGGGCGGTAGCCACAGGTGCCATCCCCTGTGGGCTACCGCCCTTGGCTCAACCTTTCATGTTCTTTGCAATTCCTGCAATCCTTGCATAGAAATCAGCTTCCGGCAGTCCTACCACACCCGAAGTTGGTGTCAGTATTTCAACGCCGTATCCATTCAATTTCTTAACACAATATAAAAACTCGCTTATCTTTCTTGTAATCCTGGCAGGATTGACCACAAGCAAAATATCTATCCGCCGTTTAGAAGCAGCGGAAAACACATCGGCCATGCCGCGCCTTTTGATGGACGCGCCATGTGCTATCTCAGCGGTAATACCGACAACCTCAAAACCCTTTTGTTCAGAATAATCCACCAGTAAACGCTTCTGATTTTCCAATTCTATGGTATCAGTATTTGCCACCCTGCAATAGATCCAAACTCTTTTATGCTGGTTCATTTTTCTCTCCTTTTTCCGAAAAGCTCCACTCGATATGAATGGATTTGTCGTCGTAAACATAAACGCAGTCCACAAAGTCAACTACCATCTGCCGTGTAAGGG
>ERZ836939.2261-NODE-2261-length-19331-cov-10.818686_pt1 | contig 19331 bp, 19 predicted proteins | sample MGYA00519912_ERZ836939 | MGnify/ENA primary metagenome ERZ836939 (study PRJEB31850, sample SAMEA3708810) | human gut metagenome | biome: human gut; feature: human-associated habitat; material: faeces | place: China | collected 2014 ...
CTAAGAGCCGCCTACGGCGGTTGCGCTCCGACACGCGCCTGCGGGCGCAGCCCCAAGGGGGAAGGCTTTTTATTTTATAAGCTCTTTATATATTTCACCCTTACTAAACGGTGTCCCGGCGGCGGCCTGTTTGGCGGCGGCGGCGGGGGGCAGACCGCCCGCTTGCAGGGCGCGGGCGGCGGCGACGGCTTCTTCCAGGGTCGGCGCGGCGGCCTGCTCGACGGCGGCAGGGTCGGTACCGGCCAGAACCAGCACATACTCGCCGCGGGGGTCGTTGTCCTTATAAAAGGCCACAGCCTCGCCGAGAGTCGTCTTTTTGATCTCCTCATGCAACTTGGTCAGCTCACGGCAGAGCGAGACCGAGCGGTCCGCACCAAAGGCAGCGGCCAGGTCGTCCAGCGTGCCGCGCAGCTTGTGCGGGGCCTCGTAGAAGATCATTGTGCGAGTCTCGTTCTGCAAAAATGCCAGCCGTTCGCGGCGGTCCCGCTTGGGGACGGGCAGAAAGCCCTCGAACACAAAGCGGGCCGTGGGCTGGCCGCTGGCCGCCAGCGCTGTGACGCAGGCCGATGCCGCCGGGATGGGCACGACCCTGATGCCGCGCTCGTGGGCCTCGCGGACGATCTGCTCGCCGGGGTCGCTGATGCAGGGCATACCGGCATCGCTGCACAGGGCGCAATTCTCCCCGGCCTCGATGCGGTTCAGGATGGCCTCGCCGTGGTGGAGCGCGTGCTCATAGTAGCTGACCATCGGCTTTTTGAGGCCCAGATGGTTGAGCAGCCGCAGCGTGACGCGGGTGTCCTCAGCCGCGACGAAGTCCGCCAGGCCGAAGGTAGCCGCCACACGCGGCGGCATGTCATCCAGATTGCCGATAGGCGTGGCGACAAGATATAAAGTACCGGGCAATGTGAAAACCCCTAACATTTGTAGTATCAATACTATTATACCCGGAAGCGGGGGTGCGTGCAAGAAGATAATGGGCAAAAAGGCGACAAAAGAACTTGTGCTTAATAAAATTACACGCAAAACAGCTAAAAGTGTGTGTGATTTTATTCTTGCGGGGTGGCATATTATCTGCTATAATAATTTCGAACACAATGGATACAGAGGTGTGCTTGATTTTATAACGAAAGCGGGTGAAACAGTGGATGCAAGAGCGCAAGTGAAAGAAATACTGGATGAAAACGGCGGTATTGCAAAGTCGGCAGATTTTGTCTCGGCGGGTATCCGCGCAACAGAGTTGGTCAACCTGTGTAATTTGGGGTATCTTACCCGTGTAAGACATGGATATTACGAGATGGCGAAGGAGAGCAGTGTCCCGGAAGAACGAATGTTGGCGGTGCTGGTTCCGCAGGGAATTGTTTGCGTTGAATCGGCGCTGTTTCACTTTGGATACAGTGATTTCGCCCCACGCAAGTGGTCTATTGCCATCCCGCGCTCTATGTCACGGACAAAGCTGAAAATTGACACTCTTGCCATTCAACCCTACTATGTGCAGGAAAATCTATACGGGCTGGGAAAAACCGTGGGAAACTTTAATGGCGTTGCTCTGCCTGTATATGACAGGGAACGCACTATTTGCGACTGCTTTAAATATCGCAGCAGGTTGGACAATGAGCTGTTTGCCAAGGCTCTGAATGCGTATGTCAATGATACCAGTAAGGATTTGAAGAATCTATCGGAATACGCAAAACAACTGCGCGTTCACAAAAAGGTGACAGAATTAATGGAGGTGCTGCTCAATGGCTGATGTTGCTGCATCTGTACTGGCACGACTTAAAAACAAGGCGGCGGAAAGCGGAAGAAGTTATCAGCTTTGCTTGCAGCTCTTTTGCCAAGAGGAATTCCTGCGCCGTTTAGAAAAGTCGAAGTACGCGGAAAATCTGGTGCTCAAGGGTGGTTTATTTATCTATGCCCTTACTGATTTTGACAGCCGTGTGACGATGGACGTTGATTTTCTGCTCCGCAGGATTCCAAATACGCCGGAGCAGCTCAGAGCGGTGATGGAAGAAATCATTGCGACATCAACAGAGAATGACTTTATAACGTTCGAAATCAAAAGCGTGGAGCCGATCTCCGTAGCGAAGAAGTATGCAGGCGTGGGTGCGTCACTGATTGCAAGAATCAAAAATACGAGAACACCGTTCAGTATTGATTTTGGCGTGGGGGATGTTATTGTTCCTGAGCAGGAAAAACGGAAAATTCCTACGCAGTTGGAGAATTTCCCGGCGCCGACAGTCAACACGTATTCGCTGGAAACGACGGTTGCCGAGAAAATCGATGCGATTTTGTCGCTTATGGAATTTTCCAGCAGAATGAAGGATTACTACGACATTTACTATCTTGCCAATCGATTTGATTTTGACGGCGCGACGCTGACGGAGGCACTGAAAAGGACATTTGCAAACCGTGGGCACAGCTTTACCGCCACGCAATTTGCGCAGGTGATAGAGTTTGCCGACGATGCGGCTATGCAAAAGAAATGGAAGGCGTTTTGCCGAAAGATTGACACAAAACCGGATGCGTTTGATGTGGTGCTGAGAACGATAAACGTATTTTTGGATGAGCCGTTTAAGGCGGCTGCGGGGCAAGGTGCGTTTCAGCGGAAATGGTCGGCGGAAATGCAGACGTGGATATAAATGACTTGAAGAGACTTGCGATAAATCCATATGGAAGGAAACAATATTATGGCAAAAGTGACGCCTAAAACCGAAGATCAAGTTCGGGATGAAGCTAAGACTATATGCTTGCTTATTACATCGTGTTTACAGCCGATAGCAGAAAAATACTCTTATAACTATGGGCTGTTTCCTAATTTACTCAAAGAAGAAATTGTCAAACTTCCGGCAGATGTAAATGGAGAGCCGGACTATGAGTATATGGAAAAATATATGAGGAAAGTTGAAAGCAAAGCTTATAATGTGATTGGGTGCTTAACAGCGGTATAATACGGTACACACTTTAAACGAACAACTGCGGCGGCAGGAAAAATTCCTACCGCCGCAGTTGTTATCGTAGCGTTTACTCTCCGCTTCGCTCCCCAAACCCGTATTCGTGCTCCTTTACGGGCAGGGTGGTGACTTCAATGTTCTCGATGCGGGCCCAGCGGTTGCTGCGCTCGATGAGGGGGACAAGGGCGTCGAGGGCGGCACGCTCGCCCTGGGCCTCCAGCGTGACGCTGCCGTCCCAGTTGTTGGCGACCCAGCCGGTCAGGCCCAGATGCAGGGCTGCGGCGCGGGCATAATAGCGGAAGCCTACGCCCTGCACTGTGCCGGTGAAGCGCCAGCGGCGGCGGATGGCGCTCATGCGTCGATGCCAGTGACGGTGTAATCCCTGGCCTCGACAGCGGTCTTGAGGTCGGCGTCGGCCACATCGTGGGTCAGGGACACAACGGCAGTGCCCTTCTCGTGGCTGACCTCGGCGCTCTGCACGCCGTCCAGGGCCTCCAATGCCTTCTTCACGGTGGCCTCGCAGTGGCCGCACATCATGCCTTCAATGTGAATCGTCTTTTTCATGGCAGTTCCCTCCGTTTGGGTGGTTTTATTTTCCGGGGCAGGCTGCACGGGGCAGCTGCCGGTGGGGCAGGGGATATCGGGCGCAGATGCGCGGACCGGGGCTTTGCGCTTCGGCGGGGCATCGTGGGCGGCGCTGCGCGGGTCAAAGGTGTTCAGCCGCAGGGCGTTTGTGACGACGCAGACGCTGGACAGGCTCATGGCCGCGGAGGCGATCATCGGGTTCAGCGTGATGCCGAAGCCCGTGAACACGCCCGCCGCCAGCGGGATGCAGATGGCGTTGTAGAAGAACGCCCAGAACAGGTTCTGATGGATGTTGCGCACCACCGCGCGGGACAGGCGCACCGCGGCGGGTACATCGGCCAGGTCGCTGCGCACCAGCACAACGTCGGCGGCGTCCAGTGCGACGTCCGCACCGGCACCGATGGCAATGCCGGTCTCGGCGCGGGTCAGGGCGGGGGCGTCGTTGATGCCGTCACCGACCATGGCGACGCGGCCCTGTTTTTGCAGTGCGCGGACCTCGGCTTCCTTGCCCGCGGGCAGGACGCCCGCAATGACATGGTCGGCGTCGAGGCCGACAGTCGCGCCGATGTGGCGGGCCGTGGCGGCGTTGTCGCCGGTCAGCATCACGACCTGCAGGCCGAGAGTTTGCATCTGGGCGATGGCGGCGGCGGAGGACTCCTTCACGACGTCGGACACGCCGATGACGCCTGCGGCCTTACCGGCCAGCGAGAAGTAGAGCGGCGTGATGCCGTCGGCGCTCATCTCGTCGCCCGCCTGCTGCAGGTCGTCGGGCAGGGCGCAGGTCTCGCGGATGAAATCGGCATTGCCGCCCGCAATGACCTTGCCCGCGACCTTGCCGCGCAGACCCTTGCCGGGTACGGCCTCAAAGTCGGTCACAGTGGCGTAGGACAGATGGTCCTTCTCGGCGCGCTGCAGGATGGCGCGGGCCAGCGGGTGCTCACTGCGCAGCTCCAGACCGGCGGCCATGCTGAGCAGGAATTTCTCGGGCACGTTGCGGGTGCCGAAGATTTTTACAACGCTGGGCTCACCGGTGGTGACGGTGCCGGTCTTATCCAGCAGCACGGCGTCGGTGTAGCCGGTGGTTTCGAGGCTGGCGGCGGTCTTGAACAGGATGCCGTTTTTGGCACCCACGCCGCTGCCGACCATGATGGCGACGGGCGTCGCCAGGCCCAGGGCACAGGGGCAGCTGATGACCAGCACGCTGATGCCGCGGGCCAGCGCAAATGTAAAGGTCTGGCCCAGCAGCAACCAGATGACAAACGTGGCCGCGGCGATGCAGATGACGGTGGGCACGAAGATGCCGGAGACCCTGTCCGCGGTCTTGGCCAGCGGGGCCTTCGTCGCGGCGGCGTCGCGCACCAGGCGGATGACCTGGGACAGCGTCGTGTCCTGGCCGACGCGCTCGGCACGGCAGGTCAGCGCGCCGTTCTGGTTGATGGTCGCGGCGCTGACGGGGGAGCCGGGGAACTTGTCCACCGACATGCTCTCGCCGGTCAGGGCGGCCTCGTTGACCGTGGAGATGCCCTCGGTGACGGTGCCGTCCACGGGGATGCTCTCACCGGGGCGGACTAAAAAGAGGTCGCCGACGTTGACCTCACTGACCGGGACTGTGACCTGCTCGCCGCCGCGCAGGACGCAGGCGGTCTGGGGGGCCAGCTTCATCAGGCTTTTCAGTGCGTCGGTGGTCTTACCCTTGCTGTAGGCTTCCAGTGTTTTGCCGACGGTGATGAGCGTTAAAATCATGGCCGCAGACTCAAAATAGAGGTCGTGGCGGTACTGCATGACCAGGTCGTCGTTGCCGGTGGACAGGCCGATGCAGATCATGACGATGGCGAAGACGCCGTAGGCCAGCGACGCGCCGGCGCCGAGGGCGACGAGGGTATCCATGCCGGGCGCACGGGTCTTGATGCCCTTCCAGCCCGAGATGAAAAACGCGCGGTTGATCCAGCAGACGGGCAGGGTCAGTACCAGCTGGGTGCCCGCGTACAGGATGGCGTGCCAGCCGCCGCCGTGGAACACACTGCCCAGCGGCAGGCCGATCATGTGGCCCATCGAGACGTACATGAGCGGCACAAGGAAGCAGAGGCTGGCAATCAGGCGCTTTTTGAGCTTGGGAGTCTCGGTGTCCTCGAGCTCGGCGCTTTCGCTCTCGGCGGAGGCGAGGGATGCGCCGTACCCGGCGGCGTCCACGGCGCGGAGGATGCGCCGTGCCGTGGCATCGGGGTCGGCGTCGGGGGCGTAATCTACCTGCATCGAGTTGGTCAGCAGGCTTACGGCGACGGATGCCACACCCGGCACCGCCGCAACGGCTTTTTCCACATGGCTTGCGCAGGCCGCGCAGCTCATGCCGGTGATTTCGTAGCGTTGCATGGGGATACTCCTTTTTTGGTAGTGCAGAGAAAGCCTTCCCCCGAGGGGGAAGGTGGCGCGGAGCGCCGGATGAGGGGAGAGCTGACGGATATTGCCCGTGAGCGGGTGGTGTTGGCGGGGTCTGCCCTCATCAGTCACCTTCGGTGACAGCTTCCCCCGAGGGGGAAGCCTTTTATCTTATTAAAACAGATTTTCCGGCAGAACGATGTCGCTTCTCGGGACCTGGGACCAATCGAAGGTGCGGGCCAGGGCCTGGGGCGTTGTAGGGGCGGGGGAGGCTTGCAGGCCGCAGGCAAAGGCCAGCTTGCCGATGATCTCCTCGGGGGTGTATTTCGCACGCAGGTTCTCGAGACTCTGGTCGCCGTCGCGCTTTGAGAGGCGGCGGCCATCGGAGGCCAAAAGCAGCGGCAGATGGTAGAATTTCGGCGGGGTCAGGCCCAGCTCCCGGTAAAGCCAGAGCTGGCGCGGTGTACTGGACAAGAGGTCGCTGCCGCGCACGACCTCATCGACGCCCATCAGCGCGTCGTCCACAACGACGGCCAGCTGGTAGGCAAACACACCGTCGGCCCGCCGCAGGAAAAAATCCCCGCAGTCGCGGGCGAGGTTTTCTTCATAGTGCCCCATGTGGCCGTCCTCAAAGGCGATGACCTCGTCGGGCACCTGCACGCGCCAGGCGGGGGCGCGGGTCTTGGAGCGCTCGGCAATTTCAGCGGGCGTCAGGCCGCGGCAGGTCCCGGCGTAGATGACCTGCCCGTCGCTGCGGTGGGGCGCACTGGCAGCGTGCAGCTGACTGCGGCTGCAAAAGCAGGGATAGACCAGCCCACGGCGGGATAATTCGTCGAAGTACCGCTGATAAATTTCGCTGCGGTCACTCTGGTAGACCGGCGGCGTCGGGCCGTCGGCGGCAAGGCCGAGCCACGCCAAATCGTCCACAATGGCGTCTGCATAGCTGCGGGGGCAGCGCTGGGTGTCCAGATCTTCAATGCGCAGCAGCACCTGCCCGCCCTTGCTTTTGGCGCTCAGCCAGGCCAGCAGGCAGCACATCAGGTTGCCCAGGTGCATCCGCCCGCTGGGGCTGGGCGCGTAGCGTCCCGTGCTCATTCCAGCGTGTAGGTGCCGTCGCCAAGGGCACGCAGATGGACACGGTAGAAGGCGGCCACGGCCTTTGTCATGGCCTCGGCGTCGGCGACGCTGGCCGTCTCGACGGCACTGTGCATCGCGAACTGGGCGCAGCCGATGTCTGCCATCGGGATGGGCAGCGTGTGGCTCTGCAAATTGCCCAGCGTGCTGCCGCCGGCCTCGTCGGCGCGGTTCGTGAACACCTGTACCGGCACGTCGGCCTTCCGGCAGATGGCGCGGAAGATCGCGCCGCTGACGGCGTTCGTCGTGTACTTCTGGCTGGCGTTGTACTTGAGCACCACGCCGCCGCCCAGCCGCACGGGCGCGCAGGGGTCGGACTTCTGCGGGAAGTTCGGGTGGGTCGCGTGGGCGTTGTCGGCGCTCAGCATAAAGCTGTTGGCCATGGCGCGGTGGCTGGCCTGTGCGCTGTGGGGCACGGCTTCAAGGATGCGGTCCAGCACGTCGCGCAGGTAGCTGCTCGCGGCACCCATCCGGCTCGAGGAACCGACCTCCTCGTTGTCGAACATCGCCCAGACCGGGGCGCAGGCGCTGTCGGTCTCCCCGGACGCATCCAGAAAGCCCAGCAGCGTCGTGGCGGCGCATTCCAGATCGTCAATGCGCGGGGCCATGAAAAATTCACCGTCAGGGCCGATCTGGGTCGGGGCCTGGCGGGTGACGAGCTGCAGATCACTGTCCAGAATGTCGGCGGCCTCCACGCCGAGGGACTCGGCGACGAGGTCGGTCAGGGTGCGGCTGCCCGCGGGGCCCCACAGCGGCTGCATATCGACCTGCGGGTTGAAGGTGTGGCCTTTGTTGATGTCCCGCTGAAAGTGGATGGCCAGCGACGGGATGACGAGCAGGTCGCGGTCAAGGTACACAAGGCGGCTCTCGATGCCGTCCTCGGTCTTGACGAGGGCGCGCCCGCCGACGGTCAGCGGGCGGTCCAGCCAGGTGGACATGATCATCCCGCCGTAGCCCTCGACGCTCAGGCGGCGGCAGCCGTCGTTTTCAACGGTGTCGGCCTTGATTTTCCACGACGGGGAGTCGCTGTGGCTGGCCACGATGCGCCAGCCGCCGATGGCGTGCTGCGGCACGCGCCACGCCACAACGGACGAGCCGTTGCGGGTCGTGTAGTAGCCCTTGCCCGGCTCAAGGTTCCAGTAGTCGGCCTCCTCCAGCCGGGTGAAGCCGGCGGCGCACAGCCAGCTTTCGGCGGTGGCAGCGGCGTGGAACGGGGTGACGGACTCCTGCAGAAACTCTACTAAATCATCGTACATAGGTCTTTTTCTCCTCTTGGGTGATTTTCCGCACATTTGGCGGTGAATATTGTAGGGCGGGGTGACCCCACCCCGCCGCGGCGGCCTGAGGTCAGGCTGCCCTACATTATAAACATACACAACTATATTACCGCAAACATTCCCAAGAAACAAGTTGCAAACGCGGGGAAAATACCCTATACTTAGTATATTCAAATAGGCACTTTTGACAAGTACGCACTTTTTAGAAACCGCTACCCAAAAGGAGAGTGTGAGCAATGCACCCGAACGAACACTGTAACTGCCGCTATGCGGATGTGGGCTGTGACAGGATGGAGCAGGTCATGGACCAGATCAGCGGCAAGTGGAAGATGCGCATTTTATTCATGGTGGGCGCACACGGTACGCTGCGCTACGGTGAGCTGCGCAAGCTGCTGGACGGCGTGACCCACAAGATGCTGTCGAACCAGTTGAAGGAGTTGGCTGCGGACGGGCTGGTGCAGCGCATCGACTACAACGAGGTCCCGCCCCGGGTCGAGTACCGCCTGACCGAAAACGGCGAGGCGCTGATGCCGATTTTTGACGACATTCAAAAATATATCCGCCGCCAGAGCTGCGGCGACTGCTGCAAGCAGGAAACACGCCACACCTGCTGTGAATAGTATAAGGGCAATACCGCATAATTCTAAGTGCCGATACGGCGAGCGAGGTGCGGCAGCTGCTAAGCCAAAAGCGCAGATAATACTGGATGTCTTATCGAGCATTTTGGCAACGCAGATGCCGTGCCGCAGCCGCCGGAGCGGTGCTTAAGCCGTCAGGCGGGAATTGTGCGGTGTTGCCTAAGGTAGGATTGGGGGCGTTTGGTATGCGTAGGTTAGCGATCCTCTTGGCGGGGGCCGCCCTGCTGGCCGGGTGCGCGGCCCCGGCGGTGCCGGAGGCGGCGTCCGCGGTGCAGGCGGTATCGTCCGAAGCGGGCACCGGGCACGCAGGCAGCCGGGCCGAGCAGCTTGCCGTGCTGGATGGGCTGGTGGATTTCGGCGCGGACACGGCAGGCTGCAGCCTGAAAACGGCCCGGGCCGCGGCAGTGCTGGTGGAGTACCTGAGCGCGGCGGAGTTTGAGGATGGTACAGCGGATACCTGGCGGGCCGGGCTGAGCGGCGACGCGCAGGAGCGGCTGGCGCTGAACTGGCCGGGCATCCTGGCCGAAGCACAGGCGATTTGTGCCGACCCCGCGGCCTGTGCCGATGGGCTGGCGTCCGCGGGCGTGGAGACGGATTTCCCCGGTATGGAGCTGGGCGGTGTGCCGGATAAGCTGACAGCGCTGGACGCAGTGCTGGGCGCACAGGGGCAGCCCGTAAAATAATAACAAAAAGACAGCAGGTACGCGGTTTTTGCGTGCCTGCTGTTTTTTCGACAGCGGAAAACAACTGTCCCTAAAATAAAACGGCGTTCGGTCTTATAATGCGGCAGGATTCGACAAACGGTTATGGTAAGATGAGGGTGTTCCGAGAAACGGACACCACAAATGATACAAAACGAAAGGCCTACAAGCTATGAAAAAACAAAGTCTGAACGCACTCGCTGCCTCCTACCGCGCTGACCTGCTCTACTACATTGAGCGTGCCAAGCTGGGCAAATGCCCGCCCCACTGGCAGTCCTACTGCTTTGGGGAAATCGCTGCTGCCAAGGGCACGGATGCCTACCCTGAGGACGGCGACGCACTGCTGGACGAGCTGCACCGGCTGGTGGACACCGTGCCCCAGATCACGAACCGCGAGGAAAGCGCGGCGGAGATCGCCGCCTACCGCGGGCAGATGCTCTTTTACTTTGACCGCGACTACTACACGCTGGCCGAGCTGGTGCGCCTGCCGGACCGGAAAAAGTACGGCGCCTGCGTTTACATTGACGCCGACGGCAGCAGGCAGGACCGCCCGGGCTATGCCAATGACATAGCACTGCAGGTGGACGAATGGCGCAGGGAGAACGGCATCCCGTTTGACAAGTCGACCATCGCCGCCAGCCCCAGCGAGGTAGACGGCGGCGAGTTTGACACGATGGACGAGGCACTGCGGTACCTGTACACCTGCCTGAATTTCCCGGACAGCGTGTTGTGCTGAAAAAATCCCGCCGGAAAAGGGCATCCGACGGGATTTTTTGTGCGGTATAGGGGCTAACGGCCACGGGCGGATAGGAAATCCGCCCCTACGGTGGGGCCGCAGGGCTCCTGCCTTACAGCTCGTACAGCTCGGTGTATTTCTTCTTTAAATACTCGGTGAAGTGGTGCGGGTCGAACTTGCCGCCGCAGAGGCTCTCGACAAGCCAGGCGGGTTCCTTCATGCTGCCCCACTGCCAGACGCGCTCCTTCAAGGCGGCCTTCAGCGGCTCTACGTCGCCGTTGGCCCACTGGGCGTCAAAGTCGTTTGTTTTGCGCAGGTCGTCGAGGGCCTGTGCGCCGTAGGCACTGCCGAGGGCATAGCTCGGGAAATAGCCGATGTCGCCCATGGACCAGTGGATGTCCTGCAAACAGCCGTGGGCATCGTCGGGCACATCGACGCCGAGGTACTCTTTATACTTGGCGTTCCAGGCGGCGGGCAGGTCGGCCACGGCCAGTGTGCCCTGCATCAGGGCCTTTTCCAGCTCATAGCGCACCATGATATGCAGGGAGTAGGTCAGCTCGTCGGCCTCGGTGCGGATCAGGCCCGGTTCGGCGCGGTTGACGGCGCGCCAGATCTCCTCGGCGGAGACGTCGGCCAGCTGCGAGGGGAACAGCTCCTTCAGCGTCGGGTACAGGTAGTGGACAAAGGCGCGGGAACGGCCCACCAGGTTCTCAAACAGGCGGGACTGGCTCTCGTGAATGCCCATCGTCGCGCCGTGGGTGACGACGGTGTAGTCGTAGTCGGGGTTGATGTTCAGCTCATACAGCGCGTGGCCGCCCTCGTGGGCGACGCTGTAGAGGTTCGAGAAGATGTCCCGGGGCATATAGTGGGTCGTGATGCGCACATCGCCGCGCCAGAACTCGGTGGTGAAGGGGTGCTCGCTCTCGGCCAGATAGCAGTGGGCCGGGTCAAGGCCCCACAGCTCCATGATCTTTTTGCTGACCCGGCGCTGGGCGTCGATGGGCCACTCCTGGTCGAGGAAGTCGGTGCGCACGGCCTTGCCGCGGGTCTGGATGTCCGCCAACAGCGGGACGATGGTTTCGCGCAGCGTCGCGAAAAATTCATCGCACTGGGCAATGGTCAGGCCCTTCTCGTAGCGGTCCAGCAGGACCTCATAGGGGTCGCGGTCCGGCGCAAAATACCGGGCCTGGGCGCGGCGGGCGGCGATGAGCTTTTCCAGATACGGCGCGAACAGGCTGAAATCGTTCGTGCGCTTGGCCTTGGTCCAAGCTGGCACGCTCTGGCTGCACAGCTTGGTGAAGGCGGCGTACTCGTCAGCGGGGATTCGGGCGATCTCGTCGTACTGGCGCTGCAAATTGCGGACCTCGGCGCGCTCCTGCTCGGTCTCGGCGTCGGCAGCGGCCTCCTTCAAAAGGGCGGCGGTGCCGTCGTTGACCAGCAGGTCAAAGCTGGCGCGGCTCAAAACCTCGGTGGCCTCGGCGCGGCCATCGGCGCTGCCCTCGGGCGCGACGGTCTCGGCGTCAAAGTCGATGACGGTCATAGCATACAGGTAGGCGTACAGCTGCTTTTCCAGCGCACGCAGGCGGATGATGGAAGGCTTCATGGTGGTGACCTCGTTTCATAGTGATGCCTTCCCCCTTGGGGGAAGGTGGCCGAAGGCCGGATGAGGGGCAGGTCTGCGGGGGCAGCCCATGAACAGGCTGCGGCGGAAGGCTGCCCTCATCAGTCCGCTTTGCGGACAGCTTCCCCCGATGGGGAAGCCCTTATAAGCATCATACCACACCTCGCGCACTTTTTCCATTGCCAACCGGGCAAAAGTGTGGTATTGTGGATATACTACTACAAAAAGGAGGTCGCCCGCCATGCCGGAGCAGCCGCTTGTCAGTATTATCGTGCCGATTTATAACGCCCAGGATCATATCGCCCGCTGTGTGGAGAGTATCCGCCGCCAGACCTACCGGAACCTTGAAATTCTGCTGCTGAACGACGGCAGCCAGGACGTCAGCCTGGAGGTCTGCAAGATGTATGCCAACGTCGATCCGCGCATCGTGCTCATCGACAAGGCCAACAGCGGTGTGGCCGCGACCCGCAACATGGGCCTGCGGGAGGCCAGGGGCAAGTATCTGCAGTTCGTCGATGCCGACGACACGATCCAGCCCTACGCCACGGAGCTGCTGGTGCAGCGGGCCGAGGAGAGCGGCGCAGATTTGGTCATTGCGCACTACAACCGTATTACGCCGCCCCGCCCCCGTGCCGAGGATGACCCCCGCCCCGAGCGGCCCACCAAGGTGCAGACCTACGGCTTCCTGATGGAGGGCCCGATGACGAAGGAGGAATTCGCCGCGGGCCTGATGCAGGAACCGGCCAGCTTTTACTACGGTGTGATGTGGAATAAGCTCTACCGCGCCGACATTGTCCGTGCGCACGATGACATTATATGCGCCGAGGACATGGACTGGTCGGAGGACCTGTATTTCAATTTGAGCTATATCCGCTATGCGGAGAAGTTCTACGCGCTGTCGACGCCGATCTACAACTATTTCAACACGCCCGGCAGCGCGGTGCACACGGCGCTGAACCCGGTGAACATCGTGGCGACCCGCGCGACCCTGTTTGCATATTATAAGGAGCTGTATGAGCATCTGGGCCTGTATGAGGAGTACAAGCCGCAGATCTACAAGTATCTGGTGGCGGTGGCAGAGTCGTGAGCGCGGCGAATAGTACGCGGTAGCGGCCGGGCAGACGGTGGAAAACGGGCAATAAAAATAGCGTAGGGGAGGGCTTTAGCCCTCCCCTACGTATATTCTGTTTTACACCCAATGCCCGAAGCGGTAGACCGGCTTCGTCGGCTCGGGGGGACGCAGGTCGTCGCCAAGATAGATGTCGATGGCGTTGCGCTGCATGCGGCGGGCGACCCTGTCGGGCAGATGGGCAAAGCCCTCGGCCAGGTTGGGCGGGCGCTTGACCGGGTGGTGGCAGTCGCTGCACAGAATGTGCACAAGGTTCCACTCGATCAGCTTGTGCAGCCACTTGGCGGTGTGTCCGTCCCGGATCAGGCCGGTGGCGTTGATCTGCGCCAGACACCCGTCGCAGACCCAGTTGTAGAGCAGCGTCGGGTCCTCGGTCACAAAGGGATAGCGCTCCACGTGGGCCAGAATCGGCGTGTACCCCTGCGCACGGATGGCGTAGAGCGTCTCGTCGATGCCCGGCGGGTGCATCGTGGTGGGGAACTCGATCAAAATATAGTTGCTCCCCGCAAAGGCCAGCTGGCGCAGGTCAAGGCTGGGCAGCGCGGTGGAGTAAAACACCTCGGCGCCCATTTTACCGGCCAGCCGCAGGCCCTCGGCCTTGCAGGCCGCGGACACCTGCAGGAACGCTGCCTTGCGCCGCGCGGTAAACTGCTCCACGGAAATGCGCTCATAATGGAAGTGCGGCGTGAACACAATGCCCGCCGCACCATCCTGTAATTCCTTGCGAATGAGCGACATTGACATATCCAAATCTTTGGCACCGTCATCAATGCCGGGCAGGATGTGACAGTGCAGCTCTACAAGGGCATTACTCATGTATCATTTCCCTTTTTATCTTCGTCGTAATAGCTGTAGGAGTAAGCGTAGGAGTAGCCGTCGCGGCGGCCGCTCTGCTTGCCATTGTAGCCGTTCATGACAACACCCAGGATGTGGGCGTTGACGGCCTCCAGGTTCTTTTTGCTGAGCTGGGCACTCTGGATGGTGGTGACACCGGGGCGAACGACCAGCAGCACGCCGTCCGCCATGCGGCAGAGGACCGCAGCGTCGGTGACGAGGCTGACGGGCGGGGTATCCACGATAACATAGTCGAATGCCTTCTGCAGGGAGGCAAAAATCTTCTCGGTCATGGGGGCAGAGAGCAGCTCGGTGGGGTTCGGCGGGATCGTACCGGTGGTCAGGACCGTGATGCCGGAATCCTTGACGCGGACAAGCGCTGTGGCCAGCGCGCCTTCATCCTTGGAGGTGATGACGTTCGTCAGACCGGCATGGCTGCGCGGAATGCGCAGATAGCGGGAGATCGTCGCCTTGCGCAGGTCACAGTCCACAAGGACAACGCGCTTGCCGGAGGCCGCAATCGTCATGGCCAGGTTGACGGCCACGTTGGTCTTGCCTTCTTCGGGAACGGAGGAGGTGATCAGGATGGTCTTGCAGTTGCCGGCAGAGGAAAGAAATTCCAGGTTGGTACGCAGAGATTTGTAGGCTTCCACAAACTGGAACGGGGCGTCGCCGCCGACGGTAAACAGCTTGCGATGGCTGGTGTTTTTGCTTGCCTTGCTCATTTCTTTTTACCTCCCTGATATTCCGGAATGACACCCACGACGGCGAGGTCAAGATACTTGGCAATGTCGTCCTCGGTATGGATCTTGTTGTCCAGCAGGACGGCCAGCAGGATGATGCCGACGCTGATGACCAGGCCCAGCACGCCGCCCAGCATGGTATTGCGGCCCACGTTGGGGGAGACAGGCGTCGGATTGACGGCAGCGCTGGAGATGACTTTGACGGAACCGGCTTCGACGGACTCGAGAATGACGTCAGGGGAGACGACGGTGATCTGCTCACAGACCTGGCGCGCCCACTCGGGGTTGTCGCTCTTGACCGTGATCTTCATGACCTGGGTGTCATCCACGGCGCTGACCGTGACACGTTCAGCCAGCTTTTCATACGTCAGGCTCAGACCCAGGTTATCAATGACCTGCTGCAGCACGGTATCGCTCTTGATGATGATGCTGTAGGTGGAGACCAGCTTGGTGGCGGAGTTGATCTGGTCGCTGGTGACGTTGGAGGTCGTATCCTGACGGGTGTTGACGATCATCAGGGCGGAAGCCTCGTACTGCGGGGTGATAAGGAACTTGGAGACGCCGAATCCGACACCGGCCAGAATTACGGTGGTGAGAATGACGGCCAGCAGGTGCTGCCGGACGGCGTTCAGGACCTCCAAGAGGTCAATCGTTTCGTAACCTTCGTTTTCCATGTGTGGGTCCTCCTGTTAAATGTTCTGACGGCGTTTCATGCGGCTTCTGGCAGTGGCGGTCAGGGCCAGAAGGATCACGGCGACTGCGCCGTAGATGAGGGCGAACAGGCCGAAGCGGCCAAAGAGATTCTGCACATAGGTGACGATCAGCTGCTTGACCGAAGCGGGATTGATGCTCAGCGCCTCCATGTGGATCGCAGGGAAAATAATGGTGGCGGCCAGCGCACAGAGCGCCGCAGCCGCGGTGAAAGCGAACGTCAGGCAGCGCACGCCGTAGCGGGGGCTGCCGGCTAAGCGCAGCATCACAAAGAGGCTGACTGCGCAGAGCACCGCCATGATGGCGACGGCCACCGACACAACGCGGCTGCACTTTTCAATAAAAGTGTACAGCTGGCTGGCCAGGGGTACCGTGACATAGTTGGCGTAGTCCAGACGGCAGGCGTCGGCGACGACGACGACGGCGGATTCCACGTCGGATGTGACCTCGACGCCGCGGCTGTTCAAATCGTTGATCAGGTTGTCGTACGTCGTATTCAGAATCGCGTTGCGGGTGTCAATAGCGGTGTCGCCCTGGTACAGACGGGTGATGGAATCCGCCATGTCCGCCGTGATCTGGTCGCGGGAGAGGGCGGCGGTCATCACGTCGGCGGAGAAGCCGGACGATGCGCCATAGCTGATGAAGTTGTCATACAGATAGCTGTAGGCGGCCTCACTGAAATCACTGCGGTTGACCTGCTCCTTCATGTAGGAGGCACTGCAGATCGTTGTCATCAGGACAAGGCAGAGCGCCAGCAGTGCCAGCAGCAGACTGGACAGCCAGCTTAAAACCGTGGCCCACACAACGCTGCCCTTGCGGCGGGGGTGCGGAGCTTGTTTTTGTGCCATACATACACCCCCTTAGCTGTTGGCGTCCAGCACGGGGCCGGACACGTATTTGGCATAGACGAAGAAACGGTTCGGCGTGAAGCCGAGCGCATCGAAGGGATAGCAGGTATACAGGATCAGATTCTCGTCGGTGCGGGTGAAGTCGTAGGCGGTCTCGTCCTGATAGTCGAGGATCTCGGTGCCGGTGACCTCATAGGTGTAGACGCCGTAGTGGGTCGTGATCGTGACCGTCGCGCCGGCCTCGGCGTGCTGCAGGTCATTGAAGAAGGTGTTGTTGTGCCCGGCCAGCAGGATGGTCTTTCCCTCGCCGGGAATGCCGACGCGGGAGTCATCCTTGTAGGTGCCGACGCCGGCGTTCAAAATTTTACTCGTGTCACCGTAGTAGACCGGGGCGTCCACGTTGGTGCCGGAGATTGTAATCGTCGCGTAGCGGTCCCCCTCGGACGGGTAGGTGACGGAGCTCAGCGGCAGCCTGTCCGGCTGGGCGTCCGGCTCATCCACCGTACCGCCGTTGATGACGGTGGCGGCATTGTCCAGCAGATCCCTGGGCTGCGCGACCTCCGTTGTGCTGAAGAACCAGCCCAGCAGGGCCTGGTACGGGGCCAGTACGGTGTGGCCCACGATAAAGACCAGCGCGGTGCTGACCAGAACAAAGGCCAGCGGGACCACTACATAAGCCAGTGGACTGCGGCGCAGAAAAGAGTGCTTCTTGCTTGCCTGCATGGTGATATGCTTCCCCCCCTGATATGATTGATAATTACTGCATCCTACATTATAAACTATTTTCTATATAAAAGGAAGGTCTAAAACAAGAATAAATTGACCAATTCCGTATAAACAACGAAAAACGGGCAGAGCCAGAGGTTCTGCCCGCTGCCGGTCAAAAACCGGACTTATGCAGCTGGATTACAGTGCACGCTCCTTGCGGACGGCCATGCCGAGCACGCCGGCAACAGCCAGAGCAGCAACAGCAAAGACAACGGCGGTGTTATCGCCGGTGGCCTTGATGACAGCGCTGGAAGAAGCGGTGATGGGGTTCGCAGCGGAAGAAACGGTCTTGACGCTGGAAGCGGCAGCACTGTTCTTGGCGGCATTGCTGACAGCCGTGCTGGCAGCGGTGCCATTCTCAGTCGCATTGGTCTCCTTGCTGGGATCGACGGTAATGACGATCTTGGTGGAGCCGTTAGCCGTAGCAGTCTTGGCAGCAGGAACAGCCGTGACGGTGTTGCCGTTGACGGAAACACTCATGGTAGCGGTGATGCCTGCCTGAGACAGGATGCCCTGGACAGAGCTCAGCTGGCTGTTCAGGTTGGCAACCTGATCTTCAGCGGGGTGGTTATCGTTCTTGTAAGCGATAACCTGGCTGGCCTTCTCCTCCAGCGTGCCGCGATTATCGATGAGGACCTGCAGCTGGGTATCATTCAGGCTGTCGATAACAGCATCGAAACCGGTCAAGCCGTAGTTGGCCATCTCGCTCTTGATAGCGGCAGCTTTGTCAGACGTGCTAGCAGCGAAAGCGGAGGTAGCGAAGACGCAAGCCATCACAACGCCCAGCAGAACGGCAACGAACTTCTTGAAGTTGTTCATTGGTAATATCCTCCTTTCTTCGAAAAATATACGGGCAAAGCCCATATACCATACAGGAAAAAGGTTAGACTTCTTCCTTTTACTATGGTAAAAAAATTATAGCATACTGTAATCTGAAATTCCAGTGAATATCTGCGAGAAAGATATAAAATTACAAAAATTGTCATAACCGACAAATGAAAAAGACAGGACGAATGAAATTTGACAAGACGGGAATCTGACGGGAAAATGTTATAATAGGATGCACATAGAACAAGGAAAAACGGCAAAAAATGTGCGTTTCTCCCCGCCCGGTTGAAAGCCGCCCGGCAGTGTGATACAATAAAGGCCAAACAGGAAAGTGAGGAGAAGCGGCATGCAGACCTGCAATATTATGGGCGTGAACATCGCCGTCACCGACATGGACAAAACGCTGCGCCTGGTGGAGGACAACTGCGAGGCATGGCGCGGGAAATATATCTGCGTGGCGAACGTCCACACCACCGTGACGGCCCACGACGACCCGACCTATCTGCGGGTGCAGAACGGCGCGGTCATGGCCCTGCCGGACGGCGGGCCGCTGTCCAGATACAGCCGCAAGAAGGGCTTTGCCGACGCCGCCCGCGTGACCGGCCCCGACCTGATGCGCGAGCTTTTGAAGGAGAGCGGGACAAAGCACTACCGGCACTATTTCTACGGCTCCACGCAGGAGACGCTGGACATCCTGCGCGAAAAAATTACGGAAAAGTACCCCGGCGCGGTCATCGCGGGGATGTACTCTCCGCCGCAGCACAGCTGGCATCCGCAAAGAGCACGCTGAGCAACCTGGACGGTGTTCTCGGTCAGCTTCACAAGAACCTGTGCTATTTTACTGGTTATGGAAATGACGGCAATCCGGTGATCGGCCCGGTTCCCTCAGCGGATGTGGCAGCGATCGCGGCGATCGCCTATTATCTGATCTACGACCGTAAGCATTATCAGCCGATCAAGGAGCTGGCGCGGCATCAGACAAGCCGGCCGAAGGAAGTCGGCGAGCTGTTTCAGGAGCTGCTTCTGTTTGGCCTGCCATATTTGATTACGGCGTTATTGGGCAACAGTATGAATATCGTCAACAATAACTTTTTTATCAACACGGCGACGTCTGCCGGAAGCAGTTATGAGGACGCCAAGCTGGCGCTGGGCATCATCCAGGTGCAGTGCAACAAGCTGACCTCGATTCCGCAGGTGCTGGCATTGGGCTTTTCGACAGGGATAGTTCCGTATGTTACGATCTCGCTGGAAAACCGCAACTTCAAAGAACTGCGGCGGAATGTTCTGGATTGTCTGGATACGGTTTTGTATATTGGTGCGCCGCTGTGCTTCTGTCTGTTCGCGCTGGCTTCGCCGATCTATTACATCATGTACGGCAAGGGCAATCTCAGCCTGGGCAGTGAAATGCTGGCATGGAGTTCGCTTTTGGCGTTAACCGGCACCTTGTCGCCGAT
>ERZ836939.2274-NODE-2274-length-19255-cov-11.250312_pt1 | contig 19255 bp, 18 predicted proteins | sample MGYA00519912_ERZ836939 | MGnify/ENA primary metagenome ERZ836939 (study PRJEB31850, sample SAMEA3708810) | human gut metagenome | biome: human gut; feature: human-associated habitat; material: faeces | place: China | collected 2014 ...
AAAGAACCGTCTGCGGCTGCCCAAGAAAACAACTGATTTCCTATACACTTTTCTGACTGCTCCAATAGCCCAAAATCAGCCGGATACACGGCAAATTCTGTTCAGCAAACGCGCAGCACCCTTTTGAGGACAGGGGGGTGTATTTCGGGAGGAATCTTTTTTAGTTGCCCTGACCTCTTTGGGCGTGGCTGGGCAATTTTGAAACAGCACTTGAAATTGAAAACACGGCTGCGGAAAAAGAAAAAGCGATAGGCTGCACGTTCGTCAGTCTATCGCCATTTTTATTACGCAAAATTTTTTGGACTTGTATAAATAGAAGCGTTCCAAAAAATTTTGCGTTATTTCAGCTCTTTGAATATCTCTTTCATTGCTTCATCGACGGTCGCCTTGATGCAGGACTGAATGACAGAGAAAATCATCTATTCAAGCTGCGTCTGCTGTTTCTTTTTCTTGCGCTTTTCCTGCGCTGTGTTGTCAATTCTCATTTCTTTACCCTCGTTTCTACGGTAATATGGATGTTTTGCGGATACTCGGCCTGTGCCTGCCGCATCTGTAATAGCCTTTTGCGGGCAGCGGTCAGGATTTCAGAGGGCGTATAGCCATCCTGATACATTGTTGGATAGTATTCCGGGATATGCTGGTTCCAGTATTCTGCTGTGGTCATAGCTGTTCCTCCTTTCGGTCAAAGCGAATAATGTCAAATCCGTCCAGCCCATAGACCGGAACCTTGATGGGGAAATAGCCATATCTTCTGCAAAATTCCTTGCGCGCGGATAGATACCCATTCAGGCTGATATCGCTGATGCGCGCTGCCATTTCTTCTTTGCTGATTAAGTGGATGTGATAATCGTTCAGCACCTCTAATTCTGCCTGCTGGTTTTCACTGCGTATATTGGAAAACAGGTCATAAAAGGCAGTGATTTCTTCATCTGACATAGGGATGTAGCGGTTGCGTATGTCGTCCAGCCGACACCACACCTTGTCCATAATCATTCCGCGTGTTCCTCCCTCCAGCGGTTTTTTGCCGAACATTTCACGCATCCGCAGCCGCGTATATTCCTGAACCGTGCCGTTGGAATGATGCAGGTTCTTAATTGGTTCGCGCGTTGTGATAATCCGCGCCACATTTGCCGCAGTCTGGTAATCGTCCTGTTCTATGACATCCACGATTTGCGCTTCATAGACCGCATCCCGCACAGCTTTGTCCTTTTTGCGCGGCGGCTTCTGATAGTCCCCCAATTTCTTTACAATGAGATAGTGGGTGTTGCGTCCACAATACCTTACCTCGTATTCATAGTAAAGGCTCAGGTTGTCAAGATATTCGTTGCGCTTGTGGCTCCAAGTGCTCGCACTGACGGAAAAGAATTTCTACATTTCATTTGTTGTGTAGATTTTGCCTACAATGAGCTCGTTCATACGATACTCCTCCTTTATAACTTTTTCGTACTATACTTCACTTTTGGAATAGAACGCTGAACCATTTTTGCCCGATACGGCAAAAAAATTTTTACTCGGATAAAAAAGAACGCAAACTTTTTTGGATTGCTTCCTCATAAAAGGCTCCAAAAAAATTTGCGTTCTTTTCAATCAGGGCTTAATAGCAGCCCTCATAAACATCCAGTGTTGCGGCAACCTCAATACCATCATACACTCCGGAGGATAGGTCTACCTTGCGGTAGGTTATGCCTTTCCGGATTGCGGCGATGCCATCTTGGATACAGTCAAAGACACGAAAAACATCATTGTCTTGATAACTGCCAAAACGATGGATTTTGTCTAATGAATATCCAAGGTTGCTGTAATAGGTTTCGAATACCTTTTGGGCTGTCTCAAATTCAGACAGGCTCCAACGTGCCATCAACTCACGCAGTTTCTCCGGATACTTTCCGGCATACGGCTTAATCTCAAAGTCTCGCATAGTATTTCCCTCCCTATTACGCGCTCTGCTGCATAGATTCCTGCTTTTTCAGGAAGTCCGCGGCAGAAAGAACCATATGCTCACCGGTCAGATAGAACAGCGGTTCTTTGCGGTAAAGTGGGAACTGAGCGATAAACCAACTGCGCACAATACTGTATCCGTTGGTCTGAATACCGGAAGCGTAGGTTTTCAGGAAGTCATACTGCCTGCGATACTCTGTGCTGTTGGGCAGCGCAGAAATGAACTGTTCCATCTTTTCATAGGTCAGGTTCTTGTAGGGATTGCAGGCAGATACATCGCCCTGCTTGCTGGTGTAGCGGGTTGGGGTGCGGTGTGTGCGCCGGACAATTCGCATACTGGGAAAATCCGCACACAGTTTCCGGAGGGTCTTGTATGCATCGCTTTTAGGGTTGGACATTGCCTGCTCACAGGCGGCAGTAATGGTAATCGTCTGGGAAGCAAAATCAATCTTATAATCCTTACGCATTTTCTTGCCCTCCCTGCATCAAAGATTGACAACGTTCTGGAGCGTTGGAGCGGGCGCTTCTCTGTGAAGCATTTCGTCCATTTCCTGTTCCACAATCGCTTTTTCCTTGTATGCGGGGTAGGCATTCAAAAACCATTTCTTTGTCAGGGCATATTCGCTGCCTTTGATTTTGGCAATGCGGCGAACGACTTCATATTTCTTAATTTCATCTTTGCTGTTGGGCTGCGTCTTGATATAATCGGTCATTGCTTGGAAGGTCAGCCCCTTATAGGTCTGCTTGCCGGACTTCTTTCGGATTTCCTTTTCCGCAACATGGAAGCTTGGATGCTCGGACAGCATCCGCATCAAAGCCTTACATTCGGGGCTTTCGGGATTGCGAGCTTTTCTGAGCGTCGTCGCACTTGCGACAATAGAGGACTTGGCAAAATCGAGCGCAAACAAATTTTTCGGATTCATAAGAATACCTCCTTTTAAATTTGGTCAATAATGACTCCTGACTATATTGACCCGACATTGTGCTCTCCTTATACGCATCACGCTCCTTTGTTTCTGAACTTTATAGCCGTATTATAAAACGACCACTCTCCCATATAACGGTAGAGTGGTCGAAGTTTTCATATTCTCTTTTGCTCTTGGATGATAAAAAGATGATGCAGACCGCATGAAAGATGCTCTGACTTGCTGCTGGATGATGGAAGATGTGAGAGGTTGTACGAAAATGTTGAAACATCTTGTTTCGTGAACAGGTCAAATGATATAATGTCAATAAATAGAGGGCAGGGTGTTCGATGATGCGGACAGGAACATCCAGATTCCAAAAACGCCGATGTTTTCAAGCAGCGGGGGTACGTCTAGGGGGCTTGCCCCCTGACGCGTGCCTTTTAAGCAGGGTGTCCGGAGTTCGAATCTCCGGCGGGTCACCACTCAGAAATGACCTTTGGATGTCAGGCAGCCGCACAGGGCGCGCCCGCCTCGACAGCAAAGGTCTTTCTTCGTTTAAACTTGCAATCGCTTCGCTGGATTGCAAGTTTATTTTTGATAAGGCCATCTCTCACCTGTTCCGTCGCTCCTCCTCTCCAAAATGCAAACATTTTATTGGTTTGCATTTTGGTTTTTCTCCCAACGCTTGAAAACAGTCGGACACCCTGCCTTTTTGTCCATTTTACGAAAGGCAGGGTGTCCGTTTTTCATGTCCAGAAAACAATTATTTAGACAGCCCAACAATCAGACTGTCGCGGAGATTTTTGAACGCTTCGTTGCGTCGCAAACCGCAAAAGGGGTCAGCGATAAAACCATTCGGAACTATCATTCCCATCTTCATTCCCTCCAAAAGCACTTGGATTTCTCCGCCCCGCTCGCCACACTGACAAAAGAGGATTTAGACAGTATGGTCATTTCCATGCGTCAGAGCGGGTTAGCGCACAACTCCATCAGCAGTTATCTGCGCGTGTTCCGTACATTCCTGAACTGGGCAAGAAAAGCAGGCTACACAGAGCTGGAAATGGCAAATTACAAGGACAAGGAAACCGTAAAAGAAACCTACACGGACGCAGAATGGATGCTCCTGCTCCAAAAGCCAGCGCGCAACTGTGATTTCTGCGAATACCGTAACTGGGTCATTATCAACTTTCTTGTGAATTGCGGTTGTCGAGCGGGTACAATTCGAAATATCCAAAACCGCGATGTGGATTTTGAACGCAAGCAGGTCATTTTCCGCCATACCAAAACCGGAAAAATTCAGACGATTCCGCTCTGCTCTATGCTGGTCAGCATTTTAAGCGATTATGTGGCAATGCGGGGCGGAGAACCATCCGACTATCTGTTTTGTAGCGTCTATGGGACAATGCTGTCAGAGAACGCCTTGAAACTGGCAATCGCGGACTACAATCATAAGCGCGGCGTTCTGAAAACAAGTATTCATATGTTCCGTCATACATTCGCCCGGAAATATCTGATGGACTGCGGCGGCGATGCTTTTACGCTCCAACATCTGCTCGGACATTCTACACTCCAAATGACGAAACATTATTGCGCCATTTTTGACAGCGACATTGCCGGGAATTATGATTTACGTTCCCCGCTCGCACAACTCTGTAAGCCCCGCGAACGGATACACAGATAGCAGATAGAGCATCTTCTATATTATCGGCCAGGACTATAAGACCGGCCAGGCTGTGCCTGTCACTGGCGGTCAGCTGATGCTGAAATAAGGCGGAGGATACCAACATGATCGACATCGCGACTCTGCAGGCGTTGAACGCACCGACACGTGAAGAACGTCTGGAGAACCTGCAGAAGGCTGTTCAGACCGCATCGTTCCCGGAAGCAAATCCCGTTTATATCAACTGCCACATCCACACCACGTATTCCTTCTCTCCCTACTCCCCTGCCGCCGCTGTTTTTGCAGCAAAAGCAGAAGGGTTGTGCACTGCTGGTATCGTCGATCACGACACAACTGCCGGTGCAGAGGAGTTTATCGAAGCCGGAAAATTGCCGATATGCCCGTCACAGTTGGAATGGAAGCGCGTGTCAGTATGGTCTGCACGGCCGGATCTCCAACACCCCGGCAGAAACGGTTTCGGCTCGCGGCGAATGGGTCGGCGATCGCTACTGCATGGTTTTTGAAGGTACGGTCCGTGAAAGCATGGCGCTTGGCCAGCGGCTTGTTCTGCGCAGAAAAGTAACCAGTTGGCTTGACAGTGCCCAGATTACAGTCGAAGATATTATCTCGAACGAGAGCTGGTATGAAACGCCGCTTCTGACATCCTATCATATCAATTTCGTTTTCCCGCTCGTTTCCCCCTCTGCGAAAGTTGATTTCCATCATCAGGTTTCCGCTGAGTGCTACAACGATGCCTCCCATATCCGTGGGCTCACAGACATTGATGGCTGCGATGCTCCGACCAAGAATTTTGCCGAACAGATCTATCTGCAGCATTTACAGCCGGATCATGGTTTCTGCAGCTTCACAGTTCAAAATCAGGTTGAGCAACAGAATCTGGCTGTGGCTGTCCGTTATTCAGAAAACCTTGATCACCTGATCCATTGGCGGCAATTCGGCGAAGGGGATTATGTCTTAGGATTTGAACCTGCTAACACGACGATCCATGGCCGTGCAGAGGAACGCGCAAATAACCATATTGTTACGCTGAAACCACAGGATTTTGTCAAATACACAGTTCATTTTGATTTCTCCTTATAAAAAAATGCTGCAGGTCTTTGGACCTGCAGCATTTTTTCGGTTTTTACGAAGCCGCAATGAAAGATGTATTAGTCCATCATCGATTTTGTCTGTTCTTCGCGGTATTGGCGGGTGTAGAGGCGGTAGTAGGGGCCGTGGGCGGACATGAGGGAGCGGTGGGTGCCGCTTTCGATGATCTTGCCGTCATGCACGACCAGGATCACATCTGCACGGCGGATGGTCGACAGGCGGTGGGCGATGATGAAGGAGGTGCGGCCGGTCATGACCTTCTCGATGGCGTTCTGGATGAGCTGCTCGGTCACGGTGTCGACGGAGCTCGTCGCCTCGTCCAGCACGAAGATGCGCGGGTCGGCCAGCAGCGCGCGGGCAAAGGACAGCAGCTGCTTTTCGCCGGTGGAAAGGGTGTTGCCGCCCTCGCCGATGTCGGAATCATAGCCGTCCGGCAGTCTTGCGATGATCTGGTCGGCCGAGACGGCCTTGACCGCGGCCTCGATCTCATCCATTGTCGCGTCGGGACGGCCGTAGCGCAGGTTTTCCAGGACCGTGCCGGAGAACAGGTGCGGCGTCTGCAGCACGTAGCCGATGTTGGAGTGCAGCCAGAGCTGGCTGCGCGCGCGCGCGTCGCGGCCGTCGATGAGCACGCGGCCCTCCGTCGGCTCAAAGAAGCGGCAGACGAGGTTCACGAGCGTGGATTTGCCCGCGCCGGTCTCGCCGACGATGGCGACGTTCGTGCCCTGCGGGACCTTGAGGCTGAAGTGCTCCAGCACGTTCTCGCTGCCGTCGGGGTAGCGGAAGGTGACGTCCTGGAACTCGATATCGCCGTAGAGCGGCTCCCAGTTTTCCTTCTTCGGGTGGAAGGCGTCGCCGTATTTCTCCGTGACTTCCGGCGTGTCGCGCACGTCGGACTCGGTCTCCATGAGCTTGGTGAAGCGCTCGACGTTGACCTGCACGTTGACGAGCGACGAGATGACCTGCACGAGCCACTGCACCGGCTCCATCATGCCCTGCGCGTAGTTCATGAACACGGAGAGCGTACCGATGAGCATCACGCCGTTTTTCGTGATGATGCCGCCGCGCCAGAGGACGATCGCCAGCGCGACGGAGGCGGCTAAGGCCGTCGTCGACATGAAGACGCTGCGGAAGTGCATGGCGCGCACGCTCATGTGCTTCATCTCGCCGGTGAGGCCGTCAAACTCACGCTCGACCTTATCCTCGATCACGAGCGTTTTGGTGGTCTTCGCGCCGGTGATGCCCTCGTTGAACGCGCCGGTGATGCGCGAGTTCTGCTCGCGCACCCGGCGGTGGAAAAAGACAAGCTTCTTCTGGAAATACGCGCCCGAGACGACGAGGACCGGCACGATCACCATCACGCACAGCGCCAGATGCCAGTTGAGCACGAACATCATGACGACGGCGAACAGCAGATACGCGATGTACCACACGCCCTCCATCAGTCCCCAGGCCAGCGTGCTTGCGATGCGGTCGGTATCCGACATGACGCGGGCATGGATGTAACCGACGCTGTTCTGGTTGAAATAGGAGAACGAGAGCGTCTGCAGGTGGTTGAAGGCCTCGCGCTTGAGATCCCGGCCGATGTAGAGCTCGACCTTGCACGCGCCGTAGGCAGAGATGTAGTTCGTGGCCGTCTGGACGAGCATGACCAGAATATAGAGGGCCAGGAAGCCGCCGATGCCGTCCATGGTCTTCTCGGCGATAAAATGGTCGATGGCGTGCTGCTGGAACAGGGGGATGACCGCGTCCATGGCGCTGCCGATCCCGCCCATGGTCACCATCCAGAAAAACAGCATCCGGTAGGGCTTCAGATACGGGGCCAGCTTCGGGATGCCGAAGAACGGCAGGCCCTTCTTTTCTTCTCGCTTCATGCCGGCTCCTCCTCTCCGATGGACATCTGCATGTCGTAGATCTGGCGGAACAGGCCGTCCGCCTGCAGAAGCGTCTGCGGCGGGCCGTACTGCAGGAGCTTGCCGTGCTCGAGGACCAGAACGTTATCGCAGTCCATCAGCGTTGTAATGCGGTGGGAGATGATGATCGTGGTCGTGCCGGCAAGATCGCGGCCGAGCGCCGTGCGGATCTTCTCATCCGTCTGGGTGTCGACGGCGGAGAGCGAATCGTCGAAGACCATGATGGGCGTCTTTTTCGTCAGCATGCGCGCGATGGCCACGCGCTGCTTCTGCCCGCCGGAGAGGGTCACGCCGCGCTCACCGACCATGGTCTGGTAGCCGTCTGCGAACTGCTCGATATCGGCGGCGATGCAGGCCGTCTCGGCGGCTTTGCACACGGCCGCGTGGTCCGCGCCGCAGATGCCGATGTTCTCCTCGATCGTGCGGGAGAACAAAAACGGCTCCTGCAGCACGACACCGACATGGTCGCGCACCCACGCCGCGGGCAGATCTGCCAGATCCGCGCCGCCGACCGTCACGCGCCCCTCCGAGGGCGCATAGAGACGGCAGAGCAGCAGAAGGAGGCTGCTCTTGCCGGAGCCCGTGCCGCCCAGGATGCCGAAGCTTTTGCCGGCCGGGATGGTGAAGCTGACGTCGGAGAGGACGTCCGGCCCCGTCTCATAGCGGAACGAGACGTGCTCGAAGACGATATCGCCGTCCATCGGCTGGGGCGCAGCGCCGGGCTTATCCTGCTCGCACGGGGCGTCCAGCACCTCCGCGATGCGGGAGACCGACACGCCCATCTTGCTCATCTCCGAGATCACGCGGCCAAGACGGCGGACCGGAGAGATGCTCATCGTGTTATAGATGGCGAAGGACACGAACTCGCCCTCTGTCATCTCGCCGCGCACGCACAGAAGACTTCCCAACACCACGACGAGCATGGTCTGGATGCAGGCCGTGGCGTCGCCGACGGCCCAGAAGTCCGAAAGCGTCCGGCAGAGCCGGACCCAGAGGGTGGTATAGTCCTCGTTCTGCGCTTCAAAGCGCTGCCGCTCATATTCCTCCCGACCGAAGGCGCGCACGACGCGCACGCCGGTCAGATTTTCCTGCGCGATGGTCGACAGCACGCCCTCCGACTCGTCGCAGGCGGTGAAGCGCTCGCGGATGGAGTTATGGAACAGCAGCGAATAGATGATGATCACCGGGAACAGAACCGCCGGGACCAGCGCCAGCTTCCAGTTCATCAGCGCCATGCACACGAGCGCGAATACGATCATGGCGAGCATCCGGAAGACGGAGACGAACTGCTCTTCAAAGAAGGTCTTGATGCGCTCGACGTCCGACGTGCAGCGCTGGATGATGTCGCCCGTGGGGTTTTCCATGTGCCATTTCCACGGCAGGTGCTGGATGTGGTGGTACAGAAGATCCCGGCTCGTCTTGACGAGCGTCTCGCCCGCCTTGGCGCTGTAGAGGTTCACGCAGTAGCGCATCAGGGCAGACAGCAAGCCGAAGCCGGCCATCATGGCCGCCGGGATCCACAGATTCTGCCGGAGGTAGTCCACCCCGCCCAGCGCCTGCACGACGGGCCGGGCCGCCGCGACCTTCACCGGGCCGGACCCGATCAGCGAGTCCACGCTCACGCGGATGATCTGCGGGATGACGAGCTCAAACGCCGTAAAGAGCAGGCTCGCGGCGATACAGGCGATAAAATACCGCCAGCTGCCGTGCAGCAGCTGCCCGAGCACACGCCTGTTCGCGCTGTTTTTCGTGTTTTTCAAGAGTTTTCGCCTCGCTTTCTAAAGACAGGCCAAGGGCGGAATTGGAACGCCCAATTCCGCCCGCAGAAGCGTCTTTGCGTTACGCGAGCCCAGTCAGGTCATAGCTGTCGAGCCACGCCTTGGCCGTCTCGCACACGCCGCGCAGGCAGGCTTCGCCGAACGGGCTTTCCAGCCCGGCGTTTTCGAGCAGCTTCGTAAAGACGCAGCTGCCGCCCTGCTTCGTGTAGGCCATATAGTGCTGCCACGCGTTGTCCTTGTTCTTCTGGAGCAGCGCCCAGAACTGGAGACTGACGGTCTGCGCGAGGCAGTAATCGATATAGTAGAACGGATTCACATAGATATGCAGCTGCCGCTGCCAGCCCTCGCCGTCGCCGTAGAACGGGATGCCGTCACCGAGCTTCACCCACGGCATATACACGCCCAGAAGCTCCTTCCAGACCGCGTGGCGCTCCGCCGGGGTCATCTCCGGCTTTTCGTAGACGATGTGCTGGAAATGGTCGACCATCGTGCCGTAGGGGATGAAGGTCAGCGCGCCCGCCAGATGGCTGTAGCGGAACTTGCGGGTGTCTTCGCCAAAGAAGCCCTCGGCCCACGGCCAGGCGAAGAACTCCATGGACATCGAGTGCACCTCGCAGGCCTCCAGGCTCGGCCAGATATACGACTGCGGGATACGGTCGCGGTTGAGCCAGGCGGCAAAGGCGTGGCCAGCCTCATGCGTCACGACCTCGACGTCGTGCTGCGTGCCGTTGAAATTGGCGAAGATGAACGGCACATGGTAGTCGCCCAGGCTGGTGCAGTAGCCGCCCGCGCGCTTGCCCGGCGTCGAGAGCACGTCCAGCAGCTCGTTATCCAGCATGGTGTTGAAAAATTCACCGGTCTCGGGCGACAGCTCCTCATAGAAGTGCTTGCCCTGCGCCAGGATCTCAGCCGGTGTGCCGCAGGGCTTGGGGTTGCCGCTGCGGAACATGAGGGCGTTGTCGGCGAAGTTCATGGGATAGGACTTGCCGAGGCGCGCGGCCTGCTCCCGATAGATGGAGCTTGCGACCGGCACGACATATTTGACCACGGCAGCGCGGAACTTCTCGACGTCTTCCTTCGTGTAGCAGTTTCTGCCCATACGGTAGTAGCCGAGCTGGGTAAAGCCGTCGTAGCCGAGCTTGCGGCCCATCGCGTCGCGGAGCCTCACGAGCTTGTCATAGATCTCATCCAGCTCCGGCTGATGCGCCTTGTACCAGCCGCCCTCGGCCTTCCAGGCCGCCAGACGCACGGCGTCGTCCGGGCTGTTTTTGAACGGGGAGAGCTGCGAGATGGTGTAGGTGCTGCCTTCAAAGTCGATCTGCGCGCCGGCGATGAGCTTCTGATAGTCCTGCACAAGCTGGTTTTCCTGCTTCAGCTCCTCGACGATCGCGGGGGAGAAGGCCTTGCGGCCGATCTCGGCGTTGACGAACATCAGATCGCCGTATTCCGCTGCAAAGTCCTTGCGGAACGGGCTTTCGAGCATTGCCGCGGTCCACGCGTCGTCATAGGCGCGCAGTTCGGGGCCGGCCTCGTTCCAGAACTGCTCCTCGGCGTCATAGAACTTGTCGCGGGTGTCGATGGAGTTGCGGACGCTCGAGAGCGTGGCGAGGGTGTCGATGTGCGTCGACAGCTTCTGCTGGGCGAGGAAGGCCTCGTGCGCGGAAGCGTAATCCGGCGCGGACTTCAGCTGGTCGGTCAGCGCCTGCAGCTGCTGCTTCAATTCGTCCAGATCGGGCCGCGCATACGGCATTTCAGAAAATTTCATGGGGTTCTCCCTTCATCATTGTGTTGTAAGGTTCATTATAGCATATTCGTCCGGCTGCGCGCAACGCCTGTGTCTTGCGCTGGCGGGCAAATCGTGCTAGGATAAAGAAAAATGTTCACGCAGGAGGGATCCTATGGATCTGATCTTTGTGACGCCCGTGCAGGAGCTTCTGCCCGGCGCGTTCGGCGCGGCCTCTTATGGCATGACCGGCTGCTGGGACCCGGCGGCGCCCAACACGCAGCGCTTTGCCCGCGATGTGCGCGGCACGGCACTGACAGGCAGCTACGCCGATATCCTCGCGCAGCTCCCGGCAAGTGCGCCGCAGGCGGCGATCGTCCTCTTCGGCAACGCAGGCGGGGAAAACGCCTTCCTGCGCGAGCTGCACCGCCGCCTCCCCTGCCCTATGGCGGGCGGCGCAGCCGCCATCGACCCGGTCACGGGCCGGAGCCATCTGATCCCCGGCGGCGGGGAAGCCGCCGTTTTGCTGCTGGAGGACGAGCGGTATCAGTTTGAGGCCGTGACGGAAAACCTGCACACGACGCTGCTGGAACGCTGCACGCTGACCTTCTCCGATCCACGTGTGATCGACACCATCAACGGCTGCGGCGCGCTCGCGTGGTACCGGGAACAGCGCGCCGCCCTCGGCTTCGGCGAGACGGACTTTGAGCACGTCACGCTGACCGACCCGCTCGGCGTCAACGCGCATCTGTCGTGCGAGGGCGGAAAGCTCGTCTCCGGCCGGGATCTTTGCCCGCAGATGACGCTGCGGCTGGCAAAGCCCGACACCGTCCTTCCCCGGATGCAGGCGTTCTATGACGATCCGGACGCGCTCATCTTCGGCTGCGCCGGGCTCAAGGGCATCCTGCCCGCCGAGCTGCACAGCCCGGGCCTCGGCCTGTTCCTGTTCGGCGAGGTCTGCACCGTAAATGACCAGGCCGAGTTCGGCAACCTCATGCTCTCCAAGCTGCGCATCACGAAACGGTAAAGCAAGGCCGCCGGACAAGTCCGGCGGCCTTTTGCGCTTATTTCAGGTGACCTTCCCGTCCAGGATCGTCTGCAGCGTGATCGAGCGCAGATAGTCGCGGATCGTCTTCTCCAGTCCCTCCCACACCGGGAGCGTCAGGCAGTCCGGCGCGCGGGGGCAGGTATTTTCCGGCTGGTCCAGACAGGCGACAGGCGCAAGCCCGCCCTCGGCCATGGACAAAATCTCATAGACCGTATAGTCCTCCGGTGCGCGGCACAGGCGGTAGCCGCCCTGATAGCCGCGCGAAGTCTGCAGCAGCTCCGCCCGGCTCAGAAGCGGGATGATCTGTTCGAGATACTTTTTGGAGACCTTCTGCCGCTCGGCGATCTCCTTGAGCGAGACGAAACCGTCCTGCTGGTTCTGCGCGATATCCAGCAGCAGCCGCAGCGCATAGCGCCCTTTGGTCGAGATCTTCATCCTGTCGCCTCCTTTGGTTTTGGGCCGCGCCGCAGAGTCGGCAGAAACGCCCTGCCGGCATGCGCGGATACAATGAAACGGTGTTGGTTTTACCTTACCATGGATCTGCCTGTGATGCAAGCGGCAGAGCATGGATTTGTGCAGAATGCAAAAGGTCCCGGCTGTCCATGACGGACAGCCGGGACTCTTGCCCTCATTCGCTCGGCAGCTCCCGGCGGACGCGGGCCGCCTGGCGGCGGCGGGCGTTCAGACAGCCATAATAGGCCGGGATCAGGAAACAGTCGGCCAGCGCCCACGCCAGCGGACTTGCCAGGCAGGCCGCCGCAAAGCCGAACTGCGGCACCCCCCAGATGCCCACCGCCGTGCGCGCGATCATCTCCAGAAGCCCGGAGATGAGCGACAGCCGGCTGTAGCCCATGCCCTGGATCGACAGGCGGAAGACATTGACGCCCAGCAGCAGCGGCGTGCCGTAGGCATAGGCATAGCTTATGCGCTGCGTATAGTCCAGCACGCTCTGCGCCTCGTCGGCGTTCATGAACAGCAGCACCAGATACTGCGTGCCGAAGCGCGCGATCACGATATATATCGCGCAGTAGATGATGCCGAGCAGCAGGCAGGCGTACGTCCCCTGCCGGATGCGGTCATATTTGCCCGCGCCGAGGTTCTGGCCGGTAAAATTGGTTGCGGCCATGGCCAGCGCGTCGATCGGGCAGCAGAGCAGCATGTAGATCTTTGAAGCCACCGCCACGCCCGACACGCAGACCGCGCCGAGCGAGTTGACCGCGCTCTGCAGCATCACGGAGCCGATGGCCGTGATGGAAAACTGCAGCCCGACGGGCACGCCCATGCCGAGCAGCCGCAGGGCCTCGGCCTTCCGCAGCCGCCAGTCGTCCTTCTCCATGCGCAAAACTTCAAAATGCTTCCGCATATACCACACGCAGAGCACGCCGGAGCCCAGCTGCGAGACGACCGTCGCGATCGCCGCGCCGGCCACGCCCATGCCCAGCACGCAGACCGTCAGCAGGTCGAGCACGATATTGATGACGGACGCGACGGCCAGGAACCACACCGGAGACTTGCTGTCGCCGAGCGAACGCAGCACGCAGGCGCCCATATTATAGAGGATCGTCGCCGGGATGCCGATAAAGATGATGAAGATATAGTCATAGGCGTAGCCCATCTGCTCCTCCGGCGTGCCCATGAGCTTCAGCAGCGCCCGCGTCGTCGGCAGCGTCAGCGCCAGAAGCAGCGCGGACATCGCGATGCCCAGCCATACGCAGCCCGCCACATACCGGCGCAGCTGCCGGTAGTCGCCCGCGCCGAAGGCCTGCGCCAGCGGGATGGCCATGCCGGTGCACAGCCCGCCGCAGAAGCCGATGACCAGGAAGTTGACCGAGCCCGTCGCGCCGACGCCGCCCAGGGCCATCACGCCCAGCGCGTGGCCGACGATCGCCGTATCGACCAGCGAATACACCTGCTGCAGCAAAAGTCCAAACAGCACCGGGACCGCGAACTGCCAGATATCCCGCAGCGGCTTGCCGGTCGTCAAATCATGCGTCATGGTGCGGATCTCCTTTGCACGTATTTTTGTCACGAGCATTAGTTATAGCATGTTTTTGGGAATTGTCAATTGATTTTTGTACGCATCGAACAATTTTTCTTCATTGATTTTGTGCATATCCATCATAAGCAAAACCCGGGGCGCGGCGCGTCCCGGGTTTTGGTCTTATTATGTTGCTTTACTTTTATTCCGGCTCTTTTTCACCAGCCGGACCACAAGAACCGTCACGCCAGCGCCGACGAGCACCAGCGCGCCCACCGCCAGCAGCACGATTCCCTGCACATACGCGCCCCAGGTGCCCGCGAAGCCGAACGGCAGCTTCGTGCCGATCAGGTCCTTATAATAGAGCATCTGCGTCTCATAGGCCGTGGGGTCTGCCTCATGCAGGGTCACGAGCCGCGCGCCGTGCAATTCCCCGGCGCCGTAGATATAAAAGCCGGTGCCGTTCGTGTTGACCAGATCGATGCCCTCGTAGGGGATGATGAAGTCGTTCACATGGTCGTGGCCGAAGAAGCCCGCGACGATATCGCCGCCCTGCTTCCACGCGTCGAATTCGCCCCCGTTCTGGTCCGGCGGGCACGGCGCTTCGCCGAGCGTCCCGGCCTCGATCACGGCCGCGGCGGAATAATACGTCCCCTTGCGGCAGCCATAGCCCTCGACCGCGCCGTTTTTCTTCTCGCTCGCCGGAACGATGTCCATCGCGTCATAGATCTCCGGGACGATGATATGCTGGAAGGCGTAGGCCGGGACGGGCGTCCCGCCGTTTTCCTCCGCCAGGGCAGCCTCGGTCTGCAGGTACCAGTCGAGCTGGTCCTGCCGGACCCAGTCGTACTTGCCCTGCCCCTCCGGCGCGTAGGTGCCGGAGTCGAAGAACCAGAGGTTCACGGCCGGCGATGCGCCGTCGGAGCCGTAGACGAGCAGGTTGTAGTTTCCAACGCCCGTCACGCTGCCGGCCTCAGCCAGGCAGCCGGGGTAGCTCTGATAATATTCCAGCTGCGTCTGCTTGTCCACGCCGCCCTCGTCGTCATGATTGCCGAAGACGACGGCAAACGGCAGCTCCCGCGCGGCGACCGGCTGCAAGATCGCGTCCAGCGCCTTCTGCGTGCGTTCCACGCTCCTGCCGGTCGACGGGCCGTGGATCTGGTCGCCGAGGAAGACGACAAGATCCGGCTGCGCCGCGTCCAGCTCCGCCTCGAGCAGCGCGATCGTCTCCTTCTGCGGCTTGTCGATATCCTGCGTATCGGCCACGATGAGGATGCGGAACTCCCCGTTTTCGTCAAACTGCAGCTGCCCATCCGCCTGCGCGGCCCGCGCCGCCGGGACAAGGGAGACCAGCAGCACCGCGCACAGCGCCAGCGCCGCCAGCATTCTGAACTTTTTCAAAGCAGATCGCCTCTTTATCTATAGGTTGAAGTCTATTGTAGCAGATTCTTCGCCCGCGCGCAACCGCGCAGCCGGGACGCAGAAGAGCCGCCGGAGGCCCGGCGGCTCTTTTTGTCTGTTTCAAAACCCGGCTCAGAGCGTGATCTCCTCCGCGCTCTGCGCGTCGCTGCCGATCAGGGCGCGGCAGGCGGCCGTGAGCGCGGCGACCTGCTCCGGGCAGCGGCCGATGTAGCGGCTGGGGGTGAGCTCGGCGCGGATCTCCTCCGCGCGCATGCCGAATTCCGGCCGGGCGGCCAGCTGGGTGACCAGATCCCAGCTCTCGCCGTTTTTCATCTTCGCGGTCTCCGCCATGGAGGCCTCGCGGATGATCTCGTGCAGCTGCTGGCGGTCGCCGCCGCGCTTGACGGCGGCCATCATCAGATTCTCCGTCGCGATGAACGGCAGATAATCCCACACGAGCTTCTCCACGATCTTCTCGTTGACGTGCAGCCCCCTCGTGACGTTCTGCACGAGCCGCAGCACGCCGTCGGTGGCAAGGAACGCCTCCGGCAGGCTGATGCGGCGGTTGGCCGAATCGTCGAGCGTGCGCTCGAGCCACTGGGTCATGGCGGTCATGGGCGCGTTCTGCGCGTCGGCGATGACGTATCTTGCCAGCGAGCAGATGCGCTCGCAGCGCATGGGGTTGCGCTTGTACGGCATGGCGGACGAGCCGATCTGCTTGTCCTCGAACGGCTCTTCGACCTGCCGGTCGTGCTGCAGCAGGCGGATATCCGTCGCCATGCGGTACGCGCTCTGGCAGATGGAGGACAGGACGTTCAGGATCCGGCTGTCGAGCTTGCGCGGATAGGTCTGCCCGCAGACCGGGTAGCAGCGGTCAAAGCCGAACTCGGCCGCGATCTGCCGGTTCATCTCGTCGATCTTCGCTGTATCGCCGTCAAACAGCTCGACGAAGCTCGCCTCCGTGCCGGTCGTGCCGCGGCAGCCGAGGAAGCGGAAGGCCCGCAGCGTATCCTGCAGCTCCTCCAGATCGAGCAGCAGATCCTGCAGCCAGAGGGACGCGCGCTTGCCGATGGTCGTCAGCTGGGCGGGCTGGTAATGCGTATAGGCCAGCGCCGGCATGGCGGCATAGCGGTCGGCAAAGTCGCAGAGGTTCCGCATGGCGGCCTTCAGCTCTTTTTCGAGGTACCGCAGCGCCTCGCGGTAGATGACGAGATCTGCGTTGTCCGTGACGTAGCAGCTCGTCGCGCCCAGATGGATGATGCCCTTTGCGCCGGGTGCGTCGAGGCCGTAGGCGTAGATGTGCGCCATCACGTCGTGGCGGACTTCCTTCTCCCGCTTCGCAACGGCGTCATAGTCGATGGGGCTGACGTGCGCGGCCAGCTCGTCCACCTGCTGCTGCGTGACCGGCAGGCCGAGCGTATGCTCCGCCCGGGCCAGCGCCACCCAGAGCCTGCGCCACGTCTCGTAGCGCATATCCGGGGAAAACAGGTGCAGCATGGTCTTCGACGCGTAGCGCGAGGCAAGCGGGCTTTCATACGTCGGTTTCATGGCAGTGTCCTTTCTTCTCAGCGGTAGATGATCTCGTCGCGGCCCGCGCCGACGGAGACGTAGCTGATGCGCACGCCGATGGCCTTTTCGATATACTCGACATAGTCACGCGCGGCCTGCGGCAGATCCTCATACTTGCGGACGCCGGAGATATCGCAGCCCCAGCCGGGGACGGTGGTGAGGACGGGCTTGGCCTCGTCGATGACGGCGGTGAAGGGGAAATCATCGGTCTTCTCGCCGTTTACTTCGTACTGCGTGCAGACGGGGATCTCCTTCATGTAGGACAGCACGTCGAGCTTCGTGAGCGCGACCTCGGTCGCGCCCTGGATGCGGCAGCCGTAGCGGGTGGCGACCAGGTCGATCGGGCCGACACGGCGCGGACGGCCGGTGGCCGCGCCGTATTCCGCGCCTGCCACGCGCAGCTGCTCGGCCTCTTCGCCGAACCATTCCGCGGTGAACGGGCCCTCGCCCACGCAGGTGGAGTAGGCCTTGACGATGCCGACGGTCCGGTCGACATGACTGCCCGGGATGCCCGCGCCGACGCAGGCGTAGCCCGCGTTGGAGGAAGAGGAGGAGGTATAGGGGAAGATACCGAAGTCGATATCGCGCAGCGCGCCCAGCTGGGCCTCAAACATGATGTTCTTGCCGGCCTTTTCCGCCTCATAGAGGTACTTGCTGGTGTCGCAGATATAGGGCGCGAGCTTCGAGCCGAACTCCTGGCACCAGGCGAGCATGTCCTCAAGCTTGTAGGCTTCCGCGCCGTAGACGTTCTGGATGGTCAGGTTCTTCCACTCGAGGATGCTGGCCAGCCGCTTTTCGAGGTACTTCGGGTACAGCAGCTCGCCCATCATGATGGTCTTCTTCTGATACTTGTCGGAATAGACCGGCGCGATGCCGCGCAGGGTGGAGCCGTATTTCTTGTCCTTCAGACGCGCTTCCTCCAGCCCGTCGAGCGCGCGGTGGTACGGGAAGACGATGGTCGCGCGTTCAGAGATCTTGAAGTTTTCCGGCGTGACGCTGACGCCGGCCTTCTGCAGGGTCTCGATCTCGCCGCACAGACTCTCGAGGTCGATGACGACGCCGTTGCCGAGGACGTTCACGACGCCCGGCAGGCAGATGCCGGAGGGGATGAGATGCAGGGCAAATTTGCCGTATTCGTTGACGATGGTGTGGCCCGCGTTGTTGCCGCCCTGATACCGGCAGACGATATCATAGTCGCTTGCGATGAGGTCGACCATCCGGCCCTTGCCCTCGTCGCCCCAGTTGATGCCTACGATCGCACAGTTGCTCATAATGCAGTACTCCTTATCCGTTTTTTCACGCAATTTCTGTTTTATTTTTCATTCCTGGCCGATTATATGCCATTTTCGGTGCTTTGTAAATGTGTGTTTCGTAATGTTTCCGATAAGATAAATTTATAGGGCCGATTAGGGTTATCTATTTTACTTATTTCCTGTCTTCCATTATAATGGGAATGTTGACAACGCCGGTCCGCCGGCTGATTTGGAGGAAATTATGCTCATCAGAACGCCCGAACAGGACATTGAACGCGTCCTTTTTACCGAGAAAGCCATCGCCGCCCGCGTCGAGCAGCTCGGCGCTGATCTGACCGCCCAGCTTGGCGACAAGCGCCCCGTGCTGGTGTGCGTGCTCAAGGGCGCGTCGTTTTTCTACATTGATCTGTGCCGCTGCATGAACTGCGCGATCGACATGGATTTCATCGCCGTCTCCAGCTACGGCGCGTCGGCCAAGTCCACCGGCGTCGTCCGTCTCATCAAGGACCTCGACAACAACATCACCGGCCGCCACGTCGTCATCGTCGAGGACATCATCGACTCCGGCCTCACGATGCAGTACCTGCGCCAGCTCTTCGGCGCGCGCAATCCCGCGTCCATCACGACCATCTCCTTCCTCGACAAGGCGACGCGGCACCCGGAGAGCTACAAGACCGACATGTGCGGCTTCGAGATCCCCGACGAATTCGTCGTCGGCTACGGCCTCGACTACGCCAACTACTACCGCAACCTGCCGTACATCGGCGTCCTGAAGCCGGAGTGCTATCAATAATATTATCCCCATCACAGCCGCCGGAGAATGCTTCCGGCGGCTTTTTTCACCAAAGGCTCCCCTGGAAGGGGAGCTGTCAGCGCAGCTGACTGAGAGGTCGTCGCAGATTTGCTATAAAACCCAAACCACAAATTCAGTTTGCGGTTTGGAAAGGAAGAAACGAGCACAGAGGATAAGAAGCCT
>ERZ836939.2286-NODE-2286-length-19164-cov-15.389607_pt1 | contig 19164 bp, 19 predicted proteins | sample MGYA00519912_ERZ836939 | MGnify/ENA primary metagenome ERZ836939 (study PRJEB31850, sample SAMEA3708810) | human gut metagenome | biome: human gut; feature: human-associated habitat; material: faeces | place: China | collected 2014 ...
CCATGCTCTATATTTCCCATCAGAAAATCCATGCTCTCCGACACTGCCTTCACACTGCCGGGCAGATTGACTATCAGTGTGTTTTTCCTGATAACTGAAGCGCCTCTGCCAAGCATGGCGCGCGGTGTAAGACTCATGCTGTACGCTCTCAGTGCCTCAGCGATACCCGGTGCATTACGCTCTGAAATATCCATTGTAGCTTCCGGTGTGATATCTCTCGGTGAAAAACCGGTACCTCCGGTTGTAAGCACCAGATTGCATTTCACATCATCACACAGCCTGACAAGCTCGTCTGCAATCTGTTTTCTCTCATCCGGTATGATTTTATATGAAACCACATCATACTTATCTTTGGGAAGCAGTTCCTTTATTTTCGGACCGCTTTTATCCGCTCTTTGGCCCACTGCGCCTTTATCGCTTATCGTTATAATCCCTACAGTATACATTACATCACCCTGTTATCCTTGATTAATTGTGTATTTTTAACTTCTCAGCATTTTAAATGGGCTGTAATCGTTGCCGGTCACATTGTTAGTTGTGAACAGTAACGTAATGTCCGCTCTTGCCACCGGATTTTTCCAGCAGATGTATCTGCCCGATTTCCATGCCACGGTCCAGTGCCTTACACATATCATATATGGTAAGAAGCGCCACACTGACCCCTGTCATGGCCTCCATCTCTACACCGGTTTTGCCCACACAGGCTGTCGTGCAGATTGCCGTGATACTGCTGTTTTTTTCATCCAGCTCAAACTCAACATCGCACTTTGTCATGGCAATAGCATGACAGAGCGGAATAAGCATGGAATTGTTCTTTGCGCCCATGATTCCCGCAATTCTCGCCACTGCCAGCACATCACCCTTTTTAGCTGTGCCCGTAGATACCGCCCTGTATACGGCGCCATTTACCTTTATCGTGCCACAGGCTTTCGCCACGCGGTATGTGTCATCCTTTGCATGCACATCCACCATGTGAGCTTCCCCTGCCTCATTAAAATGTGTGAGCTTTCCTTTATTTTGTTCCTGATTATTGATATCTAATTCGTTTTCCTGCGTCAATCTATTTATCCTCACTGTAACTATTCAATAAATCTTTACGCCGTGCTCAAATGCCGATACCGCCTCAAGCACACTGCCTGCTATACTCCTTGCCTTGTCAGAGATTGTAAAGCAGTTTGTTAGCTCACTCTCGCGCGGGTCGATATCCGCTATCTTGAAGCCTTCCCTGAAATAATATCCCTCACGGATAAGGCCTCGTATGATGCCTGTAATTGTAGCATTTACCGGAACATATTCAGACAATGCATTGTCATAGCTTTCTTTATCCGGATATATCCGCGCTATCTCATCTCCCTTTTGCACGATGTCTCCGATTTTTCTGACGTCATGAATATATCCTGCCGCCGGAGCATGAATCACACGCTCACTTGTGAAGCCAGCGATATTTCCCGGAACACCTGTGTTGGGCTGTGCCATGCCATCGGTAATGATGCGCGCCAGATTGTGCCCACGCATGGACTCAATCACCAGATGCACGTCTTGCCCTGCCGTAAAGCCCGGACCTACTCCTATCACAAGCGGGGCCATATTGATTGTGGTACCCAGATTTTTCTTTGCTATTATGGCATCGACCACAACATCCGGCTTTAAAAGTGCAATTGACTCACCCTTTGGGTCTATAAGAAGCGGGACCTCTCCGGCTTCAAGCACAGCTTCGATGGCTGAACTATCCCACATTTCTGATGCAATATGAGCTGCCGGTGTGTCATTTATCCCTGAATATGTCTCTGTATCAGTCTCTGCATCAGTCAAGGCAGGAACAAGTCTGGCTGTCACACCCTCTACAGCTGCGCTCCCATCATACACTGCCTCGCAAAAGGACACCTGGCGCCGTATGGCAGCCGGATAGTCTGTCTCAAGCGCTATCACCCTATGCCCTGCCCGGTGCAGTCTGTGGATGATGCCGGTCGCAAGGTCTCCTGCACCTCGGCATATGATTAACAAATTTTTCTTTATTATCTGATTATTGCTCTGATTCATGCTCATCTGATTAATTACCCTGTTACCTTATTATTTCCATATTTGCAACTATTCAGAACCACCCACGCTCATTCGCAAAAACGCACGATACCCGTCCTTCAAACCCGCTATCGCGAAGCTTTCTGACATAGACCTGCCGCAGTGTATCTATAATCGAATCATCAACCACCGCATCCTCTGCCGTTCCAAGCTCCTTTTGCATAAGCTCATATCGAAATACAACGTCCTTACATGACCTGCCCTTTTCCCATGTGCCAAGCACTATGATAACATCTGTGGTACCCGGATATATGACAGGCTCATCCTCTGCCGGATATTTGAGGGAATGGTGCTTTGCCCCATCTGCTTCGATTATAACATAATCTAACGCCTGTGGCATGCCTTTAATCAGTTTATCGAGTAAATCATACGGCAGTCCGCACATTTTTGGCTTTGACTGTTCTGATATTTTCTGTTCAGATATTTTCTGCCCCGCCATACAATATCCATCTTTTATTATTTTATCCCTTAACGCAAAAAAATCGCAGGATAGGTCAGTGTCAGCTTCGACATACATGTGCGTTGTTGTTGTGACAAGCACACCTTTTCCACTCCTGTGATATTCCCTTGCAAGCTTATGAACGAGTGTGGTCTTGCCACCTGCGCCCACTATTGAAATCACTTTTTCCATATATTTCCATACTTTCCCACAAACAATAAAGCCGCCGGTGTACTTAATGCACCGGACGGCTTCAAAATCTTAAGCGTTAGTCATCCACACGCTTCACATCGTCTTTCTCATCCATATCCCACATATATGGCGCGTTCTTTGACTTCTTCGGCAAAATAATATTGAGAAGAATAGCGCAAAGTGAGCAAGGCACGATACCTGAACCGCCAAATATAAGCTGTACATAGTATGGCAGATGTGATGTAGCACCGGTTGTAGCGCCAAGTCCGTAGCCTAAACCGATTGCAACTGAGATAATTGTAATCTCACGGCTGCCGATTGGCTCCTTTGTGATGAGCTCAATTCCCGAAATCAGGATAGAGGCAAACATCATAACAGCAGCTCCGCCGAGCACTGACTGAGGCATGATTGACATGAGAGCTCCAATCTTTGGGCAGAAGCCGCAAATAACGAGGAATATAGCTCCCATTGAAATAGCAAATCTATTGACAACCTTTGTCATTGAAACAAGACCTACATTCTGTGAGAATGAGGTATTTGGCAGTACTCCGAAAAGCGCTGCAAATGATGAACCAAGACCATCACAGATAACACCGCCTGAAAGCTCTGAATCTGTAGCCTCTCTGTCCATTCCACCCTCTACACAGGCTGAAATATCGCCAACTGTCTCGATTGCAGTAACGATAAACATGATGCCGATTGGGATGATTGCATTGGCATGGAAGGAAATTCCCACATCTGACAGCTTTCCAAAGCCTATAAAGCTTGGAACTGCTATCCATGCCGCATTTTTAACCTCATCAAAGTTTACAACCCATGAGTATGTGTATTTAACACCGTCAGCGGTCACACCTGTGTGTGACATGGTAAGTGTCATAATGATTGCTACAACATATCCTGCCAGGATACCAAAAAGGATGGCAGATGATGAAAAAATACTGCGCGATGGTGCAAAATGCTTAAGAAGCACGATTACTATAAGTACAACCATTCCAATAAAAAGGTTTGGCAGTGAGCCGTAATCATTTTTGCCTGTTCCACCACAGAAGTAGTTGATTCCCACTCCAAGGAGTGAAAGTCCGATTGCTATAACAACTGAGCCTGTAACGATTGCCGGGAAAAACTTGCGCAAAGGCTTTAAGAAGGCTCCGAGTATGCCCTCGAAGATACCTCCTACAATGCAGGCTCCCATAATAGCTCCATATGCTATAACTCCGCCGCCACACGCTGCAACTGTATTATTTAATACTCCAAGAAAGCCCGAAGAGGTTCCCATAACGATAGGTACCTTTCCGCCGACAGGTCCGATGGAAAACATCTGTACTAATGTTACAATACCTGCGATAATCATTGCATTCTGTAGGAGAGCTGTTCTAAGCTCCGCAAAGCCTGCGTCCGCTGTGAGCCCGCATGCTCCCATAACAATGATAAGAGGTGTAAGGTTTCCGATGAACATAGCCATAACATGCTGCAGTCCAAGCGGAATAGCCTGAGACAGAGGTATTCTGCCTTCAAACTGGTAAGGTGAAGAGTTTGTTGTCTTTTTCATTGGTTCCTCCAAATATTTATACTCTCATTTAATAAAAATTTTACAAAATTATTTTACGAGCATAAGGCTATGCGGTCAATTTAGTATTACTTATAATATAATGCTCATTTACTTATAAATACATGCTATTGAAATTAGCTTCTGACAGCAACAGGGCACACCACAACCGGTATGCCCTATCTATTACAAACGAAATAACTATTCAGAATAATCTAAATTTATTCAACCTTAAGCAGCTCGCAGTTTCCCTGCATATCCTTCCAGAAATCCTTTATAGGTGTGCCACGAAACTGATTGACTATGCTGCAGTTCATTGCGCCATGTCCCACGACAAGCACATTTTTGCCTGCCTCAAGCTGCGGTCTCAGCACCTGCTCTATAAACTCGCCTGTTCTGTGATATAGCTCCTCAAAGCTCTCTGCGCCGTCCTTTGCCACATATTTTTCTGGCTCCTCAAAGAGCAGGTAGACAGGGCATTCGGGCTTTTGCCTGATATTCTTCACTCCCTCATAATCACCAAAGCACATCTCGTGAAGCCTGTTGTCAGTGATAATCTCTACTGCGGGGTTTCTACCTGAAAGAAAAATCCTTGCTGTCTCCTGAGCCCTCTTAAGCGGAGAACAGTAGCATATGTCAAAGTCTATATCCTTATATTTTTTTGCGGCATCGTAAGCCATCTGCCTGCCGGTTTCGTTGAGTGGGATATCCACCTCCCCCTGCAGCTTGTGCTCCTCATTCCAATCTGTTCTTCCATGTCGCAAAATATAAAACATAATTAATCCTCGATTTCTCCATTTCTATGTCGCTCGAAGAAATGCTTTGTCTCCTTAACAACAACACCGCTAAGAGCAAACAGCGCTATCATATTTGGCAGAGCCATGAGACCGTTGAAGATATCAGCGATGGTCCACACCGCACTTACAGTCATATAAGGTCCGATGAAAACTGCAAGGATATATATCCAGCGGTATACCTTTACATATTTCATCCTTCCGCCACTCAAATACTCTAAGCACCGCTCACTATAATAATCCCAACCGAGTATAGTTGTAAAGGCAAAAAATACAAGACACAGCATAAGTACAAATGCTGATAGCTCTTTCGGGAAAGGAAGACCATTTTGGAATGCATATGTAGTGACCTGCACGCCCTCGAGTCCATCAACCTGCCATGCGCCTGTGAGCACGATAGAAAGTCCTGTAAGTGTACATATAACAATTGTATCAATGAAGGTTCCTGTCATGCTGACAAGTCCCTGACGTACAGGCTCCTTTGTCTGGGCTGCTGCCGCTGCAATCGGGGCACTACCAAGTCCTGCCTCGTTTGAAAAGATTCCTCTGGCAACACCCTTTTGCATTGCAACAAGAAAGCTTCCCACGGCACCGCCTGTTATGGCCTTCGGTGAAAACGCTGCCTTTACTATTGTAGCAAACGCTGCCGGAACCGCTGTGATATTGCATACCACGAGCACGAGCACAAATACAATATATATAACAGCCATAAAAGGAACTATTATCTGGCTGACACTTGCAATACGCTTTACTCCGCCGATAAGCACTGCTGCCACGCAGAATGCCAGTACAAGTGACGCAATGACAACTGACCATGAATACTCACCAAGGAACGGTAAAACCTTTACTGTATGCTGGTTTTTAGGGTCAAAAAAGTTGTTTACAGCACTTGATATTCCGTTTACCTGACTGAATGTTCCTATTCCGAAAAGTCCAACGCATACGCCGAAAAATGCAAATATCTTTGCAAGCCATTTCCATTTTATGCCCATTCCCTGCTCAATGTAGTAGAATGGTCCGCCGAGACTATGTCCGTCCTTGCCGATGACACGATATTTTACAGCTAAAAGTCCCTCTGAATACTTTGTTGCCATGCCAAAGAAGGCTGCAAGCACCATCCAGAAAAGAGCTCCCGGTCCTCCTGCACCGACTGCTGTTGCCACACCGACTATGTTGCCGGTTCCGATTGTTGCGCTAAGCGCGGTACAAAGTGCGCCAAAGCTCGTAATCTCGCCATCGCCGCCATCTTCATTTTTGACCATCCACTTAAGTGCCAGAGGAAGCTTTCTTATCTGAAGAAGCCCCATACGCACTGTGAGCATTATACCTCCTGCCATGATGAGCACCATGAGCGGCACTCCCCAGACGAAATCGTCCACTGCCCTAAGGAAATTGTTGATTGTGTTCCACATTGAAATACTCCTGCCTCTCTTTTTTTATCTAAACACAAGTTCTTTGTGTTTTGAGCAAATACTATTAATATATATAATTTCATCCGGAAACAATTGAAAAAGCAGGCTTAGCAGAACTTACGTGAATTGAAATAAAAACCCCATATACGCTGCATATACAGTCTGATACATGGGATTAAGAAGATTATCTTAAGAATATCTGTCCAATATCTTCTCCGTCCTGTTGCCTGAGAGATTCGTACGAGAAGCAGCCTGTGCCATGATATATCCATAGTCACTGCACTCCTACTGCTTCCTATTCGTACGTTGCACCTTCGGCCCCCGCCAAGCGGGTGTCTCCAGAGAGTCGATCCATTTACAGTTGCACCGCCTGCTGCGGCACCTGAGAGTTTTACTCCTTCGGTAGGCTTTGATAAGGTAAAATCGCTGCCGTTTTCCTGCAAACTTCATCTCGAAATTGTTTATTTTAAATTTATTGTTTTTATTAACCGTTAAGAATTATATGACATATATATGATTTAATCAATAGTACAAATGTACTAAACTGTCTCAACCTTAATCACATTGGTGTTGCCTGTCTTACCATTGATGAGACCTCCTGTGAGCACTATATGATCACCTTTTTTGAGCTTCATGACACTCTTTGCCTCGTTCATCGCATTGTAGAACATAACCTCCATTGAGTTGTATTCCTCGCACAGAACCGGCTTTACACCCCAGCTCAGATTCAGCTTGCGCCATGCCTTTTCAGATGTTGTCATGCCTATTATATCAACAGGGCAGCGGAAACGGCTGACCATGCGCACAGTACGTCCTGTCAGTGAGCTGACTACGATACATTTCGCATCCACATCTATTGCCATGGCACATGTAGCATGTGAAATAGCGTCAACTATGCTTTTTGTTTGGAACTCGGCATTGGCAAATCTCTTGCCGTAGTTTATCTGCTTTTCTGTATACTCTGCTGTCTCTGCCATATTTTTGACTGCCTCTACAGGGTATTTACCTGCTGCAGACTCTCCCGAAAGCATGATAGCCGATGAGCCGTCATATACCGCATTGGCTACATCCGAAAGCTCAGCTCTTGTAGGACGCGGATTGTGAATCATGGACTCAAGCATCTCTGTCGCTGTGATTACGCGTGTGCCAAGCATACGGCACTTGTTGATAAGGTACTTTTGTATTGCAGGCACCTCAACTCCGGGAATCTCAACACCGAGATCTCCTCTGGCTATCATGATTCCGTTTGCTATCTCACAAATTTCCTCCACGTGATCTACACCTGAACGGTTCTCAATCTTTGCGATGATTTCGATATCCTCTCCACCGTTTTCATCCAGGAAGTTTCTCAGATCAGCAACATCCTGCTTCGTAGAAACGAATGATGCGGCAACATAATCCACCTCGTTTTTTATACCAAAAAGCAGATCATCCTTGTCCTGCTTGCTTAAATATGCGTGCTTCATGACCTTATTCGGGAAGTTCATGCTCTTTCTGTCTGAAAGTGTACCGCCTGCGATAACATCACATATCGCATTGTTTCCCTTAAGCTCTCTGACCTGCAGAATGATGATTCCATTCGCAACAAGCACACGGTCTCCAACCTTTAAATCCTTGATCAGATTCTCATAGTTTACTGAGACTCTCTCCTGATTTCCTACAATATCGTCAGTGGTAAGTGTGAAGGTATCTCCATCCTTGAGCTCGATTTTGCCATTCTCAAAGGTCTTGATACGATACTCAGGTCCTTTTGTATCAAGCATGATTGCTATTGGCATATGAAGCTTCTGTCTTACCTTTTTGATTAAATCTATTTTGCCCTGATGCTCCTCATGCGAACCATGAGAAAAGTTTAATCTGGCAACATCCATACCTGCCTCTATCATCCTGGTGAGGACATCCTCATGTTCACTGGCCGGTCCAATAGTACAGATAATTTTTGTTTTACGCATTGATATTCCTCCTAGTGCTGATTACCCTATCAGCTTTTCTTTTAAAATATAATCTCACCCGAAGTCATTATATGACAATTTTCTTCAACAATAAAGTAAAAATATATATTTTTCAATTATTTAAAAATTCATATGCTCCACATACATTTCATTGAAATGCGGATACGATGCCAGCTCGATGTAACGCATGTCCTTGCTTATCTCCAGTGCTCTTTCCCAGGCTTCCTGCGATAAAGCTGCCGAAACAGCTCCGTTTCCTGCCGCATTTCCCACTTCTTTTGCCTTGTCCAAAAGCTCCTGTGGAAACAATCCTATTGCCGCCGCACTTGCTTTGTCAATGTAGTTTCCAAAGCCTCCCGCAAATGTGAGAACATCAATATTACAAGGCGTACAGCCATATTCCTTAAACAATACTTCTATTCCGGCGGCTATCGCGCCCTTCGCAAGCTGCAGCTTCCTGATATCCTCCTGCGTAATATAGACTCCCGGTGCAATATGAACGGCGAGAGAGGTCTCTGTGCTCTGTGCGGCATCCTCCGCTTCCACCTCAAACACATACGACCTAAACAGTATAGGAAGCTCCTGTCCGCTTAAAATCGTGCCGTTTTCATCTATGATTCCTGCTTTCAGAAGGAGGGCAAGCGCATCAATAAGCCCCGAGCCGCACAGTCCCACAGGTCTGTCATTTCCGATAACCGAATACTTAATTCTGCGCCCTTCCAGCCATACCTTATCCACTGCTCCCTTTGATGCCGGCATACCCATCTCAATCTGTGCCCCCTCAAAAGCCGGTCCTGCCGCTGTGGCACAGCACACATATCTGTCTCCTTTTCCAAGCGCCATCTCACCGTTTGTTCCGATATCCAGATATAGCGTCAGCTCGTTGCAGTTCACTGTCTCCATCATACCCGCTGTAATATCTCCGCCTACAAAGCCTGATACAGCCGGAAATATAATCATGGTTTGACAATTCTCAATTCCTATATCCAAAGGATTAAATTCCCTGCCAAAATATTCATCCGGCATAAACGGTGCCTTGCCAAGCTTTTCCGGCGAAATTCCCATAAGCAGATGACACATAACTGTGTTTCCGGCAACTGAAAACCGGCCGACTTTAGTTCTGCCACATTCCGTGAGCATTTCTGATATGAAACCGTTCAAAAGGGACACTATCTGTGTCTGCATGATTTTAAGTCCCGGCTCTGACGAAGCTTCAATCCGCCCTGCTGCCTCTATCCTAGAAAGCACATCAGCTCCAAAGCTCCTCTGTGGATTGGCAGCGCTTCTGGTGGAAATAATCTGTCCTGTCTCTTTATCAATCAGATAACAGACTACTGTTGTAGTTCCGATATCACAGGCCGCCAGAGTGTCTTCATTTGATTCGACTTTTTCAGATACATTTGCGTTCTCTTCCTTCAAGACAACATTCCTATTCACATGCTCATTTACATGCTCATTAAATTTTTCCGATACATTTCCTCCATTTGTCAGAACAACCATGCTGTCTTCTTTGGTTCCGGTGCTTTCTTTTCTCCCAACAATAATTTCCATACCATCACAAATCCTCGTCCGGCAGGCCAGCACGTCCTTATAGTATGGTTTTGTCACCGTCACCTTACACTTGCCGCAGGTGCCTTTTCCACCGCACGGTGTTTCTATCCCTGCGATGCCGTGACTGCGGCAGTATTCAAGAATAGTGGTTTTGTCGGTTGTTTTGCTATCTGTGTTAAGATTTATGGTAATTCGCTGCTGCATATATTTTACCTCATTTGACATTGTACTATTATGGCTTTTTGTCTTTGATTGTATGATATGATACCTTTTGACCCTTTAATCATAATATCACATTTATATATACTTTAATACAACCACATTAATACAAAAACCCGGACAAACGTCCGGGTCTTCATTAATCCATAATTCTATCTGGTAAGTGCTGCAACAAGCTCATCCATCTGCTTTTCAGATGCCTCATTGAGAGTAGATTTAATTGTAACAACCGGCTCAACACACTCGATATTCTTGAAGCCCTCAACAATAGCCTTCATCTGGCGTGCTGCTGTAGGAGCCCATGAACCGTTTTCCACGAAGGCAATCTTACGGTTCTGATAAGCCTTTGCCTTGAGATGATGTAAGAAATCCTCCATTGGTAGGAAAATACCGCCATCATAGGTGCATGCGCAGAGCACAAGTCTGTCGTATCTGAATGCATCCTCAACAGCCTCTGCCAGATCATCCCTGCAAAGGTCTGTAAATGCAACCTTTACGCCTGTAGCCTTGAGCTTTTCTGCTAAAAGCTCTGCCGCTTTCTTTGTATTGCCGTGAATAGAAGCACATGCCACAAGGATTCCCTCATCCTCAGGCTGATAGCTGCTCCATGTATTGTATTTATCTATGTAGAAGCCAAGGTTCTCTGTGAGAATCGGTCCGTGAAGAGGACAGATCTTTTCAATGTCAAGCCCTGCTGCCTTTTTGAGAACTGCCTGCACCTGAGCACCATACTTTCCAACAATATTGAAGTAATAACGTCTTGCCTCACATGTCCAGTCCTCATCAGTATCGAGCGCACCAAACTTACCAAAGCCGTCTGCCGAGAAAAGCACCTTGTCTGTTGACTCGTACTCCATCATAACCTCCGGCCAGTGAACCATAGGAGCCATGACGAATGTAAGCTCATGCTTTCCAAGAGAAAGCTTATCTCCCTCTGCCACTACAACCTTTCTGTCCGTTAAGTCTATATCGAAAAACTGTCCCATCATGTTAAAGGTCTTTGCATTACCTACAATCTGCATATCAGGATATGTCTCTGCAACCTTCTGGATATTGGAAGCATGATCTGGCTCCAAATGGGAAACAACGAGATAATCCGGCTTTCTGTCGCCGAGCGCCTCTCTCAAATTGGCAAACCACTTATCCGTAACTCTTGCATCTGCTGTATCCATGATTGCAATTTTGTCATCCATAATCACATATGAGTTGTATGAAACACCGTTTGGAACAACATACTGGCTCTCAAATAAATCAATGTCCTTGTCGTCCACACCGATGTAAATAATGCTGTCTGTAATCTTCTTGTCCATGATAGGTACCTCCTGCTAATAATCTCCAGTTAAATTAGTAATTATTACTATTTTTGATTAGATTATATGACAAAAGTATCATTTGGTCAACCGAATAAATTGTATTTTTTTGTATTTTTTGATATTCTCGCCTAAAGGTTACACTGAAACGCTCATCCACTTTTAGTTGCAAAAGTATATTTTCAACAAATCTGTTGTTGCTTTGTCATTTATGACAGCCCGTCCTATTGTTATGCCATTGTTGATGATAATATATTCTCCGTTTTCATATCTGACATTTACAAAATCATCTTCCCTTTTTAAGTCTATACATATACTTGATATAATTCCGCAAATCTCCTCTTGTGAGCTTCCGCTTTTTATCTCATAAGCATAATCCGCATCTCCTATCTCATTCAGATTAGTTACCAAACAATACTCCGCTCCATTCATCAGCATTTCTTCATTCAAAGTGGGTAATTGAGCCGTCTTATACTCATTAAATAAAAAGATAACTACAAGCGCAATGAATGTCGGAAAAAAGATACCGCCAAACCGCTGTGCATAATTTTGTTCTTCCCACCGCTTGCTATGACGACCAAACAGCGGTATTTTCATCTGCACCAAACCTGCTCCTATACTTACAAGCAAAAAATAAAATATACCTTTTATCAAAGACTCATCCCCATTTAATCATTAATAAAAATATCGTTCCTAAAACGACGCCTACTAACCATATAAAGCGAAACACCTTGTTATATCTCGAACTATTAGAACACGGAACAAGCCAATATTCCTGTGGAAACCCCAAAAGGTATTCTTTTAATTCCTGCTTCAATTCCATGACTATACTCCACATTAATCCAGACAGCACAATGCACACCGTTCCATAATATGTAATTGGTGCATTTGTAACCACAGCAAAGAAATAATGTGCCATCTTAAGAAGGAAGATACACCACGCAATACAGCATGGAATTGTAAACGCCCTTTTCATTTTCCACTTCAAACCCAATATAACCTCTGGAACGAATACAGTCAATGCCCCCATCGGCAATCCTCCTGTTCGTCCATGTGTGAAATCGCTCTCCGACTCCAAAGACCAAATTCCTGTCAATACTATTACTGCTGGTATTAGTATGGTGCAGAACAAGTTATATGCAATAATCAACACATTTTCATTGTCGTCGTTCATAACTTAGCCCCCAATCAGTTCATCAAGCCTGATAGCCACTCTTCCTGACAATGAATAATGCAATGCTGTTAGCTTTGCCTTATCGTACAAATTTGCATACACGTTATAATAACATAGCGATATTGACATACCAAAGCCAAATAATGTTGTTCCTGCCAATACTCCTAAAAATCCCGTAACACATGCATCAATATACTGTTGGCTGACATCCTCCGGCTCCAAATCTACATACATTGCATTTAATAATTCATTTACAGAAGCCGTACTCTCATAGTGGTCCTTAAATGAAGTGACAATTAACTTTGCTCTTGATGCGGTTTTTTCCGGATCAAACGTAGATAAACCATATATCGCATTTGCGGTATTTATGGATATAACTTTTCCCTCATCCACCGCGGTTAGAATGTCTGACGAATTATTTACCGCAGACTTGAACTCATCCATAAAATTAACCAGATTTGTAGAGAACATAGAAAACTTACTTTGTGCTATAAAATTCTCATATGCTGTAATATCATCTGAAGTAATAACATAAGCATATATATTATCAAATCCTGGACTTTCTTTAGTATAATTAGGATTGTCTATATAATGGGACATATAAAGATAAAGTACATATTTGTTAAAATCTGCTGTGTTATATGTATTACCATATCTCTCTAATGCTACTTGTGTAACATATTGCATCCTTTCATTCTGTTCTTGTGGGGTTGCTGGCGGATTACCGTTCTGTGCATAAGATTGAATATACCCTTGCCCTGCTATTGCGTTTTCTAATGCCTTTGTTTCTACTGTTTCTACTGATAATCTAGCTATGTCCGTGTTCAACGACGCATAATATGAGTCATCTTTCCTTTGCATCTGCATTATATTGGCAATATCCTCCGAATCAAAACCAATATTCTCCCATGACTGTCCCGCTACTGTTATATCGTTCAGCACTGTCAACATATCATCCGGATTAATCCGAGCCGATGATGCTGCATATATCGGCTGAATAGAACTTCCAATGGTTGAAATAAACATCAAACATATTGCAATTACCACGCTAATGACTTTCTTAATCATATTGACCCCTCCTGTTTTTTTTCCTATCACTCTAATTACCATATACCAAACATGTATGCTCCAAAAAATAAGTATTATATAGTTACTGGAAAATATTCTTACTTGACAGAGAAACTTAAAGTGCTGGAATAGTTGGCATCTTTCTCCAAAGCTCATTTCAATATAAACCCTATTTTTTCCGCGACCGAGTTAAATTCGCCCATACTGCAATCTTTTTACACTGATTACTAAAGTGAATCCAAAAAGCATATCAAAATATGCCTTTTAAGATACTATCGGGCAATATAAACATGTTCAAGGCATTTCTTCAACGCCTAAAAATAACTTCGGATCGCATTGATCCGAAGTTATAAGTATCATATAGCTATCGGAAAGCATTCTTACATTTCCTGCAATTTTAATTTATTTTGCCTCATAAGAAGAAGTAAACCTAGTCCGTCCAGAATCGACTTGATTATTATACGCATCTACAATGTCGCTATATTCCGTTGAATCGCTAAAAGGAGCAATATCGCTTGTATTGTCAGATACACTCATGTTAGAAACAGGACCGGAAATTAACAATGACCCGTCCGGCTGGGCATAAGCAAAAAAGATATATTCATTTCCTACAACCGGAAGCTCATCACCCTCATAAACAAAATATTGTGAGCCATCTTCCGAAAGTCCGCCAGATTTTTGAATCGGGATAGCCGTGTCAGTAACTAAATTGCCTTTGATATTTTTTGTGACGTTCACAGTATAATTTGTGTATGGGCCGGAAACTTCACGAGTCTTTCCATCGTCTGTTTCAACCGTAACAGCATCTTTATAAACAGTACCTTCTTCACTTGCGACCGTACCAACGAATACATAATCAGCATCGCCTACAACTGCATTCAGATCGCTATAATCAATCGAAAAAGTACCTCTCAAATATGATGTCTTAATTTCGTCAGAAGTTGAAGGTTTCGCAATGCAAAAAAACAGCACACCAATAACCAGCAAAATCACAACAGCTCCGATAAAAATACCAATTTTGGTTTTAGACTGAAATTTCATAGATATTCCTCCCTTCTTTAATATCTTTTATAACTTGCGTCATAGGAAGCCTTGTCGTTGGCAGTTACACACAAACCCATCATCATTGCCAAAGATAAAATAGTTACTATAATTTTTTTCATTCTTTTCATTTGACTTTTCCTCTCTATTTACTAAGATTGATAGTGCCTTGTTTCAATGTTAAATAATCGGAAGTTGCGCTAATAATATATAAATTGTATTCTCCCCCCTCTCTAACTTTTAATTCGTAACTTCCGCTTAGACTTCCAAAACTTTCTCCGTCATACATAACCCCATCTTTAATATATCCTATAACCAGCGCCTGATTAGAAACCGCATCTGACTCATATTTTTCAAACGAAAAGGTTAATATATCCCCTGCTTTACAATTCCAACCTGCATAATCCTCCAGATAAAATACTGCCATACTTCCGTTAGTCATAATAATTTCAGGTGTCGTATCATTCTCCACCTTAAACTCAGAAACAGATAATGGCAGCACAATATTATCATCTGCGACACTCTTTATAATATGGCTTTCAGTTATAGCTCTTCCCTCAGCATTCCCTATATCGCTTTCTTCACCATGCGTAACCTCCGGTTCCGAATTATCTATGACTTCTTTTCCGATCAATCCTTCGTTTTCATCTGTAACTAATTCCGCACCAAACAGCCCATTAATCCATTGAACCATTTTCTCTCCTGTCGCTGCATTGGCAATTCCTCCTGTTGTAAAAAGAATGATACTTACCGCCATTGCAGTTGCAACGCGAGCCAACCATTTACGGCTATGTGCGTTACTTTCATGAAATAGTTTACTATTCTTTTGTAAGGAAATATCGTTTTCTTTTTTTTGCTCTAAACATTGTGCAGCCTCTAGGATATATTTATCGTTTATTTCATTCATTGCATAAAAAATATCTGATTTCAAAGTTTTCATAAATACTTCCTTTCCGCTAATTGTTCTCTCAGCTTTTTTCTTGTTCTAAATAAGATTGTTTCGACCTTGCTTTTGCTCATATTACAACATTTCATAATCTCTTTTACCGACATAAAGTACCAATATCTTAATACAAAAACTTGTCGATGAGGTTTTTGCAACGATTCCAAAAAATCCTCAACAATATCTTTCAATTCATTATTTTCCCAATCTTCTTCTCCCGCTTTCGCCAGATAATTACTCAATTCCTCATATGGCAAACACATATCTATATCTCTTTTTGCCGCATGAATATGTTCATACTTTTTTAGCGCCTGATTCCTTGCAATTTTTAAAATATAAGCTTTCAAGTTATCTGGTGTTTTTGGGGGAATCGTAAACCAGACACCTAAATATGTATCATTTGTACATTCTTCAACATCTAACTGATTCTTTATCAGCCTGCCAATTATAAATGATACAAGTTTCCCATATTTCTTCTCTGTTTCTAGCAATGCATCCTCGGATCGGCAATTATATAGTTTAATTATTTCTCTATCGTCCATTACAACCCTCTCTTATTTGTTAAGTACGGATTCGATCCCTTTTGCTTGCAAGTTTTAAAACTTTTTGCTTTATTTTTTTATTTGTCATTTCAGCTACACAGAATATAGCTTTTGATGTTAACAGTGCCTAACCCTTTCCATGCTGGTGTTTTAATAAAAAAGCCAGAGGTCAGTGTCTCTGGCAAAATGTATATTATATTAAGTTTGCTAAGTTCGTCCAATTTGCATCATAACCCATTATGGACATGATATCTGTGGCTGAAATGGTATGTAACTGTTTTTGAAGTTTGCCAAAAGCAGTTCTCATAGATGAAATAAAGTCCTTTAAGTCGGATTTGCTTAGTAATAGCGCAAACATTATAGCTATGGCGTATGCATCATTAGTTCCATAAGTATAGGCGCCATCTTTGGCACGTACAATCCCTAAAACGGAGAAATTTTTAATACTTTTTGTATGATTTATCTGCCATGGTACCTCCTATATATAAAAAGCCCCCGGGTCCGAAGGACACCGGAGGACAAACTGGCAATCTCTTGTATAAGTATTATACTACACATTGGCAAAATGTCAATGACACTATGCTGATTTGGTGTGGATCCAAATTTTTCAATTTCACTTTATTAACCTGCTATTCCAAAAACAATTCAAACCCATAACAGCTCTACAAAGAAACAAGGACATTGATATTTACTATCAACATCCTTGTTCTAATTATTACACCATCTCAGGAATTTTGTAGCCCGCTTTTTGCATTGCGTCTGCGAAGTCATCTAATGACATACTTACTCTCTTTGCGCCCACCTCGGGCTCTAATATACCATCCTGAACAAGTGAATATACTTCAAGGCATCTTCCTTGTTGCATTCCTTGCTGTATTCCCTGTTGTATTCCTTGTTGTATTCCCTCCTGAATGCCACGTTTTTTATGATCATCCCATGCCTTACACATATTTACCACCTCTTCCTTTTTATCATACTTAATGTCAGTTCCTGTCTCAATATAACCTATCACCTGCAATAATTGCCCATAAAGCGGTATCAATATACTCACCATTTTTATAGTATTTTTGTCTGGCCACGCCTTCTAACACCATGCCGCATTTCTTTAATACCGCAGAGGAAGCATCATTTCCATAGAATACTTCTGCCTGAACTCTGTTAAATCCAACTCTATCAAAGGCATAATCTAAGACAGCCTCCAATACTTCTGTCATAATGCCTTTATTCCAAAATCCGGGAGACAGCATATAGCATGTATCACACATATGACATGCTTCTTCCACATTTCCCAAATTAATTGTTCCTATCAATTCTCCCGTTTCTTTCCACTCAATTACCCAATGAAAATATGAACCCGACTCATAATTAGATATCCAATGCTTTACCTTGTCCCTATATATTTCTATGTCATCAACAGGATTAAATGGATAGTATCTGCAAACTTCATCATACTTAGCCCAATTTTCATACATCATAGTATAATCGGATAGTTTGATTCTTCGTAAAAAACATCGTTTTGTTTCAAAATTCTGTGTACCTATATAATTCATAAATTATTCCTTTTCATATCTAAAATAAATTCCTGCAAATATCTATTAATCACCTACATGGTAAAATATACAGATACAAGATACATCTACTGCCCCTGTCATATAAAAATCATGCCCAAACACAAATCAGTTGGGGCAATTTCTATACTTTTAAGCTATTATACTACACCATCTCAGGAAGTTTGTAGCCTGCTTTTTGCATTGCGTCTGCGAAGTCATCTAATGACATACTTACTCTACTTGCCCCTACCTCAGGGTCTAATATACCATCCTGAACAAGCGAATATACTTCAAGACATCTTCCTTGTTGTATTCCTTGCTTCATACCCTCCTGAATGCCAAGTTTTTTATGATCATCCCATGCCTTACACATATTTACCACCTCTTCCTTTTCATCATACTTAATGTCAGTTCCTACAAATAGATTGATAGCTGCTACTGTCTCAACGTCAACCCTTGTAAAGGTTTCGTCTTTTGTAATTAAATCATTCAGCTTTCCCTCATCCGACGCATTTTTCAGCACTTCAAACAGTGGTTTCAGACCTGTTTTGAACTTGGAAAAATCCGTAATCTCCAGTGGATTTAACAGATTAATCCTGTAATCGTTGATAAATGGAAGTATTCTTTCATCAATCTGTGGCATCATCTCAACAAGGCTTCTCGGTCCATCCCACTGAACAGTTCCAAGATACAGTGTAATTGTAACCACAGGTGTCAGCTTATCATCAAGTGTAAATCCTGACAGAAACTCATCTGATGATTTATAATCTTTGTTTTTCTGATGATGCTTCTTCGCCTCGTCGACCTGCTCGCCGTAATTCAATGCATCATAAATCATGGTCTTGACGGGCATCGCATAATGAATGTCTGTCTGTGCCTCTATCCCCATCAGTACGATGTATACTGAATCTGTATATTTTACAGACACCCCTTTTAGCAAATCTCTCCATTTCTGCTTAACAATCTGCTTCTTATCAATACCGAAAACGGATAACACCTCTGTGGTGTCACATTCCTTTAAATTCTCCGGTTTGATAACCTTCTCTCCGTCAAACAATACATAATTACAGATTTCACTAAACCTCGTATTGTCCGACAAATACTCCTTTGCCTTCGAGTCCTTTGTACCCAAATTAACCTCCTCTTCTTGTGTGAGCAGGAAAATTTGAAATCGAATTAAAATACTGTATGCTAATATAAAAGCCGGCAAAATCCCCACACCCCGCTTTTCTCGCAATGTTTTCACATCTGACATTTCAATTTTCCTGCTATTAACTGGTAACATAAAGCATTGAAAATTTCCATGTCTTTGTCGAAAAATGCGAAGTGGTCTGCCCTCTTCAAAGTGATAC
>ERZ836939.2302-NODE-2302-length-19066-cov-5.898532_pt1 | contig 19066 bp, 11 predicted proteins | sample MGYA00519912_ERZ836939 | MGnify/ENA primary metagenome ERZ836939 (study PRJEB31850, sample SAMEA3708810) | human gut metagenome | biome: human gut; feature: human-associated habitat; material: faeces | place: China | collected 2014 ...
CCCCATATCTGTTTTGATAACCTGAAATGAATCCACTATGAATAATGTAGGTTAGGGAGTCGTTCGGCGAGTCTGCCCGTCAATGGCTGATACAGAAAAAGAAAGAGAATCTCTTCCGGGACATTGTCATGACTCATATCCCCATTATCGAACTGGCTGATAAATATAATTTTACGGTCAATTACATGACCACTTTCTGCAAGAAACATTTCGGTATGTCGCCGACCCAATTGCGTACCGACTGGAATAACCGCGCGGAAAAAAGAACACATTGGTCCACTTTTGTGGAATAGTGGTCCACTTTCGTATGTAGGGATAGCTGGATTAGGGCTAATTTTGCACCGCAAAAAGCATATACCCCCTCTTGCGAAGAGGAAGATCTTGTTGGTGGATGGGAGTTGCCACGCGACAAAGAAACATGCCTCTTGGAGAGGGTCATACACATGGATACGGATAATAATACGAATAATGAAACGAATATTTTTATCGCTGATATGGATACTTATTTACTGCTCTTCGGCAGTTTACGCACAAGATGTTGCGGTAAAAAGCAATATCATATATTGGGGGACAACAACGCCAAATGCAGGTTTTGAACTGGCGCTTGACCGGAAAGTCACCCTCGACATTTCCGCCGCCTACAACCCCTGGACATTCAAAGATGACAAGAAGATACGCCTATGGCTTGTCCAGCCGGAGGTAAAATATTGGTTCTGCGAGAAATACGAAGGCCATTTCGTCGGCATACACCTGCATGGGGCGCAATACTTCGGAGGGTTCAAGAAAAAACGCTACGACGGCTATTTGGCCGGCGGGGGATTCACCTACGGCTACGACTGGCTCCTTTCGCCCCATTGGAACCTGGAGGCGGCTATCGGACTGGGCTATGCCCGACTATGGTATAAGGAGAGTCCGCGCGTTTATTGCGAGAAATGCGGGGAAGACAGACATAAGAACTATTTCGGGCCTACCAAAGTAGCCCTTTCATTGATTTATATATTCTGACGGCATGAAGTCTTATATACATAAACTATGTGCCGGTCTTTTTGTACTGGCAACGCTCGGTGCCTGTTCGTCGACGAAGACGGCCGGTGTATCCTTGTCACCGAAGCCGGGCGACGTGATAGCAGACCCTTCCGGCCAGGCGACGGTGAAGGTGAACTTCCGGATCCCGGCAGACTACCTGTCGAAACGGGGGCGCCTGCTGATTACACCTCGTCTGGTAACATCCGCCGGTGAGGTCGTCGCGCTCTATGATCCGGTGGCGGTCGATGCGCCGGTCTATACCAAAAAGATGTACCGCCGAGCGGTATTGGAAGGGTATGTCGATTCGATTCCTGGGCAGGTCATCCCTGCCAACCGCTGGACGAAACAGGTGGTTGTACCCTACGAAACGCAAATCTCGGTCCCCCAGGGCACGAAAGATGCCTACATCGATGCCTTGGTTTCTGTCGAGGGATGCACCTCTTGCGGAAATGTCGATACCCTCTATGTCGCCGCCTTGCAACAGGCCGCCCCGGCCGACACCTTCTCGCTCCGCTGGATGCGTCCCGCCCTGCCGAGAGAGCCGAAACGGATGGAAGGACAAGGGGTAGCCGCCTTGCAGTTTGTCATCAACCGTTCGGACATCGACCTTTCGATGGGCAACAACCGTTCGGAACTGGAGGAGATGGAAAAGCGTCTGCTCCCTGTCTTGAAAGATTCGCTGGCAACTCTACAGAACATACATATCATCGGAAGGGCGTCAGCCGACGGTCCGTTCGCGTTCAACACGAACCTGGCCTACCGCCGGGCTGTCTCCGCCAAACAATGGCTGCTCGGGCAGTTGGCGGTCACACCGGACGATGCCGCCCGTATCTATGCCGACGTCCATCCCGAAGGATGGGAACCGGTCTTGACTGCCATGCGGATGGCAAACGACCCCGATGCCGACGCGGTGGCGGCCGTCCTGGCACGTTGTCCGGCCGGTGCCGACAACGACGACGACCGGCAGGAGCGCGAAATCCGGAAACTGCCTTGTTGGGAACGTATCCGCACGAACTATCTGCAGAAGGACCGCAAGGTGGAATACCGCTATGCCTATACGCTGAAGAGCTTCACGACCGACGAGGAGCTGCTCAGGATGTATGCCGACCGCCCGGACACCTTCAGCGAAGAGGAGTTTTACCGCGTGGCAGAGCTGATGCCTTCGGTGGAGCAAAAGATAGCAGTCTACCGCAAGTGGCTGGCCTACTATCCGGATTCGGAAATCGGAAAGAACAACTTGGCGGTATTGACGCATGAAAGGTTGTCCGCTGGCGACCGGAAAGGAGAAGCAAAATGAAGCAAGCAAGAAGATATACACAAGGCATGGCCCTGTTGGGAGGGCTGGCTATGACCCTTTGGTGCGGCTGTATCCGCGATGAGCTGGAACCCTGTCCACCGTTAGGCATCCAATTGGAGGTGGAAGACAAGAACTATCTGAATGTAAAGGCAGCCAACCGGCTGGGCTTCGAAGAAATCCGGAGCGAAGACTTGCCTTTCGCAAGCTACGTATCCTCGCTCATTTACCGGCTGACTGACGCGAAGAGCGGCCAGGTGATTGTCGAACAACCTTTGACCCTTGTCACCGGCGAGCAACAGACAGTGACGGTCCCCGTTCCCGAAGACATTCCATTTGGCCGCTATGTACTGACGGCATGGGGCAACCTGTCGGCCGACGGCAAGGAGGCGTTGGGCGACGACTTTACCCGCTTGGCCCTGCACCCCGACAGCCAACCCGGCGCGGATGTCTATCTTGCAAGCGACACCTTGGATTACAACGAGACGGACTATGCCTACACCTTGGGAATGAAACGGGTGAAAGGCAAGCTGATTGTGGCGGTGGAAGATATGCCGGATGCGTTCCGCTATTCGGAAAAGGAGATTTCAGACATCCGGGGGCAGGTGGACAGCCGTTTCACCTATAGTGCGCCCCCCCGTTCGTTCCGTCTGGCTACCGTCTGGCCGCAACCGGAACATATCGTGACGAAAACCCTGCTGGCTCCCTCCACTGGAGCGGCGGAATCGCTCTTCAAGATCCGTTTCTATGTCGGCGACAATCCGGAAGACGACAACTGGATTGCCCCGGAGGATGTCAGTATCACGATGAGCCGCAACGAACTGACCGTTTTGCGCTACGTCTACGACCCCTGTTGTTGCCGCTTCAAGATTTATATCCTCGTGAACGACAATTGGGAACTGCTTCATTCGATGGAGATTGATTAGAAACTATTTTATAACATATTTGTTTAAGTAAATTTCAAAGTAATGAAAAAGAATTATTTCTTAGGAGCTGCTGCGGCTTTCGGGCTGTTGGCATTCAGTTCTTGTAGCAATGATGAAGATCCTATTTTAGGACCAGACAATCAGGAACTGATGGGAGAACAAGTGATTGTTTTGGACATGCAAGACACAGACGTGTTAAGCACAAAGTCTCGTCCTTTGTATAGCACGACTAATAAAGGGGCAGAAGAGGTAACGGATGTGAAGTTGTTATTCTTTAAGGTTGAAAATGACAATACGCAGACATTGATTAAAGAAGTTAATATCCCCAATTGGGACCAGATTTCAACGGATTACAATTATGGACGTAAGTATTCAATTCGTCTGAAAGGGGAAGATCGGTTGAAATTAGGAGATGGAGTAGGTGATGATATAGTAAAAGACGGTAAAATTACCATTGTTGCTGTGGGCCAGAATGAAAAGAAAACTACTCCGGCTCCGTTTACTTGGGGAAATTCATCTGTTTCTTTACCTGATTGGACTATGCCTACTTCAGACGATGATAAAAAATGGACAACAGTGGCTGAAGTTGGAAAAGGTTTTGCTCCATTGTTTACAAACGCAGTAGGTGCTTCTGGGTTTACATCGGTAAGTGAAATCTTCTCCGGTACGTCTGAAACGACTCCGGTTCAGTTGGATGGCGGTTTTGAGGCTAAAGTGTTATTGAAACGTCAAGTTGCCGGTGTTTTGGGATATTTCAATAATATTCCGGCAGTTGTTGACAACGCTGAAGGCGCTGCTATGCCAATCAAGTTTGTACGTTTGGTTGCTTCTCAACGAAATACTCAATTGGATTTGACAGTTCAATTAGCTCAGCAGGAAGATGATGCAACAGAGACAGATGCTGCTATGGCTGATAAGATTGTAAATGGTTTTTCAACAACGGCAGCAACGAAGGATGCAAAATATTTGACTACCCAAGGAGAAGATGATGCTTATACTGTCTATACAATAGATTTGTCCAAATGGTTTACAGGTTGGGGCGATGAAAGCGGTTGGTCTAACGATTCAAAAACAACGGATGGTTTGTTGAACCCGGAAAAATGGGTGAATGCCTTTAATGTCGCTAACCAGAATCCGTGTGTTGCACAAGGAGCCGTTTTGGCTGGTGAGTTTGTAATTCCGTTTGAAAAAGTGACAACTGCCAATACATTCGAGTTGCAATTATTGACGAAAGATTTGATAGTAGCAAAAGCATGGAATGTCAATTTGGATGCTGATTCTCAAGGTGATGGTGACGGTAAACTCGTTTATAACATTTACAGAAACCACTTGTATCAGATCGGTCAGCGTGGAAATGGTGACGATCCTGAAAAGCCGGGTGATAAGGATGACAAACCACAACCGTTGAATAAGGACCAGGATTTGGTCATCAAGATCAACGACAACTGGGAATTCATCCACAATATGGAAATCGAATAATTCCATTATACGGAAATTGTTATGCAGGAGCTGTGCCGGCAAGGCACGGCTCCTCTATCCTCTCTATTTGTATAATAAAACAAGAACAAACAATTGTAAGAAAGTTTTCTACATGATGAAACACGTGAGCATTCTATTTCTGATATTCCTGACCTGCTTCTGGGCGGGGTGTTCTGATGATGACTTGAATGGAGGAAACGGTAAACCGAAAGAGGGAATCTTGCTGACTCTCTCCAATGGCTCGCTGGCCAATCAAACCAAAGCACCCGCTTTAGCAAGTACTGCCAACCTGCATCACGTGACGGATGTATATGCCTTTCTTTACCAAATGAATGCCGACGGTACGGACGGTACCTTCAAACTATGCAAAAAATTAGACTGGAACCCGATGGACTCTTCTGAATACCGGATTGACCGGGTACAATTTTACCAATTTTGGCTCAGCGAGGATAACGAAGCAAAAGACCTCCCGGCCGGAACCTACCGTATGCTCTGCATCGGCCTTGACAACCAGATTCCAACGAAACCCGAACAAAAAATCGAAGGAGAGGTATGGCCGGATAAGGATGAATATTACCACACCTCCGGAGCTACTTACAACCTTCCAGAGGCTATCAAAGACAAACCCTTAAGCGAAGCCGTTGCCACTTTGGCGAAAGGCAAGACGAAAGAAGATATTGCCCATTCCGAGCTGTTCGCCGGATGGACCGATTTTGAGTATTTCCCCGGTACGCTCAGTGAAGTGAGCGTGGAAATGAAACGCCGTGTAGCGGGCGTCATCTGCTACTTGACCGATATACCTTATAGCCTGAATACGGATGGTCAGAATTATCGCATCACAGGTATCCGTTTATCCCTGTCCCAACCGCAGAACACCTCTATTCCGCTTTGCCGCAAGGAGGCGGAAAACGGGCAGCCGGCCGACGATTTCGGTACTAAGCCTTTCGGCGGTGACACCCCTGAATCTGAGGAAGCCAAAAACGGAATGATATTGGCTGAACGTTCGTTCTATAGGGAGGCGAACAATCAGTTGGAATTATTGGATGGCTATAGCAAGCAGTCCGACGAAAACCTGTATAAAATAGATAACACGGGAAAACAACTCAAACCCAATTCCATCTTGTTTGGCGCCTACTTATTACCGATGAAGGCATCAGACAATACAAACAATAGCACCTTGACCGTGGAACTGTTGGGACGCAAGATGGATAGCGATGTGGATAGTGATAGCAAACATCCGCTGCCAACGGAGGAAGAGGTGGTTGTCCGTTCTTTTCCGGCTCTTGACATCGAACAGCCGGGAGCTACAGGAGGAGCAGCCTATTCCATCTATCCAAACTATATCTATCAGATCGGCCGCAAGCCAACCCCTGCCCTTTCGCCCGATGAATATCCGGAGAGCTTGATAGGCAACCGCCTGAAATTGTGCGTCAAGCCGTGGCAGTCGGAAGAAATCCCGGTGGAGTACCCCGAGGTGCCTATTTATGCAACGATGAGTTCCCCGATGGAGAATCGTATTTTGGACTGTATGGGGACACCGTGGTATGAAGAATTTAGAGGTCAATATCCTTTCGGTACGGATGAAATCGAATACCATAAATTGCATATCACTCCTTCCCTATTGGGAAAACCTTGGAAGCTCGTGATTGCGAACGACGGATTGTATGTCAGAAAACCGAATCAAACAAATATTACATCTCCGTTTGATGAAGAGTTTGTCAAAGAGTATTCACCTTCCGATTCCGTTTTCACTAAACCCATCGATTTGGACATGTTGTTGGAAGATTATATTGTAGAACGTGATTATCAGCATGGTCAGGCTTATAAAAACATAAATATAGCAGACGACTATCGAACGATAGAGATGCGATTATATACCTATAATGATACGGCAATGAATACACCACTTCATTGCGATACGATTCGGATCAAACAATATAATGCGATAACGGTTAATGTGGTGGATAAAAATGATAAAAAAGGGAAGGTTGACCATATATGCGCATTTGCCCGTTACGATTTGGGAACCACGCTTTATTCTTCGGGAAGTTATGAATCAACCTATAAAAAGGAATTTGCTTATTATAATATGACAACTTGGTATATATATAGTTATTGGAAAGATGAACATGAATGGAATGGAACATTAGTTTATAAGGATGCCCTTAATAAGACTGATGAAACCGGAGGCAAACCGGATGAATTTGAGAAATCGGCTATCCGACATGCTGTACGTAAAAGAATCGCTGTCGAAAAAATAGCAGGTCAAGAAGTATTTAAGTTGTCAAAGTTGGAATCAGCCTATTGGTATTTGCCGACTTATTATGAGATGCAGTCCTTTATGAATTTGCCTTCCAAATATGGAGGAATGAAGATGGCTCAAGCAGTAGAACAAATGAATTTGCGGAACTATGAGGATGGGGATTTGTATTGGAGTGCCAAAGCTGTTTTTGGGGCACTTTCAGAAAAACAGAAATCAGCTTATGCTTTTTCTGTAACAAAAACAGGTGGATTGGTTGAGAAAGAATGGGAAAGGAATAAACCATTATTTATCCGCCAAGCCTGTGTGATGCCGAAAACAAATAATTAGACAAACCGTGTATGGAACCGAAATAAGAAAAACAGATGATGAGGAAACAATTCATATATCAGATAACAATCGCCCTCTGTATGCTGGCAGCGACATTGGCCTCCTGCCAGGACGATGCAATGGAAGAGATACCGGAAAACGGCATGAAAGAGGGAATGGCCGCTTTCCACCTGCAAACGGAGGAAAGCCCGCACATCTTGACACGGGCGGATGGGGAGTCGACCTGTGACAAAGATGAACCCATCTTAAATGTGTATCTGATGCTTTTCAATACAGACGGCAAAAAAATCAGCACCGCCTACCAGCAACTGGTCGACAACAACCGGGTGGTCAATCTGTATCTGCCCCAAGACGCTCAAACGGTATATGCGTTCTGCAACCTGACAGATACGGCTATTTTGAAAGATGTCGCTACCGAGGAAGATCTGAAAAAGGTTGATGTCACTATAGGTAAACCCCAAGAGGCCTATACGGGCAGTTTCGTCCTTTCCGGGAAAAATGGGGATCTTAAACAAGCTGTCGGTACATTTCAATCGGAATATACGATACCCTTGACGCGCTTGGCGGCCCGTTTAGTGTTTGAAATCAAAATCGAGGTGCCAGAAAACGAAACATTCAAGGTCAGTTCGGCTTATATGCACTATATTCCCAAAGGTAGCAAGCTGTTGGAAGCGAAATGGACAGACTCATTACAAGTGGCGGAGGGTGATTATACCTATGCAAGCGGAGTATTAGACCGTTTGGATAAATATTTTGCCACGAATGGGAAACATGACAGTTTATGGATTGACTTAAAGAAGAAGGAGGATGGGTTTACTGCCATGTTCCACCAGTTTGAAAACCGGCAAGGCAGACTGAAAGAGGAGTTGGAAGCAGACGGTACTCCAACCGATCGGGAAAATTCTTATTGGAAGAAAATTGCATCGCTGGACATGGAACAGTATAAATTGTATCAACAGATCTACAAGCGGGAATTGGCGGTACAGGAAAATTTCGATTATGCCGGCTATCTGACAATCCACGGGTTCTATACAGAGCGAAGCGGCAAGACGGAAAAGGTGACCTATTACCTGTATGTAGGAAACGACAACTATAAGGATTTCAATGTTTGCCGGAATCATACCTATATCTATGATGTCAGAATCAAGGCGAAGGACAAGTTGGATACACGTGTCCTCACGGCCGGTACGGGAAAAATCGATGTGGAAGGGAATTTTGGAGGCGACCGGGTGTTGGATGCCCATTGCAACGTGGTGGAAGCACTGCTCTTTTCAGAGTCCGGATGGACGGTGCGGGTGGCCGACCCGGACCGGACCCCGTGGCTGGAAGTATCGAAGGCACCGACCTATATCCCCCGCATGGTCGGCGAAACAGACGAACAAAAGGCGTCGTTCCGCATCTCAGGTTCGGCCGGGTTGGACTATTTCTACATCCATACCGACGAATATGTACCGGAGATTAAAAAGCCGGCGGACAACAATAGTATTATCAAACCCGGTCTGGATGGCTTCCAGAATATCCGCGAAGGCAAATTGATTTGCGAATCGCGAAACGGCGGCTACAAGGAGATTACAATCCGGCAGTATGCTGCCCAGATGGTGATATTGCACGCGAAGTACCTGCTCGGAACGGACGGGTTGGTGATGAAGGAAGTGCGCGATACCTTCTATGTGGAACGTTCCCTGGAAGAGCGGAATTTGAAATGGGGCTTCGACCAGTATTGGTCATCGACCTTGGACAATATGATTGGTTGGGGAAACTGGGACGGACTGTGGAATACGCGGAAACTCTATGAGGTCGCCCTGCAAGGGGATAAATATACGGATCCGGCCTATCCGGCCGAAAAAGGCGGGATTCCGGCCGACATCGCCTTGGGATATGCCCTCAACAAGAACCGGGACCGCAACGGAAACGGCAAAATCGATTATGAAGAGATTATGTGGTATCTGCCGGCCGTCAATGAGTTGAACGCTTTGTGCACTTCCATCCATGATAAAAGTGAGACGGATTGGGTGGACACGGAGGACCGGGGCTTTGTCTGGTTGGACGAGGAAAACACGGTGTACCATTCCTCCACGCCTTCGGTGGCCGATCCGGCGGGAATCACAGCGGGACGGAACTATTTTGTGGACTTTTTGGCTGAAAAGCAGGGAATCTGTCTCCGTACCCGTTTCTGCAACGTCATCTGTATGCGGCGCAAAGGGGCCTGGCGAGGGGCGGATACCGGTACTTCGGAGGGAAATATCGAGATTGATGATAATTGGAGCGGCGATGAAGAGGTGGTCATGCCGAAATGAAAAAGGATTCAAAGAACGTATAAAGAGGATAAAGAAACATGATGAAAATAAAGACAATCTGTTCGGGGATACTGTTGAGTGGGTTGCTGTGGGCTTTTGCCGCCTGTTCGGACGACGAGGGGCAGCAGCCTGACGGCTCGATGGTGTTCCGCGTGGCGACCAAAGCCGGGACTACGACTCCGCGCCTGACACGGCTTTATCTGGCAGAACGGCTTCCGGAACATGCCAACAAGCCGGGCGAGGACGTGGAAGGATTGCATTGCGAATTGGCAAACCGTCATGCGTTCGAGGGAGATACCTGGGAAGCGACCGGTTTGTACGGGCAATGGTATAAGTTCGCTTTCATCAATGTACCGAACTTAGACGGCATGGGGATCACGATGTTGCCCGACCCGGATAAGGAGCATCAGACCGATCCGGCTTATTGGTACGAATGTGACTTCAATAAGCTGTATATGGATTTTTCCCCGGTCATCCAATATCAAGAAGCCCATGGGCCGCAGACGCTTTCGGGCGGTGAGGACTTGGCGATTTATCGCAAGAACATCGACCGTTGGGTGAATCCGGTCAATCCGACCACGGAAGATGTGACACTGACACGCATCACCGGCGAGCTGGTGGTCGATATGGGGATTCCTGCCGACCAGTTCGAACATCCGGTGCAGTCGGTAGAGATTGCCCTTACGAATATTGCCTATCGTGCCTTTCTTCGTGACGGTGCGGCGGATTCGGTATGGACGGTCAAAAAAGAGCATACGCATCAATTCACTTGGAATATCGAGAACAATATCGCGACACAAAACCATCGTCAGGTGTTTCAGTTAGCCCTGTTGCCCGACACGTTGGCGGGGGCGACCGTAACCGTCCATTTCTATCCGGTTCTGAACAGTGACGGAGAGGAAGTGGAACAACCGGAAGCATTGGTGTTCCCGTTGCAAAGCGACGAAGAGCAGCCGGTCTATATCAAAAAGAATGTCCGGACACGGGTGCTCTTCAATGGCTTGCATACAAATGAGTTTGAGGTACGCTATGCAGGATTCGACGATCATGCATTCATCGATGTGGAGAATGACTATTGGGGCGGTCCCAATTACGATACGGACAAGGATAAAGAGGGTAATGAAGGAGAAGAAGAAGGAGGATACGAAAATGAAGGATAAAGGAACGATTTGGGCTGTTTTGTGTGCCTTGTCGCTGGGCTGGTTCGCCTGCGATGACGAGGTGATGCCGGTAACGGACGGAAAACGACCGCTTGCCGAAGGGGAGTATGTGGTCGATTATGCCACCGATGGCTTGGACACCCGTTCGATTCATGCCGGAGTGCCGAAAAATGTACGGATTTCTTCGTTGACCTATCTCTTGTATGACGCGAATGGAAGTTTGGTGAAACGGCGCGAGATACCGGATATTGACACGAACACGGTCTGGCCGCTTCGACGGGAAACGATGACCTGGGCGCAGCGCGAAGCCTTGAAAGACACATTGGATACGCGACGGGACAATGCGGTGGCGTTCGTGGCGAACATCGACCCGGAGAAATGCGGGTGGAAGGATGCAGCCGGTGAACCATGGTCGCCGTTGCAAAGTCCGGATGATTATAACAAAGCTTATTTGGAATTGCCCTTGCAACCGTTTGAGGACAGTAATATGTTCTACATCTTTACGCGCGACACGTTGTTGATGAACGGGATAGAGGCAGACCGCGACCACCCGTTGAACTGCCCGGTGGCGTTGCATCGTGTCGTGACACGGACCGACTTTTTCAGGGAACAGTTGCCCGCATGGGAAGACATAGACAACCCAGAGGCAGCATTGCCGCAACCCGGAGATACGGTTTATCAGTACTTGGCGTACTATGCAAAGAACATCTATTCGGAGAATTTGAATCCGAAAGAAAAGGACAGAACCACGTTGGTGAATAGTTTGATAGAAGAACAGAAGGGGTTCTTGAAGGAGATTCATGATTATTTTTATGATCAATCATTAACTGGATTAGAAACGGCTTTTCAATATAAAGAATTATATGACAATGTAAGGACCATTCAGACCTATCTGGACGATCACAAGGAAATCGCCCAACCCTATTTGACAACGGAAGCACGTATGGATACCATTTTCAAAAGCATGATGAATGATTGCCTGGCCAACCTGGCGTTGCGTGAAAGATGGAAAGCCTCTTGGTGTAAGGGCAAAGAGGCACAGTTGGTATATAAAGAGACAACCGGTGTGAATCAATTCCAGTTGAAAAAGCACACCACAAAGAACGGAATCACTGAATCGGCACGGATTCCAGTAGACACGTCGATTGTTGTAACGGACCCGATTTACAATTTCAATGTGCTCTACAGCGGCTTCTCACATATCGGTTTCGCCGATCCGACAGCTAACATCCTATCCAAAATCTGTTGGTACGACGAGATGGAGGAAAACACGACAAACGAACTGTCTGCAACTGATTTGACAACCGGGCAGGATGGAAATGAATGGTACGAAGTGCGTTACCACCCAATGCTGCCACTCTCATACAAAGCTGTGGAATCTGCTACTCCAAAGTCATACGTGAGTGTATATGATTTGAATAATTTACCTTTCAAAGATGCATTACGTACAGATAAAATAACAGAAGAGGAGTTGGATAAGCTTGTAGAAAATTTAAAGAAAGTCATTAACGAGGAAGCCCTACCGGCTTTTTCGGAGGAGGATAAAACGAAATACTTTGAGGGAGAACCATCCCTTGCCAATGTACGACTGACTGTCCACTATCCGGATTTGTCGAAAGATGGTGTATTGGTATTTAATGAGAAATGGGACATTCGTAAAGTACAAGGAAGGAGATAACGGCAGATGAAACGGATTCTTTATACATTATTCTATTGGGTCATCGGAATGTTCGTTTTGACCGGGACGGCCCAAGGGGCGGAGCCTACGTTTGTGCCTAAAGACCGGCTGACGAACCGCAAGGCGTTGGTGGGGGACGACTGCCTGATCAACCGGTTGGGTACGACAGCCAACTTGCTGACCAATTATAAAAATTTAGAAGCTGTAACCGATGAAGATTTGACCAATTTTGCCACCATTACGGGAGTCAGTGCAGGTGTGGGAGAACGTCCGATTTTCAGTGTAAAAGACATCGCTCATGTCTATGAAAAGGGAACGACAGCCGGTTTCAGTGTCGTCTCTACAGAGGGGGGCGGATTGCTAACCTTAGAGGTCATCAAGATGTTTACCATCTCCTACTACCTGGACGGGAAATACATGGGGACAAAAGAGGTAAAAGAGGGACAAAATGCTTCCGGTATAGGGTTGGACTTGATTAAGTTGCCCAACACCGATGCCGTCTCGGTCGATTTGACCATTGTGCCGGATACGGATTTTGATGAGATTTTCTTGCATGTCAGCGGAGTGGATGTGTCGGCTATCCAGGAGCTGAGCGTGAAGTATGCATTTGTCGGCGACTCACAAGAATATCCCTTGACACACAATAGTTTGATTGATAATTTTAACGCAAAGATTCTGCTGGACGATTGCGATGCGATGCCTTGGCCGGTCGGCAAATCGTTGGTAGAGGGTTCATGGCGAGACGATACGGTAGATAAGAGGATATTGGATGAAAACTTGGACAATAAGTTGGGGACCGGATTTCTGGCAATCGGAGAATGGTGTCATGTCCTCATTGCGACAGACCATACGTTTGAAGCCGGTACGGAAGTGGGCTTCAAGTATGAAAGCAAAGGTTTGCTGAGCCTGAACTTGGGAGGATACACGTTGATTCAGCTGTTTGATGAAAACGGACAGAAAGTACAGGAAGAGACTGTTCAGGCCGGTATATTGGGCTTGGGCGTGGCCGAGAGCGGTGTGACAAAAACGTCAATAATCGCACAGACAGAATTCAGCCAAGCCAAATTGGTTATCGGTGCAGCCGTCGGGCTGGATTTAGGAGAGGCTGCCGCTATCTATTACGGTTTTGTCAAGAAGAAACCGGATGTATCCCACCGCTGTCCGATCAACGCGACCTCCAACTCCACGATTTGCGGAGCAACAGGGACTTTGCAGTTAGGGTCGAACCAAGCGGTAAAAGTGGAATGGAGCATCGATCAATACCCGGAAGGCTCGCAAGTACAGATAGATGGCGCAACCGGGAAAGTCACCGAAATAGATAAGGATGGAGTCTATGTATTCCGGGCGACCGCAACGGAATGCACGGGAATCCCTCCATGCTCTGAAACGGTCACCATCCGGAAAGGAGAACAAGGAGAAGAAAAAGGAAGTACAGGCGTGATTTATAATGTCAGAGGCGAGACGCCTCGCTATGGACTCTCCGACAAGGTACACGAATCGAGCGGAAGCCTGTTGAGCATAAGCGACATGAAGAGTCCCGAAAATATATTGGACGACCGTTTCTACAACTACGGCTCTTACCGGAGCGGATTAGGGGTTGCCAATGACTTGTGCGTGGTCGGATTGAAGACGCTCGATGGCTCCTCGTTTTCCGTGGGGACAAATGCAACCGCTACGCAACGTATCGGGTTTGTTGTGGAGAACGCCTCCACCTTCCTGGATGCCAAGGTACTGGAATTTTTCCAGATACGTTTGTACAAGAACGGGCAACGGCTGGAAGGCAAAGAGATTCCTTTGGTGATTGACGAGTCGAATACCATTGGGGTGGGCTTGATCGGTGCGGAAAAGTCGCAAAAGGTACGTTATAGTATCGAAGTCCCTGCCGGTACGGATTTTGATGAATTTCAATTGTGGAAATCCGGTGTGCTTGACTTGGGTTTAAGCACGTTGCGGGTGTTCTATGGTTTTGTCGAATCGCCGGACAATTATGTAGACCCGATTAACAACGAAAGTACGACTATCATTTCGCAAGAGAATACCCATGCGCGGCTGTCTATCGATATTCCGTTTCAGACGGTGGCGGTTGCCCAAGTCCTGACAGATGCTTACCGGTTGATTGACAATGACATGGATTCTGCCATGTTGTATGTAAACACGGTCGGAGTCGGAACCGGCCTGACCTTGAAAGTGAAACTGGGCCGGACGGCCGACAAGAGGCAGCAGTTGGGGATTGCCGTATCCAACAACACCTATCTGGCCGGTGTGAAAGTGGGTTCGTGGATGACGGTCAAAACCTTCAAAGACGGTGTGGAACGTGAAAAGTTTACCGACTGGAATACGGTCGGGTTGGATGTCATCGGTTTTGGGGACAAGAAGTACTTGCTTAATCAACCGCTTCTTTCGTACGACGAGGTCCATATCATTTTGGGTGGAATCGTCGGAGCGTTGGACGGTATGCAAATCTACGGGCTTTTCCTGCGTGACGATTTGGATGGAGACGGTTTGCCGGACTATATGGACCCGGATTGTTGTCCGGAAGATTTGTCGGATTTGGTCATCACGGAAGATGTCTGCCTGTCCAAGGACCGCAATGAACAGGGACAGCTTGTCGAAGACTGGTATGATTATGTAGAGATGAGCGGTTTGTTGAATTATGACTTGGAATGTAAGGAACGAACCTTCCAACTGACTCTGAACAAATTATCACCCGATGAAAAAACCCCATTCTTTGAGGAAGAGATTACTTTCACGAAGACCACCGGACAACCGGAACTGTTCACTTGGAAACATAAGATGACGGAACCCGGAACGTATGAGCTTTTGTTGGAAAAAACACACTTATCAGAATTGGATGTGGACGAGCGTCATCGGTTGTTGTTCAAGGTCCATCCGCATCGTACCAAATGGATGCCGGAAGACCTGGAGAATCCGACGGATTGGAATAGCTGGAACAATTGGGACCGGGGAGTGCCCTGGAGCTGTACGCAGGTGATTATTCCGCAAGGGGCGACCTCTTATCCTATCCTGGAGGAAGACACGACGAATATTTGCGAAGTGATTCATTTCGAACCGGAAGCGGAAGTTGTGCATACGCACCGGCTGGAATATCAGAAGGCATGGGTGGATTTGGAATTAAAGCCCAATCGGTATTATATGGTAACCGTGCCTTTGAAAAACACAGTTTCGGGCGACTGGTTCATCAGTAACACGGCCTTGCCGGATACGTTTGGAGTCTTAAATGAAAGGACCTATCCGGCCAACCGGGTCTCTCCTACAATCTATCAGCGTCTGTGGGAGAAAACTGTGAAGGAGCGGTTGCCGAACGGCGGTTCGACCATCGTCTATCCGACGGATATACGCTGGACAAAACCGGCCAATGCGCTGAAGCAACCGTATGATGCCATTTCCGGTGCGGCCTTGTCGGTCTGGGTACATCCAGGCACTCCGCTTGAGAAAGAGGATACGGGGTACAATCCGGACACGACCTATCTTTTCCGTTTTCCGAAAAAGCATACGACCTATCATTATTCGGATGAGTCGGGCAAGGAGTATGCGGAATATTACGAAAATATTACACGGGACAAAGACCTGATTTATGGCGGAGAGCGGTTTATCTATGAACAATCGGACGGTTCGGTTACGTTCCCGGTGAAACAGGCCGCCCACAATCTGGAATATACGAACAAAACCTATTTGTTCTCCAATCCGTTCATGTCGCATATCGATTTGACTACGTTCATGGCGGGCAATCCGAAGGTAACGGCTGTCAAAGTGTATGATGGTAATGGTGAATCTAATACGTTAGTGAAAGATATTGAGGAAGGATTCATTACCAGCAAAGGTGAAAATGTAGCTTATCTGGCTCCCACACAATCGTTTTTTGTACAGGTGGAAGATGACGGGTTGGAATCGGACCGTTTTGAAATCCAATTCACGGAAGAGATGCTTTGCTCCGCGCCTTCAACGAACCGGATGCGGAGTGTTTCCCGGGCAAAGGAACATTCGCTTCGATTGTCGGCCGAGACCGGCAACGGGAACCGTTCCGTCTCCCTGATTCGTTTTGCGGCAGGGGCACATGACGGATTCGCCGACCGGGAAGATGCAGAGGTGCTGATAGACCGGAGTGCTTCTCCTGAAATCGTGCTCTTTACCGTTTCCGGGGAAAGAGCGCTGGATATACAGCAACGGAAACAGGGAGGCGTCATCCCGTTAGGTTTTTATCTGGGAGACAGCTCGCAAGAGGTGACTTTGACGCTTACCGTGCCGGAAGCATACGCAGGCTGGTTGCTGGAAGATTTGGAAACCGGACACCATTGGCCGTTAGAGGCAGGAGAGAACCGGTTGGATTTGGGCAGACTGACAACGAATGTCGGACGTTTCTGCCTGCGAGGCGCATCGGCGGTGGCCAATGAAACGGTGCGGGCGGTTCCGGCAAAAATATATGTCAGCCGAGGAGAGTCTGGAGAGCTGATTGTCCGTTCGGCAGAAGGAATAATGAAACGGTGTGAAACATTTACGGTGGATGGCAAGCGGGTCAGCATCGCACGGTACGAATCGGATGTATATCGCCTGCCCACCGTCAAGGGAATAATGTTAGTCAAAGTCTATTTGCTTGACGGACGGACAGAGACACTGAAATTGTCTTGTTTTTAATGGTAGAGGTAAAGAAGATGAAGTATAGGAAACTGATAGAACAAAGCAAGCGGTGGGCCGGAATAGGGTTCCTTATCTGTTTGGGAGCTTGTTCCGACTCCACGGAGGGTTTGGAGAATAAGGAACCGGAATATATGGAACTGCCGATAAGTTTCAACGTAGAGCAGTTGGGCGGACAACAGACCAAGACTCCCGGTAACGATAGTGACTTGCAGGGAATCGATGCCAAACGTGTGCGTCCTGTCTATGTAGACCATATCCTGCTGAACGTATTCAAACGCCGGACAGGTGAAGAGCATTTTTTCTTGGATGACGCGAACCGGAATATTGTATTAAAGTGTCAGGAGTATGAAACATTCCCCTATTATAAAGCCCGAGGGAGCATCAATATTCAAAAAAACCATGAATACCGAATGACGGCAACCGGATATTCTACGAAAATGGGTGAAGACACCCTGTTCGTGCGCAATCCGGACCGCAAACGTTTTGACCACGCCCGTTTGGAACTGACCGATAAACAAGAATATAGGACGCCGGAATTTTTCTTTGGGACACCCCTGTTTGAAGGAAAAGAGACTTTCTCGTTTGAGGAGATGGAAGAGAAGAAGGGAAGTGGTAACCTGGAGGGGTGGTTATACCGAGGAGTGGCCGGGATTGAACTGAACTTGGAGAATGTGACAGGGGTACAAAAGATCGAGCTGTTGGCCGATTCTATCCATACGATGGTAAACATCAGCCATTATGATGATTTCTTGGCTCCGTATGAGAAGAAGAGAGACGGTAAATTCCATCATTTTGTGATTGGTGCAGACTCGTTAAAAGAAGGAGAGGAAGAGTTTAAAGAAAACGAAGTGCATATCACCGGAGCCAACCTGTTGCCTGTCTGTACCTCCCTTAGCCTGCGTATCACCAAAAAGGCAACAGAGACGGGAAAACCCGGAGAGGTGCTTTATACACGTATGCAGTTATTCGAAACCCGGCTGATTTCACCCGATGATACGATTACCTATGAAAAGCCAGTTCCCGGTTGGAAAACACGTTCTATTCCCGATGACGCCGGAAACGGAACCGGTATCATTCCGGACAATCCGGACTTTCCCGAAAATCCGGACGAGCCGGATGGGGACAAGAATCCCTACACGGTTTGTTTCCAACGTAACCATTATTACCGCATCGTCGGGGATTACGATAAGTTGAATACGATGCAATATGTTTTCAATGTGGTAGTGAATCCGAATTGGGACCGTACAGTGAATTTGTCGTTGGATAAGAGCGGCAAGAGTGGTGATTGAAATTACCATCACAGGGCAAATGTCACACAAACGGTGCTTTTTCTATCATTTTGTCTGGGATAGAGGACTTATACTGACAGGTGCTTTTTGTAGAAAAGAGAAAATAGAGGGAAATAAAGGGGGGAAATAGCTCTTTTTGCCATTTTCAGTGTCTGTGAATAGGCATTGTAAGGTGATTAGCATCCCAATGGTAAGGAGCTTACAACGGCGTTGTAAGGTGTTTCCGACTGCGATTCATGATGTCTACGGCTGGGAAAACCTGCCTTTTTCGAATGAAAAGTTAGTTATTTTCGGATGAAAAGCCGCTTATTTCTCTCTCTGAAGTCAACAGTAGGTGCAATTTCTCGCTGGAACAAACAGCCAAAAATCAACAACACACTGTATAACAAACAATTGCGAAATAACATTTTCAAATTCAGAAGCGTCCTCTACCTTGCGCCGGAATACTCGATTCTTCAAGGGGTTTAGCATACAAAATGTCAAAATGATAATTTGTCAAAATCAAGCATTTGCCCTGGAGTGGCAAATGCTTGATAGAGAAATTCTCAAACATTGTAAAAATAGGAAGAATCGTAAGCATTAACAGAAGTACATATTGCTCATATAAAAAATTAAGAATCCCCTCCTAAAAAGGATAAAGAAAAATAAGCATAAAAAAACCGGGAATCAAC
>ERZ836939.2307-NODE-2307-length-19025-cov-3.863679_pt1 | contig 19025 bp, 10 predicted proteins | sample MGYA00519912_ERZ836939 | MGnify/ENA primary metagenome ERZ836939 (study PRJEB31850, sample SAMEA3708810) | human gut metagenome | biome: human gut; feature: human-associated habitat; material: faeces | place: China | collected 2014 ...
ATACTTGCAAGAAGTGTAAGAAATGACTTCTTGTTTCCGAGTTGGTTGTTAATTGTCGGAATAGTAATTCAGCTCGCCGAAGCAGTCCTCGCAACACTGCTTCGGTCTTTCTTTGTGACGGAATCCGTCACATGTATTTTAATATGACAAGAACCAATTGAATAATAAATCTTAAGGAAATCTTTACCGGATATATGACGGCAGAGGTTTCCTTTTTTGTTGCAAAAAACAGGAAGGAGAACAGCCGTGAGAAGCGTAAGAGACCCACCATGAACATATTGTTTAAGGCAGTATAAAGACAAAATACAAGAAAGGGGAAAGGTATATTTTATGTTAATGGCATGCAGATAAGACATGAAATATATAATATAATTTATGAAAAGAAGAATAACAGCAGCTCTGCTTACTGCAATTCTTATAATAAGCTGTTTTCCGTCAGGAGTGATGACTACAGTATCAAGAGCTGATGATGCGAAAAAGGAGAATATACTGACAAAGATATCAGAAGATGCAGTATTAAAGTATAATACTGCAACCGGAAGATATGAAGGAACAGCAAAACTGCTGGTCACAGGAATACAGGATGAACAATGCATAGTTCTTAATGTCAATGATATAAGGGATACAAATGGCTGTACGCTTGATGTTACCTTTGTTGACGATGAGGATAAGGAAGAAATGACATATAAAAATGGTGATATAATCACTATCTTATATGCTGCAAGCAACTATGCATATAATGTAGCCTACAACATTCAGCTTGAAGTAAAGGGAACAGTAAAGAAAGACTACAGAGCATTGGAGATACCAGAACTTTCAGCAGCAGAATGGGAATATGAAATATCAGGTGATACGGTAATACTGGGTAAGTACATAGGAACTAATAAGGATATCGTTCTTTATCCCCAATATTCCATTGCAGGAACAGTCTATAATACCCATATGAAGATTACGCAGTACAAAACGGAATATTATAATGACGGAGATTATGATACAGATGACTGGGAAAATTCAGAAGTATATGATGCAGATGGACCGTTTGTAAATAATACAAAGATAAAATCAGTAAAGTTTCTTGATGGGGTTAAAATTGGCAGTGATACATCCAAAGATATTGTAGTGTGTGCAGATACCCTTAACGATTACAGCAGCGTAGATGGCAGTATAAAGTCAATAGCTGACTCTACTGTATACAATGCACTTGACGAACCAGGGGCGCTTGATATGTATGGCAACAGTACAATAGAGACAGTTGAAGGTCAGAACATGAAAGCCATGTTTGCCGGATGCACTTCTCTTGAAAAAGTAGAAAACATTCCTGATGATGTAGTGAAGATGGAAAATACATTCAGGGATTGTAAAAAACTTGTAAGTATTACAAACCTCCCATCAAAACTTAAGGATATGGGAAAGACATTTCAGGGCTGTAAATCCCTGGTCGATATTCCACAGATTCCTGATGGAGTAATCAACATGAACTCGGCTTTCAGAAATGACACTAAATTTAATCCTTCAAAAAGGCTCGTCATTCCTAAAACATGTAAGAATCTTATGGAAACATTTGAAAAGTGCAACGCAATGGAGCTTTGTCCTATCATATATCCGGAGACAGAGCTTTATAATCTTTATTACACTTTTTATAACTGTTATGCCATGACAGAGCTTCCAGCCATACCTGATACGGTTATTGCGGGAGTGAGAATGTTCATGGGCTGCAGGTCGGCTGAAAAAGTATATGGTGATAATCCAATCGTTATAAGAGGCATTAGTGACTTACAGCAGGCGGATATAAGTAATTATTACATATCAGAAGGACTGATTGACGCTTTCAGAGGATTAAAGAAAATCAAAGCTGAAATATATCTGCCACAGATGGACAGTATAGATAACCAGCCTGGTTTTCCTTATGACAACTGGGGAAGCTACGGTAAAAATATATCATATGAATTAACAGTAACAAGCAGTTCAGATGAGGCCCGCAGGTATTATGTGAATAATTCCGGGATTACCAGTAAGACCGTAAGCGGTAAAACGGTACTTAATGACATGATTCTGACAGATGAAAATGCTCATCAGCAGCTTATGGATAAAATGTCAATGCTCAAACAGATGCCTACAGTTTTTTTAACCAATGATACAGACTTCAATTCACTGAATCTTATAAAAGAGATAGCAGAAGACATAAAAGAAGTGTATAAGGACGCTGGTTATACGGTAACTGTTAAATGTGAGAATCGTGGTGCAAAGGCAGACGGATATAAAATAAGGACAACTGAATCAAAGCCTGTATTCTGGGAGACAGCGATACCGGAGGATAATGGCGGAGCAGGAAATTCAGAACTGAAAGTATATCTGCCGGATAACAGCCTGTATGATGATATAAGCAGGCTTGCCGGTACAGCAGGCACGACAGGCTCATATACAAGCAATATTCTTACGGATAAGTATACACAATATCCTGATATAACAGTATCTTATACACCGGAGCAGACAGGGGATGATGAACTGATATCATTTGTAAATCTGTCTGTAAGATATTCTCCGGTAAAATATACGGTAAGGTTCTATGATTATGATAAAAGCACTGTTCTGTATTCAGAAGAAGTGCTGCCAGAGGGAGCTGTTACACTTCCGGAATCTCCTAAGAGAAGTGATACGGTAACTGATACATCAGTTATTTCATACGCCTTTTTTGAATGGAGAGACTGCTTAACAGACAGTCCGGCTGGGCTTGATGCGGTTGACAGAGATATGGATGTATATGCTGCATACACAGAAAGCGTAACTTATACAACAAAGCTTACACTGGAATACTACACCATTGCAGACCTTGAAAAAGGCGTGTATGATACAGTTCCGTATGAGACAGTGGTTACGGATTATAATGAAGAAATAAAGACGAGCAGTTATATACCGGAAGACATTGTTATACATACAGCCACAGCAGCTGGCTTTGACAATACGCAGACATGGAGCTTTGATAAATGGCTTCCTGATACAGAATACCAGCTTACAGGCAGATTCACCGGAACAGATAATGTAACAGTCAAGCTGTATGCAGGGTATAAGCTTGCAGATGAATCATATATAAGCACAGAGGAGCTTGACAGCATACAGATAGCAAGACAGCCGGATAAGACCGCCTATATCGTAAAAGACAGCTTCGATAAGAAAGGTCTTGTTGTGGATGCAGTCTATAAGCAGACATGGAATGACGGACATGTGACATACAGGACAGAATATAACACATCATACGATGTAGATACTGAAACAGAGCTTAAGCTTACAGATACATTTGTAACCGTAAGCAAGACTGATAATGGAATAACAAGAACAGCGGATGTGGGAATAACCGTGTCAGATGAGATAGTAAGTACAGAATTAGACCACATAAGCATTGCCAGACATGCAGACAGGCTTAATTATATCAAGGGGGAATGCTTTGATAAGAAAGGTCTTGTTGTTGATGCTGTATATAAGAATACATACCGTTCAGGTCGTATAACATACACTGTACAGGAAAATGCAGCGTACAGTGTTGATACTGCAAAGAGTCTTATTCCTGATGATGTAAGTATGGATATAATTTTTACGGACAACGGCATTACAAAGCATACGGAAGAGAATATTACCGTAAAGGATATATTCTGCGTAAACTATTATTCATATGACCGAAAAACATTAATAAAGACGGATATGGTGGTAGAAGGAGAGGATTCTGCAGCTCCTGTTGCACCGGAGAGAGCAGACTTTGTAACAGATACAGCAAGAACAGCATATACATTTTTGGAGTGGAGGGATACTGTTACCGATACAAAGGCATTATTTAGCGGAGTAACCTCAGATATGAATGTATATGCTGCATATACAGAAAGCATAACATATACAACAAAGCTTACACTGGAATACTACACTGTTGTAGACCTTGAAAAAGGTGTGTATGATACAAAGCCTTATGAAACTGTGGTTACGGATTATAATGAAGATATAAAGATGAGCAGTTATATACCGGAAGACATTGTTATCCATATAACTACTGCAGACGGTGAGAAGATACAGACATGGAGTTTTGATAAATGGCTTCCTGATACAGAATACCAGCTTACAGGCAGATTCACCGGAACAGATAATGTAACCATTAAGCTGTATTCGGAGTATAAGCTTGCAGGTGAATCATATGTAAACAAAGAGCCGGAAGACATTGAAGAAGCAGAGGAAACAGAAGAAGCGGAAGAGACGGTTAAGACAGGTGATGACATGACTGCCGGGATGTATATATGGCTTTTTGTGTTATCAGCAGCTTTGACAGGCATGGTGACAACGGTTTCCAGACAGGCTTATGTGCGTAAGAAGTAACTGACGCAATGCGGTAAAAAATGTATAAAAAATCAGAATAAAGCTACACTAATGCGCAAAATATGTTACAATATCATTAAGAGGACAGTGTATATGTGATGGCTTAATTGTGACGGATTCCGTCACAGAAAATAGTGTATCGTTCAACCAGTCAGGAAAGGAGAACCGGCATGATTAGGATAGATAGGATTAGAAAATATATGATAACAGCACTTATGGCAGTGTCACTTCTTACAGTAACAGCTTGTGGTGGTGCAAAGAAAGATACGGCAAGTAATAAAGCGGCTGCGAATATCGAGCAGTCAACAGAGACTGCAACTGTGGCAAAGGCTAAAGATATGCAGATGCAGGTAAAGGATGCAGATGGCAATACCGTAACACTTACCGGGGACGCAACAATCAATGAAGCCGGGGAAATGGTATTCGAGGGAAAGGATTCAGCTGGTAATGTCGTAAAAGTAACAGGAACGGCAGAAAAGACCGGGGACGGAAGCTTTAAGGTTAAGGAAGCTGCGGTTGCCGGAACAGCAAAGGTTGTAGCAGATAACGGACAGGAGACAGAGGTAAGCAATGAGAACAAGGAAACTGTCACAGTTGACGAGATAAAGGATACAACCACAGAGGTAGTTAAAAATGATACTTCTGACAATAAGCAGGAATCAGGTGGTACTGATACCGGAAAGAACGATAATACAACAGATGTCACAAAGCCAGCAGAAGGAAATAATACTGGCAATACTGCAGAAACCCCAGCTCCTGATAATAAACAGGATAATACAGGCAACAGCAGTACATCTGATACCACACCATCAACACCGGAGCATACACATACATGGAATCCAGTCACAACTACTGTACACCATGAAGCAACAGGCCATTATACAGATGTTGTTGTAGGAACAAGAACTGTGGTTGACAAGGAAGCTTGGGATGAACCAGTGTATGAATGGAGGGCTTATGGTGTAAGATGTAAAGGATGTGGACAGATATTTGATTCGGAGAATGAATTTTTTACACATTCTGATTATCAGGCAGATGTTTTAGATGACTGGGGACATGGAAGTTGGGAAGTGTTGTTTCGCAATGAACAGGTAGACACAATCCATCATGAAGCAGAGACTCACGAAGAGGATATAAAAGAAAAGCAATGGATAGAAGATACAGCAGCATATGATGAGACAGTAATTACAGGTTACACATGCTCATGTGGAGCAACTAAATAACAATTAAATAATTGTGACGGAATCCGTCACATATAATGAGACAAGTTTTAACTTGCATTATAAATAATAAGGAAATCTTTACTGGATATATTCCAGTAGGGGTTTCCTTTTTTGTTGCAAAAAATCAGGAAAGGAAACGGATATGAAAAGTGTAAGAGACCCGCCAGAGTAATAAAGGTAAAAGAGTAACTAACGCACATGTGACGGATTCCGTCACGGAAAGGAACATTATAATGAAAAAGGGAAAGAGAAAAAGACATGCATTGCTTGAAAAAGTAATGTCAGGTCTGATGTCGGCACTTATGATAATAACAACAGTGCTGACATGTATAACCCCTATTACTGCAAAAGCAGAAGGGTCTAACTATACTCTTATAAGTCTTGGAGAAGAAAAATGGTATGATGATGTGTTTTCTGGCTATGATGATTCCATGGGACACTGGAAGACATATCATTTTACTGTACAGGACGATTATGGGAATGAGTATGAGGCTATATGTATTGAACCACATAAGGATACACCAAGGGAGAGTGAAACATTTACAGCAACAACAGAGTATGGAACAGATGATATAGAAGCAAGAGCAATGTTCTGGGCTGTAGGAGCTGGATGGGATGATGAAGACTGGGGTGTGCTTAAAGATTATCCTTATGAATTAAGATGGATTATAGCCCATCACACAATTGCCCTTGCAAACGGACAGGATGACTGGAATACACCTTTAAATGGCAATGGTACATTCTTGGGTGATGGAGAAGGGAAACTTGGCTGGGAATTGTGCCAGGAGCTTCTTAACATAGCATCCAATATAAGTCCTTCATCAGTAGGATACGAGTGCAGTCTTACATATCTTTCAAACGATTCCAGTGATAATCAGAGTCTTGGAATATATAATGATACTCCAGTTAAAGAATTTACCGGAAGTGTAAGATTCCACAAGGAATCAGCAATGCCATCCATATCAGATGGTAACAGCTGCTACAGTCTTGCAGGAGCTGAAATATCCGTATATTCAGATTCAGGCTGTACAGATTTGCTTGATACACTTACGACAGGCGAAGACGGATATACAGGTTATTACAGCACAACATTCAGGGAAGGTGAAAGTGTAACACTTTACTTCAAGGAAACAAAAGCACCAAAGGGCTTCCTTATAAATGATGAGGTGCGTTCAATAACACTGGATTCAGAAGACAGCTACACTGAAACAATAACAGACATGCCGGGCAATGACCCTATACAACTTGTATTATCGAAAAAAACAGCAGACGGACATGGTTCTGGTAACACAAGACTTGAAGGGGCAGAGTACACAGTAAAGTATTATGATACTTTATCTGATACAGACCCAGCGCAGTCTGGAAATACAGCTAAATATACATGGGTGTTTAAGACTGACGAAAATGGAAGAATAAGACTTGTGGATGAATATAAAATTGGTGGAGATAATCTTATATATCAAAATGGATATTGTGTACTTCCTTTAGGAACAGTAACCATTCAGGAAACTAAAGCTCCAGAAGGTTATCTTATCAATGATACTGTATATGTTGCTCAAACAATTTTAGAGAACAACTATGTTAAGACAACCAACCTTCCAACAGATGACAAGGCAGCACAGGAGACTCCATATGAAGGAACAATAAGCATCCAGAAGTTCTTAGGTGGCAGTAATGCTGTAAAGACTTCTGAACCTGATGCAGAGTTTAAGATTTATCTTAAATCTGCAGGAAGCTATGATGCATCACCGGAAGATTCAAGACAGACAATCACAACAGATGCCAATGGATATGCTATAACAAAGCGTCTTCCATATGGTACATACACAATTCATCAGACGAAAGGTAATAACAAGTATTACTTTATTGATGATATTGATGTGACAATCAGTGATAATAATGCCAATTACCATAAGATTCTTGAAAATACTCCGATAGAATTTTATCTTAAGATGGTAAAAAAGGACGCTGATACTGGCAACACAGTAAATGTAGCAGGTGCAACCTTTGAACTGTATGATGAGAACGGCTCAAAGGTATCATTTAAGACAATGACATCAGCCGGAGTACAGACCTTTGACAGCTTCACAACCAATGAAAACGGCTGCGTATATACACTGGAAAAGCTTCTTAAGGGTAACTATACCCTTGTAGAGACTAAAGCACCAGAAGGATATGTACTTGATTCAACTCCGGTATCATTTACGGTATCTGAAAACACATATACAGAAGATGGCGGAACTGAAATTGTTGTGGTTGAAAAGGCAGATAAGGCAGTAACAGGACAGCTTACAGTTACCAAGGTTGGTGAGGTGCTTGATAAGTGGGATGCCACAACAGCAGACAGTAATAATCACTTTGTCTATAAGAAAGCCAATATTCCGGGTGCATCATTTACCCTTACTGCAAAGGAAGACATAAAGACAGCAGATAATAACGGATATGCTTACAGGGCTGGTGATGTAGTAGCAGAATTTACTACAGGAGCTGACGGAAGCTCTGTAATAGATAACCTTCCATTAGGAAGCTATGTATTAACAGAGACAAAAGCACCTGCAGGCTTTGTTATTGATACAGACCCGGTAGATGTAACATTTACATATGCAGGACAGACAGTGGATATTGTTAAGGATTCCAAGACTGTAGAAGATGAAAGACAGAAGATTGCAGTGGATGCAAACAAGACAGATGCTGCAACAATGAACCCTCTTCTTAATACAGTATTTGCCCTTTATGCAGATGAGGATATTGTTAATCATGACGGCACTGTAATAATTAAGAAGGGTGCAATGATTGAGAGACAGACCACCAATGCATTAGGAAAAGCCGTATTTGTTTCGGACCTTCCATTAGGCCATTACATTGTAAAAGAGATAGATTCTCCTACAGGCTATGGAAACAGGTTTGAATCAAAGACAATAGATGCAGCATACAAGTCACAGACTACAAAGGTGCAGACATTCTCATATTTCTTTGAGGACGACCATACAGAGATTGTAAGAACACAGGCAACAGATACAGCAACAGGTACACATCAGGGTGCTTTGAATGCTGACAATAAATATGTTGTTTCCGATCATGTTGAGTGCGACAATCTTTTTCCGGGAAAGACTTATACACTAAAGGGAGCATTAACAGATAAGGATACCGGAAAGACACTTAAGGATATCAATGGAAATGATGTGACGGATTCCGTCACATTTAAGGCAACAGGAGTAAAGCAGACAGTTACAGTAACATTCAGTTTTGAGGCAGAGCTTGCCGGAAAGACACTTGTGGCATATGAAAACATGTTCCAGGATGGAAAGATGATATATACACATGCAGATATTGATGATACAGAGCAGACAGTGTATTATCCTGAAATCCATACAACAGCAACGGATAAAGCTTCACAGACACATACAGGAACTGTTGATGAGCAGACAACTGTAATAGATAAGGTTGACTATAAGAATCTTATTCCAGGCAGCACATATGAGGTATCAGGTGTCCTTATGAATCAGGAGACAGGTGCAGCACTTCTTGATAAAGATGGAAAAGAGATTACAGCTAAGACAACCTTCAAGGCTGAAAAGGCTTCCGGCAGTGTTGAGCTTGCCTTTACATTTGACAGTACCCTGCTTATTGGGAAATCAGTGGTAGCATTTGAAGAGCTTTATAACGAGAATATCAAGGTTGCTTTCCATACAGATATCAGGGATGAAGGACAGACGGTACATTACCCTGAAATTCATACGACAGCAACAGATGCAGTCACAAAGACACATACTGCAGCACCGGATTCAAAGACAACCATTATAGATAAGGTTGATTATAAGAATCTTGTACCGGGAGAGTCTTATGAAGTATCTGGTATCATTATGGATAAGACCACAGGAGAAGCACTTACCGATAAGAATGGAAATACAATAACATCAAAGACAGCATTTAAGGCAGAAAAAGCAGACGGAAGCATTGATGTGACATTTACATTTGACAGTACACTCCTTGAAGATAAATCTGTTGTAGTATATGAAGACCTTTACAGTGGAAATGCAAAGGTGACTTCACATGCAGATATAACAGATGAAGGACAGACAGTTAATTTTCCTAAGATTCAGACAACAGCAACAGATAAGAATACTTTCACACATACAGGAATGATTGCGGAAAAGACAACCATAACAGATAAGGTTGATTACAGCAATCTTACGATTGGAGAGAAGTATAAATTATCAGGAGTTCTTATGAATCAGGAAACTGGAAAGAAGCTTCTTGATAAGAATGGAAAAGAGATTACATCTGAAAAAGAGTTTACAGCAGAAAGCAAAAACGGAAGCATTGATATAGAATTTACATTTGACAGTTCACTGCTTGCCGGAAAGACAATTGTAGTGTTTGAAGACCTTTATAATGAGAATGTCAGAGTTGCTTTCCATACAGACATCAAGGATGAAGGACAGACGGTACATTACCCTGAAATCCATACAACAGCAACAGACAAGGCTACAAAGACACATACTGCAGCACCAGACTCAAAGACAATCATAACGGATAAGGTAGATTACAAGAATCTTGTCATTGGAAACACTTATGAGGTCAGGGGCGTTCTTATGGATAAGAGTACCGGAAAGGCACTTCTTGACAAGGAAAAGAAAGAGATAACAGCTACAAAGAAGTTTACTGCTGAAAAGCCGGATGGAACAGTTGAGCTTGAATTTACATTTGACAGTTCACTGCTTACCGGTAAATCTGTTGTAGTGTTTGAAGACCTTTATAATGAGAATATCAAGGTTGCTTTCCATACAGATATCAGGGATGAAGGACAGACGGTACATTACCCTGAAATTCATACGACAGCAACAGATGCAGTCACAAAGACACATACTGCAGCACCGGATTCAAAGACAACCATTATAGATAAGGTTGATTATAAGAATCTTGTACCGGGAGAGTCTTATGAAGTATCTGGTATCATTATGGATAAGACCACAGGAGAAGCACTTACCGATAAGAATGGAAATACAATAACATCAAAGACAGCATTTAAGGCAGAAAAAGCAGACGGAAGCATTGATGTGACATTTACATTTGACAGTACACTCCTTGAAGATAAATCTGTTGTAGTATATGAAGACCTTTACAGTGGAAATGCAAAGGTGACTTCACATGCAGATATAACAGATGAAGGACAGACAGTTAATTTTCCTAAGATTCAGACAACAGCAACAGATAAGAATACTTTCACACATACAGGAATGATTGCGGAAAAGACAACCATAACAGATAAGGTTGATTACAGCAATCTTACGATTGGAGAGAAGTATAAATTATCAGGAGTTCTTATGAATCAGGAAACTGGAAAGAAGCTTCTTGATAAGGATGGAAAAGAAATTACATCTGAAAAAGAGTTTACGGCAGAGAGCAAAGACGGAAGCATTGATATTGAGTTTACATTTGACAGCTCGCTGCTTGCCGGAAAGACAACAGTAGTCTTTGAAGACCTCTATAATGAAAAAATCAGGGTGGCTTCACATGCTGATATAAAGGATGAGGAACAGAGCGTGCATTTCCCGGATATACACACAACTGCAACTATTGACAGTGCCAAGAGCATTACGGAAAAAGGAAGCGTAATACTTAAGGATGTTGTTGATTATAAGAATCTCATAGCCGGAAAGACATATGAGGTAAAGGGTGTCCTTATGAATCAGGAGACAGGCGAGAAGTTCTTAGATAAGGATGGAAACGAGATTACAGGTTCAGCATCATTTACAGCACAAAAGGCAGACGGAAGTGTTGATGTAACATTTACATTTGACAGTTCGCTGCTTGCCGGAAATACAATAGTTGTCTTTGAGAATCTGTATGAGAATAATGTCAAAGTTATAGGACATGCAGATATCAATGATGTAAACCAGACTGTTGAGATAGTAAAAACAGGTGATACATCAAATGCATACATATATGCACTGATTGCACTGATATCACTTGCGGTCATGGTAAGCCTTGTAATGATAAAAAAGAGCAGAAATCATAATTAAAATGTGACGGAATCCGTCACAATATCCTTCATTATAAGGATTAAAATATATCACACATTCATGGCAGGTGCTTAATCGCATCTGCCATTTTTAGAAAGGAGAGCATATGCAGTATCGAAATAATGCAGAAGTTCCGTTTAGTGCATATATCACTAATCTTGGAAAATACACAGAGGGCAGAACGGAAGGTGAGTGGGTGGATTTTCCTACTACCAAAGAAAAGCTGCAGGAAACTATGAAGCGTATCGGAATAGGTGACAAGCGGGCTGATGGAACAGTTTATGAAGAAATATTCATAACAGATTATGACTATAACTTACCGGAGCTGGTACAGCTTAATCTTGGCGAATATGAGAATATCAACCAGCTTAACTATCTGGCAAAGAAGATAGATGAGATAGATGATAACATGCAGAGCCAGTTTCAGGCTGTGGCAGATATATATGGTACAAGCATAGACCAGCTCATTAACCTTACAGATAATCTTGATAAATTTACACTCTATGAGAATGTAAAAAATGATGAAGACTTTGGAATGAAGCTCATCAATGATGATGAGAGGAAAGTTCCTGAATGGCTGCAGGATTATATTGACTATGAGGCATATGGAAGAGATGAAGCAATAAACAGGGGCGGTATTTATTCTGAATATGGCTACATAGAACAGACATCAGGCATTGAGGAATACTATAAGGGTGTGGCTGATATTCCGGTAGAAGACCTTGTATTACTTCCTGACGATAAGAAAATGGCAGAAAACATAGAGACAATGAAAGATGTGTTATCTGCTACAGATGCGATTCTGTCAGAACAGAAGCAGACTGCAGAAACTAAAAATGTGACGGAATCCGTCACGGATGATATATCGGAGGAAGTGGATGAAGAACTGGAAGAGCCAGATATTGAACATGGAATATGCATGTAGAAAGGAGATGTGCGATGTTTTGTAATAAATGCGGTACAGAAAATTCGGAAGAAGCAATGTTTTGCAGTAACTGTGGTAACAACATGAAGCAGAGAAGCAATTCCGGCATATTAAAGCTGGAAAAAGCAGAAACTAAAAATGTGACGGATTCCGTCACACAGGACAATGATGGCAGTAAGGATGATGGTGTTACTGAAAGCCTTACTCCTGAAATGCTTTCTGAAAACACAAAGGCAAAGGAAGAAAAGCAGCTTGCACAGATAGTTGCCGAAATGAGAGCAGAGAATAAGCAGGCAGTACCTAAGAAGGGCTGGTATATATATTCGTTAATGTCTGCCATTCCGGTAGCCGGCTTTATCTTTTTTGCGGCTAAAAAGCGTGAGAAGAACGAGAATAAGAAAAACTTTGCAAAAGCAGGTTTTGTGATTAATCTGATTCTTTCACTGGTGATTCTTATTACTGCCGGAGTAATCTTATATTTTTCTTTCGGTGGAAAAATCACACTGCCTAAGAAGCATACAGAAAAGATAACAGAGGCAGCGGTGGAAGAGACAAAAGCAGTAGAAAGCAGTGCAGCCCAAACAACATCAGCTAATGCATCATCAGGTACAGCACAGACAAGTCCGGTTAAAAAGACAGAGCCTGTAAAAAGCTATTCTTATGATAAGAACAGCAAAACATTTACATTTGAATTAAACGGCAATACCTTTAAATATCCTGTCAGTGCAGCGGCAATAAAAGACCTTGGATACATATATGTAAGCAATACACTGTCAAGCGAGACAACAACGCTTGATATGTATACGGATGCATATAAGAGTACGATAATGGTTAAATACAACGCCAAGGCGGGAAATACATCTGACTGCTATGCACTTGCTGCAGAACTAAGGGAAGGTTCAACCTTTATGGGGCTGTCTGCTAGAACAGATTATGCTGCATTAAAGGAAGCCTTTAAAAATGCAGACAGGGAGGTACAGACTGATTACAGGTCTGATACAGGAACAGGAATAATACAGTACATGTTCGGTGACAGAAGAATATCAGTAACAATGGATAACGGATATGTCACAGGAGCAACAATAGAGTAATTAAAAGAAACGAGGTAAATCAGTATGAGAAGAGGAATAAGTCCAGTCAAAGTATTAGCATTAATAGGAGTAGTTATCATAGCACTTGTGTTGTGCCTGGTATTATCAAGAGTCATAGTTGGTATCAATCCGGCAGTTTTAAACAGATGGTCTGGAATGATATTTTTCGTTATGTTTATTGTAGTTGCAGGCATAGGAGTATTCCTTGTCGGCAGGTATGTAGGCAGGGACAGATAGGATAACAATAATTAAGATGTGACGGAATCCGTCTCAGGATGTATTAAAGGGTCTGATACCGGAAAGGTACAGGCTCTTTTTTAGTACCGTCAAGCCGTAAGGCAGAAAGGATGATTTTAAATGAAAACACAGAAAATTAAACTTAATGAAACACAGAAGAAGGCAGTACAGTTTTTAATACTGGCTGCACTGGTAAGCGTAATTATATTTGTACCACAGCTAAGGGTTCTTGCAGATGATGGCGCACAGGATGGTGCAGCCATTGTTACAGGAGCATTTAATAATCTTACATCAATCATTACTGCAATACTAAGCTCAATCGGTTCAATAATACTTTTATGGGCGTTCTTTGAAGTGGGAGTATCAATGCAGTCACAAGAAGGAACAATGCAGGCTATGGGATTTAAGCGAGTAGGCGGTGGTCTTGTAATGACACTTGCACCACAGCTTGTAAATGTAATTACCGGATAAAAAAGTGTATTGCTGTTTACGTTCGTAAGCAATGCACATATGTTTTACAGAAATAATGCTTAAGAGAGGCAGGTGCTTAGCGGCATCTGCCTCTCTTAGAAAGGAGAACCAATGAACATATTAATAAATCCGGTAGCACTGGCGGCAGCTCCGCAGTGGGTAATTGACCTGTTATCCGGTGGCTCGGTATATACCATAGCACAGGAATTGTGGAATTTTGTTATGGGAATTGCTTACACGCTCATGGGTAAAAATGTTACTTCATTTACCACTCCGGCAATTAATGCAATTGCACAGGCGCTTGGTCTTGGTGGCAACATTGGCGCATGGGATTATATAAAGAATACGGCGTTTCCGTTGTTCCTGTCTATGGGTGCAGTGTTCTTAAATATGTTTACCCTTATAGGTTTCTGCCGTCAGGCAAGCAACCTGAAAGAAGGAATTACAATGGAAGCATGGATAGAACTTTTTATAAAGCTTGTCGTTGCAAATATCCTGATGACAAACTGCCTTGATATAATGCAGGAATTTACCGGCTTTGCAATCACAACAACCAAGGTGCTGCTTCCAAAGGGAGTGCCTACTGTAATAGGCGGTGATTATGATGCCGGATTCAGACTGGCAATGCTGATGCTTGCACCTATATATCTTATCATATCAGGTGTATGCTCAATCACTGTTCTTATTGAGATACTTGGAAGATTCTTAAATCTGTTCATGCTGATAGCTGTTGCTCCTCTTGCGCTTTCTACACTTGCAGGAGGAAGAGGACTTGAAAATTCAGCTATAGCGTGGTTTAAAAGCTTTCTTACTAATGCGCTGCAGATAATAATAATAGCACTTGTAATGCAGCTGTGCGCCGGACTTAATGCAGGTCTTACAGGCATGTGTAATACAGGTCTTTTAGCCTCATGGTTTGACGGAGCCGTGGCGGTGATATTATCACTTATATTCATGCCGTTTATGGCAACCGCAGTAAAATCAAGCGACAACTTCTTAAAGAGGGCATTTGATTTAAGATAATTATTGTGACGGATTCCGTCACACAGAAAGGAATGAAAGCAGATGAAAATTAACATAAATAAGGATTTCCTGAAAGAGTATAAAAACGATTTCTGGAAAGGCTTTTCTATGACAGATATTGTACATATTGCAGAAGGTTTTCTATGTGCGGGTGCTGTTGTTGCCGGGCTTGTGCTTGGGTTTAAGATACCGATAACGATAGCGATATATTGTGCAGTGCCTGTAGCTGCACCAGTCATATTCATAGGCTTTTACAAGTATCAGGGCTATTTATCAGTCAAAGAGCTTGTGAAGGAATATATGTATACAGGCAATACTAAAAGACTTCTGTATGAATCGGAAGAGACAGAACCAGACAGAAAATTTCAAATCATAAGAAACATTAACAATAAGGACAAAGCTAAGAGAAAAAGGAAGGGGGCTTAACCGTGGCATTTTATATGAATCCGGCTAAAAGATTCAGCGACAGCATAACACTTACAACAGCGCCGGTAAAAACACCTAAAAATACCAGAGAAGCATTGTTCATTCATAAGGCATATCCTAATGGCATTTTCCAGATTGAAAATAGCAAAGGAGCTGTACTTTATGACAGGTGCTACACATTCACAGACATATCATATGTAAACAAAGATGATGAGGACAAGGCAAATGTCCTTCTTTCATTAATGGATTTTTTAAAGGGAATGAGTACATCATTTAAGATAACAGTGTCAAATCAATATCAGAATATGACACAGTTCGTTAATGATATATTTACCGACATTAACAGAAGTGACTATCCGGAGGTAAGCGAAGGCATAAGCATGTGGATTAAGGAAAAGATGGAAAATTCTGACCTTCATGATTTGAACCGGGTGCTTACGCTTACAATTACAGTCAGAACAAGGACATATGATGAGGCAAGAAGCTATTTTCTTGGAATGAATACAGAACTGGAAAGACTGTTTAGCGCAATGAGAAGCATAATAGTTCCAATGAAGGCTGAACAGAGACTGAATATGATTCGTAATTTCTTCTATCAGGAAGAGAAGAAGGAATATGATTTCAACCATGATGCATTGTATGATGTTATTCCTGTGTCAGTAGACCAGTATAGGGATTTCATGATGTTTAATAATGACACATATGTATCAGTGTTGTTTGCGAGAGACTTTGATACTGCACTTGATGATGGAAAGCTAATACATACAATATCTGATACTTCTTACCAGTCATTCGTTACCATTGATTATGCGCCTGTGGAACACTCTGTAACAAGAAGCATGCTAAGAAGTGCTTATGGTAATAACGAGAGGGCAATAAGCCAGGAAGCGGATTCCAAGAAAAGCAATAATCAGGCTGTTACAGGAATCTCGTATAGTAAGAAGAAAAAGAGAGCAGAGCTTGAAGGATATATGGACCAGCTCGATGATGATTCTGAGGAATGTATACAGGCAGGTCTTTTGGTTGTTGTTACTGCAGGAAGTGAGGATGAGCTTGCTGCAAGAATAGAATCAATGCAGCGTACAGCCAAAAATGTCGGTGCATATCTTGAAACATATAACTATGTGCAGCTTAAGGCATTTAACACAGCACTCCCAACAGGTGTCAGACAGGTAAAGAAGATGAGAAGCTTCTATACATCTTCACTTGTAGCATTACAGCCGTTTTTTGCGCCGGAAGTAACAGAGCCGGGTGGGATATTTTACGGAATTAACAATACTACAAAGAATCTTGTATTTGCTAACAGAAAGTCACTGACATCACCTCAGGGAATAATTATCGGACCGACAGGAGCAGGAAAGAGTTTTCTTATTAAGGAAACAGAAATAACACAGACACTTCTATCCACAGATGACGACCTCCAGATAATAGACCCACAAAATGAAACACAGAATGTATGTGCCATGTATGGTGGTCTGTTCCTTGATTTTACTCCTAAATCAGATATACATATAAATCCTATGGAAGTACCATTAAGTCTGTTTAAAGCCGGCACAAAGAAGGACAGAGAGCTGTTCATAGCAGATGTAACAAAATGGGCGACAAGCTTTACCGAAGCCATAATGAAAAAGATAGTCTATACACAGGAACACAGCAACTTCATTGAGCAGGCAGTACAGAATGTGTATGACAAGGTTTTTAGCCGTAATAATCTTATACAGCCTACAATTAAAGATGTCCGTAAGGAGTTAATGATACTTGAGGATAATAACGAAAATGCTCATGATAAAAAGATTATTCATGAGATGGTAAACTGCCTCTACAGTTATACAGATGGTGTATATGATATGTTTGCATATCCATCAGATGTAGATATAAGTACTTACAGACTTGTAGCATTTGGTCTTAAGAATGTTGATGAAAATTACTGGCAGCCAGTAATGATATCAATTATGTTCTTCCTCTCGATCAGGATGAACTACAATCAGGAGCTGCAGAAAGCTACACGACTTGTTGTGGATGAAACACAGGTTGTAACCAGGAATGCTTCATCAGCACAAATACTTCTTAATGCTGTAATTACATACAGAAAGTTTGGCGGTATTGTTACACTCGCCATGCAGAATCTTACACGAGCACTGGAAAATCCTGATTTAAGGGATATGTTTCAGAATTGTGGGTATAAGATGTTCTTCCAGCAGGTAGGAGAAGATGCGGAAAGGCTTTCAAAAATTCAGGATTTGACCCAGGCAGAATATGATGCCCTAAAAAGTGATAGACCTGGAAGGTCTGTAATGGTATGGGGCAAGAAGGTTATAATTCTTGACAGTCTTATGAGCAAGGATAATCCACTGTATGAAGTTTTCTCTACGAACTTCCATGAGAAAGCGGAAAAGGCTCGAAAGGAAAAAATGAAAGAGGCTGCTTATGGGGATTAATTTTGCTGATGAAAAAGTAAATGTAAAATCAATACCACAGTTTGGTTCGACAAGGAAGATTCTTAATCCGGTTGAAGAAGAAATAAAGAAAAGCGGTCTTAAGATTCCCAAGCCAGAATATGAAAGACTGTCTGTAGAAAATTACATGACAAAGGAAGAATACAAAGCTTTTTCATCACTTCCACCGTCACAGCAGAAGAGGGCATTTGAAGTCTTTAAACAGTCGCCGGAGTATAAAAGGTTTAAGAAAAATCTTGATGCACAGACAAAAATATTTTCAAAGGATGTGACGGATTCCGTCACATTTTTTGAAAGTAACATGGATACTGCAGGTTCAGATAATGCCCGTACCGATAATAAAAAGCGCAGAAGCAGTTCATATGAAGATGCAGAAAGCAGAGGATATTCCTTAAGGACTTCTGATGATAATTCAATGAACATAAGCCGTCAGGAAGCATTAAAGACTTCAACAGAGAGTGCAGAAAATGCAGGAAAGCAGGCAGCAACAGCAGCCAGAACCGGAGCAAAAACAGCGGCCCAGACCGGAGCTGCCGCCGGCACCGGAGGAGCAAGTGAAGTGGCAAAGGCGGCTACGGAGGCAGTTAAAAAATATTCTGATACATTAAAGGAAGCTGCAGCACAATCTGAATCAGAGCCTGCGGATTACGAGACAGAACATTCATCTGATATTGCAATATCAAAATCAGATATGGGAGTTATACAGAAAATAACAGCGGTAATCATGGCATTTGCAGCAGCTTTAATATCACAGCTTGGAATTGTTTTTATTCCACTGCTTATTGTGTTAG
>ERZ836939.2336-NODE-2336-length-18867-cov-5.331065_pt1 | contig 18867 bp, 14 predicted proteins | sample MGYA00519912_ERZ836939 | MGnify/ENA primary metagenome ERZ836939 (study PRJEB31850, sample SAMEA3708810) | human gut metagenome | biome: human gut; feature: human-associated habitat; material: faeces | place: China | collected 2014 ...
CATAACTCATTGAGTTACACCCTGCATTCCTATTTTTAGTTATCGTTGTTTATCGCAACTTACTTCACTTCTTCGAAGTCCACGTCAGTTACATTGTCTTTACCGTTGTTGTTTCCGGCATTGTTGTTTGCCTGACCGCCGAAGTTTGCGCCACCTGCCTGTGCACCGCCTTGCGCATTCTGAGCATTGTACATTTCCTGACTAGCAGCCTGGAATACGTTATTCAATTCAGCCATAGCAGCATCTACGCCAGCAATGTCTTGAGCCTTATGAGCTTCTTTCAGTTTATTCAAGGCAGCTTCGATCGGAGCTTTCTTATCAGCCGGGACCTTATCGCCCAGATCCTTCAACTGTTTTTCAGTCTGGAAGATCATACTGTCTGCCTGATTCAGTTTGTCGATACGTTCCTTTTCTTTCTTATCGGCTTCAGCATTAGCAGCAGCTTCTTCCTTCATACGCTTAACTTCGTCTTCGCTCAAACCACTTGAAGCTTCAATACGGATACTCTGTACCTTACCAGTTCCCTTATCCTTAGCAGAAACATTCAAGATACCATTGGCATCGATATCAAATGTAACTTCAATCTGAGGAACACCACGCTGAGCAGCTGGAATTCCATCCAAGTGGAAACGACCGATTGACTTGTTATCCTTAGCCAACGAACGTTCACCCTGCAATACGTGAATTTCAACAGAAGGCTGGTTATCTACTGCAGTTGTAAATGTTTCAGACTTCTTGGTCGGGATTGTTGTATTAGCCTCGATCAGTTTTGTCATCACACCACCCATTGTTTCAATACCTAATGACAGCGGAGTAACATCCAGCAACAAGACGTCTTTTACTTCACCGGTCAAGACACCACCTTGGATAGCAGCACCTACGGCAACTACTTCATCCGGGTTAACACCTTTTGAAGGAGCTTTACCGAAGAATTTCTCAACGATAGCCTGAACAGCCGGGATACGAGTTGAACCACCCACCAAAATTACTTCGTCAATATCTGAAGTTGACAAATTGGCATCCTGCAGAGCCTGACGGCAAGGAGCAATACAAGCCTGAATCAAGCTGTCAGCCAACTGTTCGAATTTAGCACGAGTCAAAGTCTTAACCAAGTGCTTTGGAACACCGTTTACCGGCATGATATACGGCAAGTTGATTTCAGTAGAAGTTGTACTTGACAATTCAATCTTTGCCTTTTCAGCAGCTTCCTTCAAACGTTGCAAAGCCATCGGGTCCTGACGCAAATCAACACCTTCGTCTTTCAAGAATTCTTCTGCCAACCAGTCGATGATTACATGGTCGAAATCATCACCACCCAGGTGTGTATCACCATTTGTTGACTTAACTTCGAATACGCCATCACCCAATTCCAGGATTGAAATATCGAATGTACCACCACCTAAGTCGAATACAGCGATCTTCATATCCTTGTTGGCTTTATCCAAACCATAAGCCAATGAAGCAGCAGTCGGTTCGTTTACGATACGGCGTACAGTCAAACCGGCAATTTCACCAGCTTCTTTTGTAGCCTGACGCTGAGCATCGCTAAAGTAAGCCGGAACGGTAATAACAGCTTCTGTTACTTCCTGTCCCAGATAATCTTCAGCTGTCTTCTTCATTTTCTGCAGAACCATAGCTGAGATTTCCTGCGGTGTGTACAGACGACCATCGATATCCACACGCGGAGTATTGTTGTCGCCACGTACTACTTTATAAGGTACACGAGAAATTTCCTTCTGTACCTGATCGTATGTTTCTCCCATGAAACGTTTGATAGAGAAGATTGTCTTCTGCGGGTTTGTGATAGCCTGACGTTTAGCCGGATCACCTACCTTACGTTCACCACCTTCAACAAACGCTACAATAGAAGGAGTTGTTCTTTTACCTTCACTATTTGCAATGACAACCGGTTCGTTACCTTCCAAAACAGCAACACAAGAGTTGGTTGTACCTAAGTCGATTCCTATAATCTTTCCCATAATGTTTATATTTTTTATTGTTATTATTCAAGTTTCATTTGTGTACGTTTTCAAGTCGCACACCAAATATTCAACAAACCTTATGCCAAAGAAAAAAAAGATGCCATTGTCCTTTTTCCTGTCATAACTTCTGACAAAATGGCTTAAAGAATCCATCTTTTCGTTTCTTAGAACGTTTTTTTGTCAGTTTATGCTCAAGGATAGGCTCCAAATCCATTATACTTTTCCCTACTCATTCTGGCCTTGATTCCAGAATCTCCCAACATGAAATAAATTCATGCCTAAGAAATCTTCAAAACACGCCGGCTTTTCATCAAAATACGCCAGCTTTTGACAAAAATACGCCGGCTTTTGAAATAAAGCCTATATGATTGGTAAATGTTTCCAACGAGAATCAAAAATAGAACCCTCGAGAAACATTTTTGATTCTCGTTAGTATCATTCTTTATATTATATATTATGAGAAAGCGGTCTATTCATAAATAATCATCCTTCACAATCATTCTATTCCATTGATTATCTGAAAGATGAGGTGATTCAACGATTGTAAAGCAAATAAATACATGGAAATACCACCTTTTCTATGCACGCGATAAATTATTTCTAAAAGAGAGTTCAAAAACAAGCTTCCAAAAACATACCTGAGAACAAGGCACTTATAAAATAGTTTGCATTTTTATTTCAAAAACTATTGCAGATTTAAAAATAATGCATACCTTTGCACCGCAATCGAGAGAGATAGCAAGAATAAATAAAGAAAGAATGGTGCGTTAGTTCAGCTGGTTAGAATACATGCCTGTCACGCATGGGGTCACGGGTTCGAGTCCCGTACGCACCGCAAGAAAGCTCTGAAATCATTGATTTCGGAGCTTTTTTGTTAGAATCCCATCACCTTTTTCTGCATATCCGTTCTTTCGTCAGTTACCCAATCGCATCGTCCGGTATTTCATAGGAGAAAGTCCCGTTCGCTTAAAGAAAAACTTGCCGAAAACCGATTGATCCGAGAAACCCAGCCAATCGGAGATTTCCTTGATGTCCTTATCAGAACATTCCAATAATCGTTTTGCCTCCACACAAATCAGTTCAGAGATATGCGAATAAACCGTACGGCCGGTGATTCTCTTGACGATTCTTGAAAGATAAGTAGTTGATATGTTTAACTTATCTGCATAGAATTGAATATTATGATGCTTCCGGTAATTTGAAACCAGCAATCTTTTGAACTTCAGGAATATTTCGTTGGAACGCTTGACATAGGTAGATGCATCATCTTCCGTACGTTGGCAAAGGATATCTGTCATTTGTAACGACAATAAATTACATAGATTCCGGATAATCCCGTTTTTATACAGATGAAACAAATCCAGCTCCTCAGAAAATAATTGCATCGTCTTTTGCAAACAGCGGAAATGAGGCATCTCCAAATGCAAAATAGGCAAACAGTTCTTTCCTAAATACTTCGATAACTGATTATAAAGAGGCTGACCATGCGACAATCCATCAAAATAATCAGGAGCTATATAAATACAGATCAACTGAAAATCATTTCTCCGACCTTGAAGTACACTACTCATACTGGGAGTCTGAAGAAACAGATCACCTTTTCGGATGGTATACGAATGATACAAATCACCTAACAAGGCTGTTCCGTTTGTAACCAATGCAAAAAAGAAACCATCCTCCAACTTTATTGGACCATTTCCATACGAACTTGCATCAATATGGATACATTTCACATGGATTTCCGTCTTTTCCTGAGCTTCTATTTCTTCAATCAACGACATATTTACCAAGATCTTTTTCCGGGCGTAAAGGTAAGACTTGTTTCGTATTTGACCAATGATGGTCGTTTTTTTATGTACATGGATTCAGGAATTAAGAAGAACTTTGCATCCGCAATTAAAAAATCAAGCATATGAACACCTATACATTCAGACGTTATTGTTTATTTGCAATTGCTTTGTTTGTTAATGCCTTGGGAATCGCATTAATCACGAAAGCATTGTTAGGCACTTCACCCATCACAAGTGTTACGTACGTATTAAGTATGTTCACTCCCATGACAATCGGCCAATGGACCATTGCCCTCAATTTACTTTTCGTCGTATTGGAACTTCCATTAATGACCCGAAAGGAGTTAAAAGAAGATTTGCGCATGTTTTTGCTCCAAATACCTATCTCCTTATGTTTCGGAACATTTATCGACGTATGTATGAACCTGTTATTCTGGGTTGAACCCGTACGCTATATCAGTCATATCCTTTATCTGCTCATCGGATGCTTTATCCTGGCGGCAGGCATCACCCTTGAAGTCAAAGCCGACATAGCAATGATGGCTGGCGAATATTTCGTTCGGGTTATTTCCAAAAGGTTTCATGGAGAATTTGGATATATCAAATTGGGATTTGATATTTCACTCGTTGTCATAGCCTGCCTGTTATCCCTCTGTTTCATGTCGGGTATTTATGGTGTACGGGAAGGAACGGTTATAGCCGCATTGGTCGTTGGTCCTATTGTCCATTTCATCAGTCCATATTACCAATGTTTTGATAAATGGATCCAAATGCCACAATCGGTAGTTACACCAACACCGGCCAGCAGTCATACCATCATTACCATTGCCCGCGAATTCGGCAGTGGTGGCCATATTTTAGGAGAAATGCTTGCCAAAGACCTGGGCATTAAATTATATGATAAAGAATTCATTCACCTGGTAGCCCAGAAAAGCGGGATTGACGAATCGTATATTGTCCGAAACGAACAATCCATTCCCTCTTTCTGGTTAAAATGCATACTGGCCAAAAGCAGCGAGCAATCGTTAGAACGCAGTCTTTCTTCAGACGATGTTCTGTTTGTTGCCGAAAGTAAAATCATACAGGAACTGGCAGAAAAAGAGTCGTGTGTCATCATCGGCCGGTGTGCAGACTTTATATTAAAACATCATCCGAATGTCATCAAAGTATTCTGCTACTCAGATCTTGAGAACGCCCGCAAACGTTGTGTTCAAGAATATGGCATTCCATTAGAGAAGACAGAGAGTGAAATCAAGCGGATTAACCGAAGTAGAATTGCCCATTACGAATATTATACCGGTGAGAAATGGGGCGAACCTCATCATTATAACCTGATGATCAATACTGGAGAGATCGAACTTCCGGTGGCTTGCGAACTGATTAAAAACATCTATCAGAAGAAACAAAAAGGATGAAGTCTTCATCCTTTTTCAGTCTTCCGTAATTTAGGTTAGATGATCCGTAATTCAGATACAAGAACGGAATCATAAATTCCGTATTTTTGTTTCCAGAATAATGGAACAAACTTATAACAAAATAAAGATGAAAAAGATTCTGATTTTATCTTCCAGTCCTCGAAGAGGCGGTAACTCTGATATGCTTTGCGATGAATTCATGCAGGGCGCACTGGCAAGCGGGAATGAAGTGGAAAAGATTTTCTTGCGCGACAAGACTATCCATCCTTGTCTGGGATGCAGTGTTTGCAGCCAATACCACAAGCCTTGTCCTCAAAAAGATGATGCTGCCGAAATCATTCAGAAGATGTTGGCTGCCGATGTAATCGTGATGGCCACTCCGGTTTACTTTTATGCCATGAGCGGACAAATGAAAATCATGATCGACCGTTGCTGTGGTCCTTATACAGAAATGAAGAACAAAGAATTCTACTTCATTGCAACAGCGGCAGAAGATGATCCCCACATTATGGATCGGGTTGTTGCCAATTTCCAAGGTTTCCTGGATTGTCTGGAAAGCCCGACAATCAAAGGAACGATTTTCTGCGGCGGTGTTTGGCATGTAGGAGAAATCAAAGGAAAAGCCGCCTTGAAAGAAGCCTACGAAATGGGAGAAAATGTATAATCAACCAACTAGCTTATGACACTTGAAAGTTTTTTAGAACACGTCAATCAACGGAAACCGTTAAATACGCCAGAGATTTTTCTGTTTTTGAATGAGATGAACGATGAAGCCAGACGTATAACAGCCGAATTGAACAATGCCTATCATAACATGGATGAAATACGGGAACTTTTTTCCCGACTTTCAGGAAAGCCGGTTGATCCTTCATTCCGTATTTTTCCACCTTTTTACACGGACTTTGGAAAGAACATCCATGTAGGTAAAAATGTATTTATCAACGCTTGTTGCCATTTCCAGGATCAGGGAGGAATTACCTTGGGCGACGATTGCCTGATCGGACATAATGTAGTCTTTGCTACGCTCAATCATTTCATCGAACCGGCAGAAAGAGCCTCCATGCATCCGGCTCCGATTGTATTAGGTAAAAAAGTTTGGGTTGGTTCTAATTCAACCATTCTGCAAGGTGTTACGATCGGAGACAACTCTATTATTGCCGCCGGTTCTGTTGTCACCAAAGATGTTCCGGCCAATACCATTGTCGGAGGCGTTCCCGCCCGTATCCTTCGCAACTTGGATGTTAAGGAAATTGAGGGGTAGATTCCAAAAACAGTCCTCTAATATTATTCAGTAAAAACAAATTCATACAGGCAGGTTTCATAATTATACTTTCTATAAACGAAGGAAGAATACCTGCCCGTTTACCTAATAACATCAAAGCAAGCGGAATTCTTTCGGTGTATAACCCACGGCTTTCTTGAATATCCTTGAAAAATGCTGGGGATACTGAAATCCCAAACGATAGGCAATTTCACTGATGCTCCGGTTTGATCCTAAAACTTCTTCTTTCGCTACATTGAGCAGTTTGTTCTGGATATACTCTTGAGCGGTTCGCCCGGTCTCTTTCTTGACCAAATCTCCGAAATAATTAGGCGACAAATGAACACCATCTGCAAAATACTTGACTGTAGGCAAGCCCAATTCCTGAGGTTTACCGTTTTGGAAATACTCATCCAACAGGTCTTCGAATTTGCCCAAGATATCTTGGTTGACATTTGTACGTGTTACAAACTGACGTTCATAGAAACGGGTACAATAATCCAACAGCAACTCGATATTCCGACAAATCAAACGGCGGCTATGCCGGTCTTCCGGATGCGAAAGTTCTACCTGAATCTTATCCAGACAATCTTGGAAAATTCCTTTTTCCTCGTCCGACAAATGAAGCGCTTCATTCGAAGCATACGAAAAGAAAGAATAATGCTTGATATCCTTGCCCAAAGATGTTCCACGGATCAAATCCGGATGAAACAACAAGCCTTTTGATTTCGGAGGAACAAAGTCTGTCACTTTCACTTCTACTACTTGTCCCGGAGCAAAACTTGTCACGGTTCCTTCCTGATAATCATACATCTGTTTCCCATAACGCAAGTCGCCACATTTTGTCTGTTTCAGATAAAGCGCATAGACTCCATAGTTTAATGTAAAATGAGTCGGGAAACGGGATGCTTTTGACAAATCAACCACTGCCACCAATGGATGAAGAGTTTCCAGTCCATACAATTGATTATACTGTTCGATCGTGTCGAGTTTGATAACGTCTGGCATAAGCTTATCATTATATTTCTACAAATATAAGCATTTTCATGTGACGCTTTTAAGTTTTTTCATACATTTGTATGCGTTAACAAACTACGATATGCCCCAGTTCTTCCATCCCGATCAACCAGATGATATGCTTCTTTCGCGTTTACAGAACGGCGATGAAAAAGCTTTTACGGCTATCTATGAGCGATACAATAAAATGCTTTATGTATTGGCTTATAAATACCTGAAGGATACGTTTCTGGCAGAAGACATTGTCCAACAGGTATTTCTCAAGTTGTGGGAATCACGTTCTTTATTTGTAGGCTCCGTGCATCTTCGGAATTATCTGTACACCATGACCAAAAATCTGGTATTAAATGAAATACGGGATAACTTTTCTGATATGGAAAAGAATTATGCAGTCATCCAGAATGCACCGGAATTTGAAGACAAACTGCAAAGTGCCTTGGAGGAAAAAGACTTGTTCCAACATTTTTATAAGATATTGGCGGAATTGCCCGAGCAGAAACGTAAAGTATGTCTCCTGAAGATTCGGGATAAGCTGTCGAATCAGGAAGTGGCCGACAAGCTACACATCTCGGTGCCGACCGTTAAATCGCATTATTCGCAAGCCATCAAATTGCTACGGGATAAAATGGGCCGTTTGCTCGGTATTCTTCTGTTGGTTTGTAAATGGATGAGCTCATAAAGTACAACAAAGAAGGATAAACTTAAAAACTCTAAACAAACGGATTTGCCCTCATTCCAAATCATGAATTGTGTGTCTATTAATAAAAGAAGATGATTACAATGAAAACACCGGATATATCAACCATCGAGAAAGTGCTCGATAACGAAGCCACGGCAGAAGAAGCAAAATGGGTCGTTGGCTGGTTCAAGACAGAAGAAGGTATGAAATGGCTTTCCGAACGAATGGATAAAGACGAACGGCAAATCCATTTAGGAGAAGAACAGGAATGGGTTGATCATGAAATTCCTTCGGTCGTCATGTATCAGCGCATTAACCAGCAACTGCGCCGCCAAACCATACGCCGTTGGATATTCCGCGCTGCGGCTATATTAATACCTATTACCTTATTTATAGGCTTGTTCGTCAATGTCAATAATCAGATTGATTTATTGGCTTCGCACGAAATGGAAGAGATTGTCGTACCGAGAGGTGAAAAGATGCGGGTTATCTTCCAAGACGGCAGTAGTGTTTACTTGAATGCAAACAGCCGGATCCGTTTCCCCAAGAAATTCACCTATAAGGATCGGGAAGTAGAATTGGACGGAGAAGGCTTGTTTGAAGTAGCATCCAATAAGAACCGCCCTTTTACGGTCGTTCTCGACCGGATGAAAGTGAAAGTGCTGGGTACTGAATTTAATGTGAAAGCTTATACGGAAGATCAGGATATTTCGCTCGCTCTTAATCACGGACGGGTAGAATTGTCGTCGGGAGACTTCCAGACCTTCGAACTGAGTCCCGGAGAAAAAGCGATCTATGACCGTACTTCCCGCTTGTGTAAGATTGTACGTCCGCAAAACATTGCGGAGAGTTCGGCCTGGACAACCGATCAGATCATCTTCGAACAGACACCGATGAAAGATGCCATCCAGACTTTGTCCCGAATTTATGATGTGACATTCAGTATAGAAGACAAGAAAGCATTGAACTATACCTACACGATCAAAACCCGTCAGACAAATATCCTCACTACTTTGCGGGAACTGGAAAAGATTTCTCCTGTCCGATTCCTATCACAAGGTGATACAATCCGGGTTAACGTAAAGTAGAAGATATGTTTTACAAAAATCAACGATCAAAAAAAAATCCCCCATATCGGGGGACTTTTCCATTCCTTCACGCCTTCTTTTCCTTCTTCTTGCTGTTCGTTGTCCGGGTTTTCAGGATCACTTTCTGGCGGTCGATCATGGCATTCAGGTGATCGATGAAGGTAGCATAGGCCGCATCGCCTTCGTAGGCAGCCACCACGTTCACCTTGTCCACCAGATCCCGATAAGCCGACTCGACTTCCAGGCGGGATTGCTTCACGCTACCAACCTGCACCTGGCTCTTCTCGTCGGCTTGCGCTTGCATCGCATTCATCAGCAAGCCCGTTGTTTCAACAATATACTCCTTCCATGGCCTGAAGTTGAGCATCGTGTCGTCTTCCAAAACTTCCAGATCCGTACACAAATTTTGCAAGATACCCAGTTCCTTGTTCAAAGCCATTTGGGTAGGGTTACCGTATTTCTCGAAAACTTCGGCATATGGCAACGCCGCGTTCCGAATCATATCATCCGGATGGCGGGTCAACGCCTTCACATACATGTTGGTCGCTCCCCAAGCTTCATCTGCCATGGCATCTGCATTCTCGACTGCCTCGGTCGATTTCATCTTTCCAGAACTTTCCAACACTTCATCATAGGTAGTTAGTTTCGTTGTGAAATTCACCTTGACATCTTTCAGCGGCGCCACACCCTCTGTCGGATCAGCCGGCAGACTCTTCATTTCTTCCTTTACCAACGAGAAAAAGCCAAAGGCTTCTTCGTTATGCAACGCACTCAAATTGATCTTTTGAATCTGTTTCATCTTAAAATAATTTTTAGTGATACAATCTATTTCCTATCGCCGATAAAAATAAGCATTTCGTCCTGTTTTTGCAAATTCTAATTCCTTAATAAAGGAAGATACGTCTCCCGACAATCATAAACAGGCAAAAATTCAACTCTCACCACCGCCGATTAATGCCCAATATCCATATTACGCATTAAACGGAGTGCCGGTTAATGCTAAATATCCATATTCCACACCAGATGGATGCCGGTTAATGCCAAATATCCATATTCCACACCAGATGGATGCCGATTGATGCTAAATATTCATATTCCACACCAGATGGATGCCGGTTAATGCTAAATATCCATATTCCACACCAGATGGACGCCGGTTGGCGAAAAATATCGATATGCATTGCCAGCAGGAAGTCTGGGCGGCTTATAAGTACGGTCTTTCCCATTGGAAGGAACCATGGACCGGGGAAAAAACACATAAGAAAGAACGGAAAAACGAATTTTTCTCAAAAAAAATCCCAATCCGACTCATCCTTTTCCTGAAGTTGTGTGTCTATTAAGAAAAAAGAGATAATTTTAAATGTTTAACCTGCTAAAAACACAATCGTATGAGCGGATAAATCAAAAGATACCCTAAAAAGAAATAGCCGAAAAGCTCCTACCCTTTCCGGCTACAATTAAAGATTTCAAAAACATAGTTTTCAACACATCATTAATCAGTACAAAGATATGGAAGAAAAACACATGACTTCCTCAAATGGAAGTTATTTATTATTAACGAATAAAATACCTAGTTCCATGAAACTAACAGCATTATCGTTAATGCTTTCGCTTTCAGCATTTGCAGCCAACGCAGATGCCCAGCAAGTTTCCGTAACTGTCAGCAACGCGAAAGTCAAAACTGTATTAAACAGCATTTCAGATCAAACCGGACTCAGCCTGGCTTACAGCGCACAAGTAGTTGACCTGAACCGCAAAGTCTCCCTCAACTTCGTCAATACCGAAGTAAGCGAGGTATTAAATGCCATGTTCGGCAACACAGCCATCGGCTATGAAATCAAAGACGGGAAAATCTATCTGTTCAAAGCCTCTGAAAGAGCAACGGCATTGGCCAACCAACAGAAGAAAACAATTACCGGTACTGTAGTTGATCCCAATGGAGAAGCCGTAATCGGAGCGAATGTCCTTGTCAAAGGGACCACCAACGGAACTATCACCGACATGGACGGTAAATTCTCTTTGGAAGTACCGGAGGGAGCGATGCTCTTGGTCTCTTATATTGGATATGGCGATTATGAAACTAAAGTGGGCAATCAGTCCAACTTATCCATCACTTTGAAAGAAGACTCAAAGGCTTTGGATGAATTAGTGGTTGTGGGGTATGGTACAATGAAAAAGAAAGATTTAACAGGTGCCGTTGGAGCTGTAAAAGGCGAAAGTCTAGCAGCTCGTAAAACAACTCAACTATCTAATGCTTTACAAGGAGCTGTCGCAGGAGTTACTGTTACTCGTGATAATAGTGCCCCAGGAGCCACCGCAGGAAGTATTAAAGTACGTGGTGTTACAACAATCGGTGATACAAGCCCACTAGTTATTATAGACGGTATCCCTGGTAGCATCAATGATGTAAACCCCAACGATGTAGAAAGTATGTCTGTATTAAAAGATGCAGCATCTGCATCAATCTATGGTTCTAGAGCAGCAGCAGGTGTGATCCTAATTACAACCAAGAGAGCTCAAGAATCTAGCCTCTCAATTAATTATAATTTTGAATATGGATTAGAAATTCCTACTAAACAACCCCAATATGTTGGAGTTAAACGTTTTCTAGAAACAACAAACGAATTACGGTATAACGATAATCCTTCAGGAGGTTGGAATCAAGCCTATTCTGAGGATGATATAAATAACTGGGAAAAGAACCATCAAACAAACCCAGATAAATATCCAATGACAGACTGGACAGATCTAATTTTAAAAGGATCTGCTCCACGACAAACCCACACTGTCAGTGTTGCAGGAGGTTCTAAATCTGTAAAATCTAATGCATCTTTCGTTTATGATAATATTGATGGATTATATGGAGATCGAAATTATGAACGTTACATGATTCGTTCAAACAATGATTTTACAATTAACAAATATTTAGGAGCCACCTTTGACTTTAATTTTAACCATAACAAAGATCACCAACCGCACAATAATCCTTTTTTTATTATGCGTTTAGCCCCTATGATTTATCCAGCTATATGGGCAAACGGGAAATATGCTAGTGGAAAAAACGGAGATAATCCATATGCAAAAGTAAAAGAGGGTGGATATATTGATGATCTAAACAATCTAATAGGAGGACGTGCGGCTATTCATTTAACGCCTTTAAATGGATTAAAAATATCTGGAGTTATAGCCCCCAATTATACATTCCAAAAAAAGAAATCTTTTCGTAAAGCTATTCCATATACATTAGCAGATGATCCTAATACAATTTCTGGATACGTGGAAGGTTACAATACGACCATGTTAACAGAAAATAGGAATGATAGCTATAATATAACTATTCAAGGTATTGCTAACTATATGAAAACATTTGGGAAACATGATTTCAATATCATGGCGGGTTATGAAACATATTATTCTCACGCAGAAAATCTCTCAGCATCTCGAGATCAATATGAATTAGATGATTTTCCATACTTAGATGTGGGGCCATTAGATCTTCGCGATAATAGTGGAAGCGCGACAGAATTAGCTTATCAATCGTGGTTCGGTCGTATTGGATATAGTTTTAACAATAAATATTTATTACAGGCAAACATTCGATATGATGGATCTTCAAGATTCCATTCAGATTATCGTTGGGGTGCTTTCCCTTCTTTTTCTGCAGGTTGGGTCATGAGCGAAGAATCTTTTATCAAAGAAAAAAATATAAATTGGTTGTCTTTCTTGAAATTAAGAGCTTCGTACGGTACATTAGGTAATGAACGTATCACTGACAGCAATGGAAATCCTCTTTATTATCCATACCAAGCATTTATAAACTTCAGTGATGTTTTATTCTATAAAAATGGAGAAGTCATACCCGAATTATCTGCTGCTCAATGGGCTTATGCTGTTGAAAATATATCTTGGGAAACAACAAGTTCTGTTGATGTCGGTTTAGATGCCACATTCTTCAACAATCGTTTACGCCTAACAGCTGATTATTATAACAAACAAACCAAAGACATGCTATTAGCTTTGGAAATTCCGGATTACGTCGGTTTTGATAATCCACAAAAGAATACAGGAAAAATGTATACTAATGGATATGATATTGAGATTGGATGGAATGATCAAATTGGTGATTTAACATATGGAATTTCTGCTAATTTCTCTGATTTTGTATCTAAAATGGGAGATCTAGGTGGAACTGAATTTCTTGGTGATCAAGTAAAAATTGAAGGTAGTGAATTCAATGAATGGTATGGTTATTTAAGTGATGGGCTTATGCTGACAGAAGAAGATTTACAAGGGCCTAAATTAAATGATAACGTACAACTAGGAGATGTAAAATACAAGGATATTTCAGGACCAGAAGGAAAACCTGATGGAAAAATTTCTCCTGAATATGACCGTGTTTTATTGGGGGGATCTTTACCTAGATTCCAATATGGAGGTTCATTAAGTTTGGAATATAAAGGATTTGATTTTTCATTTGCCTTTCTAGGTATAGGTAGACAAAATACATATTTATCAAATGTAATGATCCAACCTTTACGCAATAATTGGGGAAATACTCCTACTATTATAGATGGTAAATACTGGAGTGCAAAGAATACTCCAGAACAAAACTCCAATGCAAAATATCCTCGACTGACTTATGCAAATGCAAATTCAAATTATGCTATGTCTGATTACTGGCTGTTTAATGGACGATATTTTCGTTTAAAAAATATAACATTAGGATATACATTACCTAAAACTTGGACTGAAAAAGTAACTATAAAACAAGCTAGAATATATGTTGCTGCAAATGATTTATTCTGTATTAGTCAATATCCGTCAGGATGGGATCCAGAAATGGGAACCTCTTCATATCCTATCACAACATCTGTATTATTTGGTTTGTCTGTTAAATTTTAAAAACTAAAGAGATGAAATATATAACAAAAATATTATTAGGCTGTTGCCTAGGATTAAGTTCTTGTTATGATCTAGACTTAAATCCATTATCTCAGGCATCCAGTGAAAACTGGCATTCTGATGAGACAGAAATTGAAATGTCCATTAAAGATTTTTATCGTGATGATTTTTGGCCATTAGATAATGAAGATAAAACTGATAATTTCATTTATAGAGAAACTCCTTCAGAAATAATCAAAGGGACTTTAAATGGACAAAGTAGTGATGTAACAACGCTATGGTCTAATCAATATAAATCTATAGCCCGAGTTAATACAATTTTAGAGAAACTAGAAAACGCTTCTGAATTAGGCATTTCTGAAGAAAAAATTAAACAGTATAAAGCAGAATGTTTCTTTCAAAGAGCATCCTGCTATGCACGATTAGTTACATATTTTGGAGACGTAGTTTATGTAACAAATGTAATTGACATAGATGAAGCCTTTACAATGGGAAGAACACCTAAATCAGAAATCATACCCCTCATATACGCAGATTATGACAATGCAATAGAAGGATTACCTGAAAAATATGAAGGGATATCATCTCAACGCGCAACAAAAGGTGCAGCTTTAGCTTTAAAAGCAAGATTTGCTTTATACATGGGTGATTATGACATTGTTGTTGATGCAACGAAAAAATGTATTGACCTAGGTGTTTACAAGTTACATTCTAATTATTCTGATTTATTCTTGTCTAAAACTAAAAATGCAGAAGAATCTATATTCTTATTGCCAAGATCTATAGAATATGATGTAACTTTAGGAAATTGGACTGTCATGAATGAAACTTCCCGAAATGTAGGTGGTTGGGGTGCATTTGCCCCTTCATGGGATTTGCTTGCCTCATATGAATGTATAGACGGTCTTCCTATAGATGAGTCTCCATTATTTGACCCTCATAACCCTTTTAAAAACAGAGACCCACGTTGTACTGCAACTATTGTAGAATTTGAAACCCCACATTTAGGATTTGAATATAATCCACATCCTGATGCTGTTCAAGTTATGAATTATAACACAGGAAAAATGCAAACCAATAATGATGCTAGAGTAAATGCTCAGTATGCTTCATACAATGGTTTATTGTGGAAAAAAGGTATAGATGAAACGTGGTTAGAAAATGGATTTGACGTAGACCCTGACAAAATTATAATTCGTTATGCGGATGTTTTACTAATGTATGCAGAGGCCAAAATAGAATTAAATCAAATTGATCAGTCTGTTCTAGATGCAATCAACCAAGTCCGTGCAAGAGCTTATGGCGTTGAATACACAAATACCTCTGCTTACCCTGCAATTACAACTATGGATCAGAAAAAACTTAGAACTATTATCCGAAGAGAAAGGAGGGTCGAATTTGCAAAAGAAGGACTTAGATACATGGACTTAATACGTTGGAAAATAGCAGGAAAAGCATTAACTCGTCCTAATTATGGCATGTTATATCCTGTAGATTTATTGAAAGAAAAAGTTGTAAATAAAGGTTTATGGTTTTGGCCATCAACTCCTCAAATTGATGAAGATTGTATACCTGATTTCTCAACGATGGAAAAAGAAGGTTTAATCGCCCCAATGTCCCAACGCTTATGGAATGACAGACAGTATCTGTGGCCTATACCAACTAAAGAAATTCTTATTAATGAAAATTTAAAACAAAACGAAGGATACTAAATATTATATCAGAAATAACCTCAAAAATTTTGAGGTTATTTCTAATTTAGACCTCAAAAAAATACAATTAGCATAATATGAAGAATATATTAAATTATAAACTACCAGGAACATTATTGCTTTTTGCTCTACTTTCTTCTTGTTCTTCGCAAGAACAAAAGAAAACAGTTCCAGATTCTATTTCAGGTATTTATCCAAGACTAGCTTATTATAACAATGAAGGAGAATGTGGTACAGGAGCTGTCGTACCATGGGCCGATCGTTTATGGGTAATTACGTACGGTCCACATTTGCCCAATGGATCTTCCGATAAATTATATTCTGTATCATCGGATTACCAACAAACAGTCTATAAAGAAAGTATTGGAGGTACACCGGCTAATCGTATGATTCATAAAGAAAGTAATCAGTTATTCATTGGCCCGTACGCTATTGATCAGAAAGGGAATGTAAGAGTTATTCCTTATGAAAAAATGTCTGGACGGCATACCGGTAATGCCAGACATTTAACAGATCCTGAAAACAAGATCTATTATGGGACCATGGAAGAAGGATTTTATGAAGTAGATGTTCATTCTCTTGAAGTAAAAGAATTATATCAGGACGGAAATAAAAAGCAACAGAAAAAGAACGACACTGACGCAGGACCGATCAATGCCTTATTACCTGGTGTACATGGTAAAGGTTTGTATTCTGGACAAGGTGTCATGATCTTTTCAAATAATGGAGAAGGAACACAAGAAGCATTGAAGAAATTTGATGTCGAAGCAGGATGTCTAGCTGAATGGAATGGAAAAGATTGGAAAGTTGTCCGTAGAAATCAATTTACCGAAATAACAGGTCCTGGCGGTATTTATGGAAATTCCAATCCGCAAACAGATCCAATTTGGGCTACCGGTTGGGATTATAAGTCTGTTATCTTAGGAGTCAGAGATGCCAAAACTGGATGGTCTTTTTATCGACTACCCAAAGCCAGTCATAGCTATGACGGTGCACACGGTTGGAATACAGAATGGCCACGAATCAGGAATATTGGAACTGATTCTAAACCAGATTATCTGATGACTATGCATGGTATGTTTTGGAAATTCCCAGCAACATTCTGTTCAGAAAACACAGCTGGCATTCGACCTCGATCTGCATACTTAAAAGTCATTGGAGATTTTACACGCTGGCAAGATCAGTTGGTATTTGGTTGTGATGATTCTGCACAAAAAGAGTTTCTCAACAAACGTAAAACCAAAGGGAATATTGAAGGTCCTGGTCAATCAAACTCCAATTTATGGTTTACTTCTCTCACTAAACCGGACGAATTAGGACCTGCAACTGCTGAAGGTGCAGTTTGGGCTAAAGAATCTATTAAAGCAGGAGAAACGTCTGAACCTTTCTTATTCAGTGGATGGAGCAAAAGAAACGGATGGATAAAAAATGGAGGAAAACTACCTGTCAAATATACATTTGAAGTAGACAAAGATGGAACTAACAATTGGAATATCTTACAATCCATTACAGTACAACCCGGTAAATCTGCATTAGTCTCCTTTAATGACAAAGAGGAAGGCGAATGGATCCGCGTTTCTGTTGATCAGAATACGATCACCACTGTTTCTTTCTCTTATGCTACAGAAGATAACAGAAACTCGACTGCTAATCCCATATTTGCAGGTTTAAGTACAGCCGATAAAAGTGAGAAATTAGGAGGTTTGTTATATGGACTAGGGAATAATCGTAGAGCTTTAGGATTATTAGCTACATCCGAGAAGAATGGAGAAGTAACAGAATCCGGTTATTATGAAATGAGCGAAACTTTAGAATTAGTTAAGAAAGAAGATCCACAAACAGCAGATTTTATCCGTTCTAAATTTGCCATTCCACAACAAGTAATCGAAATCGATGACGGGTCTGTACTGATTATTGATGATCAAAATCGCCGTTGGCGGATTCCTTTAGGCGATCAGGTTTATAAATCCATGACCAATAAAGGTCTTCTACGTATCTGTCGAGAAGTTGCAACAGAACGAGATCTATTCAGTTGCATGGGAACATTCTATGAATTACCTGCAGAAAATGCCGATGGTTATGCCAAAATAAGGCCTATCTCAAGTCACAAATATCAAATAAACGACTACGCATCTTATCGAGGTATGCTATTGATGACAGGTATCTCTCCTGAAGAAGGAAAAGATAACCCACACATCATCGTTTCGGATGACGGTAAGGCAGCTGTATGGGCTGGTGTCATTGATGATTTATGGAGCTTAGGTAAACCTGTTGGTCAAGGAGGTCCTTGGAAAGAGTCTGCAGTCAAAGCAGGAACACCATCCGATCCTTATTTAATTGCTTTCTATGATCAAAAGAGCATGCAATTAAAGCATGATTCTAAAGAAACTGTTACTTTTACAGTTGAAGTAGATCCAACAGGAAACGGAGATTGGATGGAATATAAAGAATTCTCCGTTAAACCAGAAGAAACTGTCAAATATGATTTTCCAGCAACGTTTGAAGCAAGATGGATTCGTTTTATAACTAATAAAAACACGAATGCAACTACATGGCTTGAATATAAATAAGCTTTAGATTTTATTTAGTTGATAATACGAACTTCTGTAAAAACATCTAAATTCATTTTAATTATACAGGACAAACGTATTATCAACTATTTTTATACCAACTATTTAATTTCAAATTATTTCATCACAAACTTATTTAGCTATTATATCATGAAAAAATTAGTCATTATACTATTAAGTTTCATTACATTGTTCGAAGGAAAAACTCAAGAACATGCTTGGCGAGATATCCCATATTTCTTAAAAGAATACGAATCTCAATATAATCAATCACCTAAAGAAGCAGCTTTAGCGTGGTTTAAAGACGCACGGTTTGGCCTATTTATACACTGGGGACCAGCGACTTTATATGGGAAAGGAGAATGGGTTATGTTTAATGATAAAATTCCATATTATGTAAGCCTCCGGTAAACCACGTATTTTCTGCAACTCCTTCCATCAGTATCTTTGT
>ERZ836939.2339-NODE-2339-length-18842-cov-2.844999_pt1 | contig 18842 bp, 10 predicted proteins | sample MGYA00519912_ERZ836939 | MGnify/ENA primary metagenome ERZ836939 (study PRJEB31850, sample SAMEA3708810) | human gut metagenome | biome: human gut; feature: human-associated habitat; material: faeces | place: China | collected 2014 ...
ATCATCTTTATCACCCATGACCTGGGCGTTGTGGCTGAGCTGTGCGACCGCGTTGTTGTTCTGTACGGCGGCCTTGTGATGGAGGAAGCGGAGATCAACGATCTGTTTGAAAACCCGCTGCACCCCTACACCATGGGCCTGCTGGCCTCCATCCCCGGCCTGACCAAGGATAAGAGCGAGCGCTTGCAGTCCATCCCCGGCAGCCCGCCGGATATGACCAAGCCCCCCAAGGGCTGCCCGTTTGCTTCCCGCTGCCAGTTTGCGCGCAACATCTGCGCAGCCGAGTGCCCGCCGTTTGTCCAGGTTGGCAGCCGTCAGGCACGCTGCTGGCTGCTGCAACCGGACGCCCCGGCCGAGGGCAATCCTCTGCATGAAAAACTGGCAGAAGCCGAAAGGAAGGCACACTAATGGAACAGCCCATTCTTCAGGTAGAGCACCTGACAAAATTCTTTTCTGTCGGCCCGCACGCGGAAGTTCATGCAGTAGATGACGTCAACTTTACGCTGCGCCGCGGCCGCACCTTTGGCCTGGTTGGCGAGTCTGGCTGCGGCAAAAGCAGCTGCGCACGTACCATCATCCGCATTTATGAGCCTTCGCAGGGCAAGATCATCTTCAACGGGCAGGATATCGCCCACCTCAAGCCCCGCCAGATGCAGCCGGTGCGCCGCAACATGCAGATGATCTTCCAGGATCCGTATGCTTCGCTGAACGCCCGCATGACGGTGCGCGATATCATTGCCGAGCCGCTGAAAGCCCACCATGTTTGCAAAAGCAAGCAGGAAGTTGACGAAAAAGTCTTTGCCATGCTGAACCGCGTTGGCTTGACGGCAGAACACGCCGGACGGTATGCCCACGAGTTTTCCGGCGGCCAGCGCCAGCGCGTCGGCATTGCCCGCGCCCTGGTGCTGAACCCCGCGCTGGTCATCTGTGATGAGCCCATCTCCGCACTGGACGTTTCCATTCAGGCGCAGGTCGTCAACCTGCTGCGTGACTATCAGCAGGCCGAAGGTACCTCTTACCTGTTTATCGCCCACGACCTTTCGATGGTGCGTTACGTTTCGGATGATATCGGCGTGATGTATCTGGGCCAGCTGGTGGAAAGCAGCGATTCCGAAGAGATCTACAAAAACCCGCTGCACCCCTACACCAAGGGCTTGCTGAGCTGCATTCCCATCGCGGACCCCAAGCTGGCCCGCGCCCATGCGAGCGCCGGTGTGGAGGGCGATCTGCCCAGCCCGGTCAACCCGAAACCCGGCTGCCGGTTCTGTGGCCGCTGCCCCTATGCAAAGCCCATTTGCAGCGAGCAGACCCCGGCCATGAAGGAAGCCGCACCCGGCCATTTTGTGGCCTGCCACCTGTATTAAGCCTTTTTATTTTGGTTTCTCCGTTTCTTGTTCCGGCAGCCTGCCGCAAACGGGTACCGGCGGCCAAAGCGGGATATGCAACACGGTGCTGTTCCGTTTTGGCTCCCCTGCCCGGTTTGCTGCGCCCTGCCGGTGCAAAGGAACGGCAAACATACATTATTTTTTTTCGAGGGGGATACACATGAAAAAGAAAGTCATCAGTGCCGCTCTTGCCGGCACGCTGGCGGTCTCCTTGCTCAGCGCCTGCGGCGCTTCCAATGAGCCCCAGAACATCTCCGATGTTTCTTCTGCTGCCAGCAGCGAAGCAACTTCCACCACCGCTTCCTCCGAGTCTACCGGTGATGCCGCCCAGGAACTGACCTTTGTTCTGAACAACATTCCCGACGGCCTGGATCCGAGCGTGACCAACAACTCTTTCGCACAGTATGTTCTGATCAACTGCTTCGAAGGCCTTGTTACCTATGACAGCACCGGCACCCTGGTTCCCGGCAACGCTGAAAGCTGGGATATCAGCGACGATGGCCTGACCTACACCTTCCACCTGCGCGACGGCCTGAAGTGGAGCGATGGCAGCGACCTGACCGCTGAAGATTACGTTTACACCATTCAGCGCGTTCTGACCCCGGCCACCGCCGCACAGTACGTCAGCATGGCTACCGATTACATCAAGAATGCTCAGGAGTATTACGACGGCACCGCCACCGCTGACGACCTGGGCGTGAAGGCTCTGGACGACAAGACCCTGGAGATCACCCTGATCCAGCCCACCTCCTATTTCATCGACATCCTGAGCATGTGGACTTTCTCCCCTGTTCAGAAAGCCACCGTTGAAGCCAACGGCGACAAGTGGTCCACCGAAGCAGATACCTATATCTGCAACGGCCCCTTCAAGATCGCCAGCATGAGCATGAACGAAAACGTCATTCTGGAAAAGAACGAGAACTACTGGGATGCTGAGAATGTCTCCCTGCAGAAGGTCACCTTCCGCTACGTTCTGGATCAGGCAACTGCTCTGACCGCTTACGAGTCCGGCGAGGTTGACGGCGTTGCCAGCATTCCTTCCTCTGACTTTGCCCGCCTGAAGGCCGAGAATGCCGGTGTGCAGACCAGCCCCAGCTACGGCACTGTTTACTATGACTTCAACTGCTCTGCCGAGCCTGTGAACAACGTTCTGGTCCGCAAGGCAATCTGCCTGGCCATCGACCGTCAGTCCATCATCGACAACGTTGTGCAGGTCGATGCACAGCCCGCTTACAGCTTCCTGGCCCCCGGCTACTCTGTTGATGGCAAGGATATCACCGAAGGCCGCGAAAGCTTTGGCCTGTCCGCTACCGCTGACGTTGAGGGTGCCCAGGCTGCCTTGGCAGAGGCTGGCTACCCCAACGGCGAAGGCTTCCCCACTCTGACCCTGAGCTACTACGACAACGACACCGTCAAGAAGGTCGTTGAAGCTATGGCTGAAATGCTGAAGAACAACCTGAACATCAATGTTGAAGTTTCCTCCAACGAGTGGAGCATCTTCTATGACGACGTTCAGAAAGGCAACTATCAGGTTGCTGCCATGGGCTGGAGCGCTGACTACGTGAACCCCATGAGCTTCCTGCCCCTGTGCAAGACCGGCGATTCTTCCAACAACCTGTTCTATTCCAACGCCGATTATGACGCTCTGGTTGATCAGGTCAAGGCTGAGAACGATCCGGCCAAGGCTGCTGAGCTGACCCTGCAGGCTGACGCTATCGTTTCCAACGATTACGCTGTTCTGCCCCTGTACTATAAGTCCAACAACTACCTGATGCATGACAACATCAGCGGTTTCTACATGACTGCTTCCGGCAACCTGTTCTTCAAGGATGTGAAGGTCGGCTAATGCGCTGCACGATTGAAACCAGGGACTTTGGTACTATGGTTTTTACGCTGTACCCGGAATATGCCCCCCTCACCGTGGCAAACTTTGTGAAAACTGCACGCAGCGGTTTTTATGATGGTTTGTGTTGGTGCCGCATCGTTAAGGATTATGTCATTCAGGGCGGTTCGCCGGACAATGACATCATGACGGACAGTGATTGGCATATTAAGGGCGAGTTTACGGAAAATGGCGTCAACAACCCGCTCAAGCATATCCGCGGTGCCCTTTCTATGGCGCGCGATGATGACTTTGATACCGCCGGCACGCAGTTCTTTGTTGTTCACAAGGATGCTGCCAAGCTGGACGGCCGTTACGCCGCCTTTGGCGAAATGGAGAGCGGTTTTGATGTGCTGGACGCCATTGCCAACCAGCCCACTTACGGCCCTGAAACCTGGAACAAGCCCAAACAGATGCCTGTCATCACCAAAATCACGATCGAAGATTGATGGTTTTGGCTGACCGGCTGAACTGAACCACAACACCCCCTGTACCGGAAAGCATTGTGCTTTTGGTGCAGGGGGTGCTTTTGTGCTGTCTGTTGTTCGGTTGCCGTTCTCCATCATTTGTACATTTTCAATGCGTGCGTCGATCTCCGCCTGCGCATAGCCCTGCTCCGCAAAAACGTTGCGATAGTGTGTGGGCAGGGTAACTGCTGCCATAAATCGGCCCCTTTCGTTGTTCAGTTTTGGCTCAATATGGCAGGTTGCAGCGGCAAAACCAAGGGGGTACCGGGCTCGATTTTCAACAGAGCAACATAAATACAGCACCCCTGCATTCCACTTATAACGCAGTGTAACCATGGAATTTAGCGCAAAAATGACGCATTTTGCAAGAAAAGCCCCGTCGTTTTCGGGACTTTCGGCTTTTGCAATGCTTATTTTGTGCTATTTTTCAGGCTGTGCAAATTTTGGCGATGCCGAACAAGCGCAGCAGGTAGGAAAAATTCGTAGCACAGCATGCACCATTTATCCATAATGATGACACGAAAGTTACAATTCGTTTCTCGAATCGCACAAAAACTGTGTTTTTCTTTCTAGCACATTGCACAAAAAACAATCAACAAGCCTGTAAAAACAGCAGATATTGATAAGATACATAGCAAAAAATGAGAAGCATGCATTTTCGGAATGCGGTATAATAACGGCAAATGATATGTTTGGCCTGTGATGAGCTCACCAAACATAAGACACAGACAATTCAGAAAAGAGTGAAGCAAACGGTGTTGGACAAGATCGCACCCAAGGACCCAACGGCCAAACGCCCGGGATTTTATGTGCTGCTGGACAAGCCGGTCGGCGGCCTGCCGAGCAATGACGGCGTAGGCCGCCACCCCGTTTATATCAATGGTGACCGCCTTGTAACTTTCGCCAAGATGGTCGGCGGCATTGACGATGAGAACATTCTGGAAATGCTCCGCACGGCCAAGGGCTTTCGCAAGCTCGTGCACAGCGTCGGCGTCAGCATCGTCGGCGACCTGCCCGACAAGGTCGTGACCTTCACCCTCGGCTTCTCCGGGGAACTGGGCAGCGGCGGCAGCCGCAACAGCATGAAGATTACCACCGATGGCACCGAGCACATCATGGTCATGGATGAGCAACAGTGGTCCGACAGCGACGAGACGCCGCAGGAGTTTCTGTTCGAGCTCGTCAAACCGAAGGACATCGCCACGGCCACCGTCAAGCTCTACTTGAATGACGGCTACACAGTCCCCGAGGTTGACCCCGACCCGCCCGTGGCTTTCGATACGCCCGCCTACAGCGAGATGATCGCCCGCAGCTGCCTGAGCACCGGCAACAACATCCGTATCAAGCGTGTGTTGCAGCAGCTCCGCGATGGCAAGCCCACGACGATCGCCTTCCTGGGCGGCTCCATCACACAGGGCGCGGGTGCGGTTCCCTCGCAGGAAATGTGCTACGCGCGCAAGACCTATGAGGCCATCTGCGAAAGGTACACACCCGACCACGGCGCACATGTCCGCTACATCAAAGCGGGCGTTGGCGGCACGCCCTGCCAGCTCGGCATCATCCGCTATGACCGCGACATCACCCGCGACGGTGCGGTGCAGCCCGATCTGATCATCGTCGAGTTCGCCGTCAACGACGAGGCTGACGAGACGAAGGGCCTGATGCACGAGAGCCTGATCCAAAAGATCTGGTCAGCCCCCAATGAGCCCGCCGTTGTGATGCTGTTCAGCGTTTTTGCCAACGACTGGAACCTGAAGGATCGCCTGGCTCCCATCGGTTGGCGGCATGAGCTGCCGATGGTCAATGTGCTGGACGCCGTCAGCCCGCAGTTCCGCGTTGGTGTCGGTGAGCGCAGCGTCATCACCCGCCGCCAGTACTTCTACGATGTGTTCCATCCCTCCAACAGCGGGCACCGCATCATGCGGGACTGCCTCATGTATATGCTGGACCGGCTGGACAAGCAGCAGGAAGGGCCTGCCCCGAAAGAGCTCGCCCCCTACTACGGTTTCGACTTTGCCGAGACGAAGCTGCTGGACCGCAGTGTGAACCCCTTTGACGCGGTCATCGACCCCGGCTGCTTCACCGAGACGGACACCGATTTACAGAGCGTGCCCTTCGACTTTGAGGATGTCAACACCCCCGAGTTCCCCCACAACTGGAAGAAGGGCGCGGGCGACAAGCCGTTCACGATGGACATCACCTGCCGCAGCATCCAGCTCGTTTTTAAGGATTCGGGCAGCAAGGAGTTCGGCGCGGCAGTCGTCACGGTAGACGGCAAAGAGGTCGCGGCCTACGACCCGCGGCAGGCCGGTTGGACCCACTGCCATGCGGCCATTATCTTAAAGGAAGAAACCGCGCAGCGGCACCACATCGAAATTAAGATGCAGGAGCCGGGCACGGACAAAGTATTCACCATTTTAGGCTTCGGCGTTCTGTAAAGGACACGGAAGAACAGGAGAAAGCACTATGAAGAGAACCAAGAATCCCGCTAAAGAGGCTGAGTACCGCAAGCGTGCGACCGACCTCGTTGCGCAGATGACCCTGCACGAGAAGGTCAGCCAGATGCTGAGCTGGGCTCCCGCGATCGAGCGTCTGGGCATCCCCGCTTACAACTGGTGGAGCGAGGGCATCCACGGTATCGGCCGCGCGGGCACTGCCACCGTCTTCCCCCAGGCCATCGGCATGGCCGCCGCCTTTGACGAGGACATGATGGAGCAGGTCGGCAACGCCGTCGGCGTTGAGGCTCGCGGCAAGTACAATATGTGCCGCGCCCACGGCGACCTGGGCCCCCAACATCAACATCTTCCGCGATCCCCGCTGGGGCCGTGGCCACGAAACTTACGGCGAGGATCCGTTCCTGACGGGCCGCCTCGGCGTCCGCTTTGTTGAGGGTATGCAGGGCGATGATCCCGATTACCTGCAGGCCGCCGCCTGCGCCAAGCATTTCGCCGTACACTCTGGCCCCGAAAGCGACCGCCACCACTTTAACGCCATCGTCTCCAAGCAGGACCTGTGGGAGACTTACCTGCCCGCCTTCCGCGCACTGGTCAAGGAAGCCGGTGTCGAGGCCGTCATGGGTGCGTACAACCGCACGAATGGCGAGCCCTGCTGCGGCAGCAAGACCCTGCTAAAGGATATCCTGCGTGACAAGTGGCATTTTGACGGCCACGTTACCTCCGACTGCTGGGCCATCAAGGACTTCCATACCGGCCACATGGTCACGGACGGCCCTGTAGAGTCCGTCGCACTGGCCGTCAACAACGGCTGCGACCTGAACTGCGGCGACCTTTACGTTTACCTTGAGCAGGCCGTCGCCGAGGGCAAGCTTTCCGAAGAGAAGATCGACGAGAGTCTGACCCGCCTGTATGTGACCCGCATGCGTCTGGGTATGTTTGACGCCGAGGATCAGGTTCCTTATAATAAGGTTGGCTACGACGTTGTCGACAGCGCCGAGATGAAGGCCCTGAACCTGAAAGTCGCCGACAATATCATGACGCTGCTGAAGAACGACGGCACGCTGCCGCTGGACAAGTCCAAGCTGCACACCGTCGGCGTCATCGGCCCCAATGCCGACAATCGCAAGGCACTGCTGGGCAACTATGAGGGCACTGCCTCCCGCTACACCACCGTGCTGGAGGGCATTGAAGATTACCTCGGCGACGATGTGAAAGTCCGCTACTCGCAGGGCTGCCACCTCTACGCCGACAACATCCACGGCTTGGCCGAGTCCAACGAGCTGATGAGCGAGGTCAAGGGCGTCTGCGAGGAGAGCGATGTCGTTATCGCAGTCCTCGGTCTGGATGCCGGCCTTGAGGGTGAGGAGGGCGACCAGGGCAACCAGTTCGCCAGCGGCGACAAGCCGAACCTGAAGCTCCCCGGCCATCAGGAGGAAATCCTGAAAGCCTGCGTTGAGAGCGGCAAGCCTGTTGTTCTGGTTCTGCTGGGCGGCAGTGCATTGGCTGTCAACTATGCAGATGAGCACGCAAACGCCATTCTCGAAGCCTGGTATCCCGGTGCCCGTGGCGGCGAGGCTGTGGCCCGCGCTCTGTTCGGTGAGACGAACCCGCAGGGCAAACTGCCTGTCACCTTCTACCACAGCGACCGCGACCTGCCGGAGTTTACCGACTACGCCATGAAGGGCCGCACCTACCGCTACATGGAGAAGGAAGCCCTTTACCCCTTCGGCTACGGCCTGTCCTACACGAAGTTCGGCTTCAAGAACGCTGCTGTCAGCGCGAATGAGGCGGGTTCCGACGGCCTTGATGTGACGGTGGACGTCACGAACGAGGGTTCTGTTGCGGGCCGCGAGAGTGTGGAGGTTTACGTCAAGGCCGAGCGCGAGAACACCCCGAACGCCCAGCTGAAAGGCCTTGCCAAGGTCGAGCTGCAGCCCGGTGAGACGAAGCAGGTCAAAATTCACCTGCCGCTGGCCGCCTTCGCCCTCTGCAATGAGGAAGGCACGCCGATCGTTGAGGCAGGCAGCTACAGCGTTTATGTCGGTGTTTCCCAGCCTGATGCCCGCAGCGTAGCGCTGATGGGTCAGGCCCCCGCAAAGCTGACCGTCACCCAGTCCGCAACGCAGGCCCTTGACCTGTGATTGATGTTAGGAAGGAGAGACTGAACCATGCCCAAGACCGCACAAAAAGACGCTTCTGTGGCCACTGTCAAGAAGCAGGGTGCCGCGATGAAGCACATTAAAAAGTACTGGCAATGGTACGCAATGATGTTCATTCCCATTGTGTACTACATCGTGTTCCGCTACATCCCGATGTTCGGCAACATCATTGCGTTCCGCCGCTACCGCGCCGGCAGCAGCATCTTCGGCGATGAATGGAGCGGCCTGAAGTACTTCAACCAGTTCATGAAGGATCAGAACTTCTGGCGTGCGTTCAAGAACACACTGCTGTTGAACTTCAAGTATCTGATCATCAGCTTCCCGCTGACGCTGATCTTCGCCCTGTTGTTGAACGAGGTCAAGAATGTTCACTTCAAGAAGATTGTGCAGACGATCTCCTACCTGCCCCACTTCATCTCGATGGTCATCGTTGCGGGCATGGTCCGCGAGATTCTGTCCACCAGCGGTCCCATCAACAACCTCATCACCAAGCTGGGCGGCGAGGCCATCACCTTCATCTCCCTGCCCGAGTGGTTCACGACGATCTTTGTTACCACGGGCGTATGGCAGGGCCTCGGCTGGGGCACCATCCTTTACTTGGCTGCCATGTCCGGCATCAACACCGAACTGTACGAGGCTGCTGAGCTGGACGGCGCAAACCGCTTCCAGCAGTGCCTGCACGTTACCATCCCCGCCATCCTGCCCACCATCTCCACCCTGTTGGTTCTGAACATCGGCAGCCTGTGCGGTTCCGCCGCTTTCGAGAAGGTCTTCCTGCTGTACACCCCCACCACCTATGAGACGGCCGACATCATCGCCACCTACGTCTACCGCATGGGCCTTGGCTCCGGCAACTACAGCTACGCAACGGCCGTCGGCCTGTTCCAAGGTGTCATCAACCTGGTCCTGCTCACGGTTGCCAACAAGGTCTCCTCTTGGCTGACCGGCAGCGGTTTGTGGTAATTAGGAGGATAAAATAATGGCAAAAGCAACTACTATGGGCCCCATGAAGATCAAGGAATCCGCCAGTTACCGCGTGTTCAAGGTCTTTAACGCCATCATCCTGACGCTGATCAGCGTTGCGATGCTCTACCCGTTCCTGTACTTGGTCGCCCAGTCCTTCTCCTCTACGGAGGCGATCGTTGCAGGCGAAGTCGGCCTGATCCCGAAGGACTTCAACATCTCCACATATAAATACGTCATCACCGACGGCAAGTTCATCCCCTATTACGGCAACACCATTGTGTACTCCATCATTGGCACGGTCTGCGCTCTGCTGTTCAGCGCCCTGCTGGCCTATCCCCTTTCCAAGGCGGAGCTGTACGGCGGCAAGGCAATCAACAAGTTCATCATTTTCACGATGTACTTTGGCGGCGGCATGATCCCCAACTACATTTTGATGGTTTCCTTGGGTCTGCGCGATACCGTGGCATCCTTCATCCTGCCCGGCATGATCTCCACCTATTACGTCATCCTGATGCGTTCCTTCTTCCTCACTCTTCCCCGTGAGCTGGAAGAAGCCGGCGAGATCGACGGCCTGGACAAGTGGGGCGTGTTCTGGCGCATCGCCATCCCCCTGTCCAAGCCCATCATTGCCACCATGACACTGTTCTACGTCGTCCAGTACTGGAACGACTGGTTTGATGCTTTCCTCTACTTGGATACGACCACGAAATGGCCCGTTGCCTACTATCTGCGCCAGCTCATCAGCAGCGCTTCCGGCACAAGTGCTGATGCAGGCGACGCCATGCAGATCGCTTCCAACATCAAGTCCTGCGCCATGGTGCTGACGTCCGCTCCCATCATTTGCATCTACCCCTTCATCCAGAAGTATTTCGTGCAGGGCATGATGCTGGGCGGCGTTAAGGGCTAACGTTTTCGCGTTAGTGCTCTGCGTCCCGTTTTTCCACTGTCTTAAAACCGACGCCGACTCCGGCGCCGGATGAAAGAAAACACCTGTTTTCCCAGGGCCTTCCGGGGAGCAGGAAAAAACGTAATGGAGGTTACGAAACATGAAAAAGCTCACATCCCTCGTGCTGGCTACCGGCATGGTGCTGTCTCTGGCTGCCTGCGGCGGCTCCGGCAGCTCCACGGCTGCAAGCACCACCAACACCGATGGCAGCACTGCTACCACCGACACCGCTGCTGCGGACGAGTCGAACCTCGGCTATGAGTACGGCGAGCACTTCCACTCTGACGAGCCTGTCACCTACACGATGTTCTTCAACGACAACCCCGCCTATCCCATGAACGACAAGTGGATCAGCGAGGGCGTCTTTAAGGCCATCGAGGATGCCACCAACGTCCATCTGGAACTGACCGTCGTTGACAACTCCAACTACACCGATAAGGTTTCCTTGGCCGTTTCTTCCGGCACTTCCCCCTACATCATCCCCAAGATCTACTCTGAAACTGCGTATGTCACCGGCGGCGGCGTTGTCCCCGTTTCCGACTATGTCCAGTATATGCCCAACTACTCCAACTTCGTCGAGGAGTACAACATGCAGGACGACTTGGCCACCATCACGCAGGCCGACGGCAAGTACTACCGCCTGCCCGGCCTGAAGGAGACCTCTCTGCAGGATTACACCTTCCTCATCCGCAAGGACATTTTTGACGCTGCCGGCTACGATGTCGCCGAGCTGGAAAAGGATTGGACCTGGGACGAGTTCGCCGACGTGCTGATCGGCGTCAAGCAGTACATGGTCGAGCAGGGCATGTGCGGCGAGAATGACTACATCTGGTCCGATATGTGGTGCGGCCAGACCTCCGGTTACGGTCAGGGCGGCAACCTGCTGAAGCTGCTGGGTGCCTCCTACGATATCAACACCGGCTGGGCCATCACCACCAACTACGGTCTGGTCTATGACGCCGACAGCGATTCCTTCGTTGACGGCTCTGTCTCCGACAAATACAAGCAGGCCTACACTGTCCTGCAGAAGCTCGTCCAGAACAAGGTCCTTGACCCCGAGACCTGGACCCAGGATGACGACACCGCGCTGAACAAGTTCTACCGCGGCGAGACCGTCATCATGTCCACCAACCGTGCCCAGTACGCCACCCAGGACTCCAAAATCAAGGAGCAGCTGGGCGAGGGCAACTACGAGCTGTACCGTACCCTCGTTCCCATCGGCACATCCGACTATCAGGCCGAGAACCAGCGCCTTGAGTGCGGTATCATGATCTCTTCCAACGCTCTGAAAGAGCTGGGCGAGGACGAGTTCATCAAGATGATGCGCTTTGTTGACTGGCTGTGGTACTCTGACGAGGGCCTGACCCTGACCAAGTGGGGCAAAGAGGGCGAGACCTACACCGTCACCGACGGCACCTACAGCCTGACCCCCGGTTACTACTGCAACGGCCTGTCCATCGCACAGACCTCCGACGATCAGATCGACCTGCGTGAAGAGCTGGGCTACGCCTGCGGCAACTTCATGTATGGCGGCAACACCGAGCTGCTGACCAGCAACTTCACCGAGGATCTGCGTGACTTCTACGACCGTCAGGGCCAGTACCGCAAGCTGCGCCCGCTGGATCCCACCGTTACCTTTGACGAGGATCAGATGGAGATGCTGAACCTGTGGGGCACCCCCATGACCGATACCGTCAACGCTTGGACCTGCAAGTTTGCCATGAATCAGGCCGACATTAACAACGATTGGGATACCTACGTTGCTGAGGTCGAAGCCCAGAACATGCAGAACATCGTTGATATGTACAACGACACCTACAACGCAAGCAAGTAATTTGTTTGGAAACTGACTGTCCCTGCGACAGTGATGCAACTGCCGGGGGCAGCCTCACGTAACAACATGGGGCTGCCCCCGGTTTGCTGTTTATGGTATGCAAGTACCGCGCCCCGGTGACGGGGCGCACCGTGTGTGCCCGACACGGCCATGTCGGACCTGCACGGCACTTCCCGTCACATCCCCTTACCCTTATGAAAAGGAGCTGTTCCTTATGAAACGCACCGATTTCAGTGTCGACTGGCTGTTTGCCGCCTGCGCGCCGGATACCGAGCTGCTGCCTTGGAACGCGCAGTTCACCCCCGTCGACCTGCCCCACGATTGGCAGATTCGCCACGCGGACGATCTGTACCGCGATGGCACGCTGTTCTACCGCAAATATTTCTTTGTCACCGATGTATCCGGCACCCGCCGCATGCTTTGGTTCGGCGGGGCCTACATGGATACGACCGTTTTCGTCAACGGCACCGAAGTCGGCCAATGGAAGTACGGCTACACGTCGTTCTGGTTCGACATCACCGACGCGCTGCATGAGGGCCAGAACGAGGTTCTTGTCCGCTGCAATCTGCGCCACCCCAACTCCCGCTGGTACTCCGGTGCGGGCCTGTACCGCAATGTGGAACTGTGGGAGGCTCCCGACCTCCACTTGATGCCCGATGGACTGTATGTAGCTGCCAAAGAGGGCGACAACGGCGCTTGGACCGTGGCCGTCACTGCCGAGGCGGGTTCCATCACCGCCGCCAGCACGGGCCGCACGCTGACGCTGCATCTGACCGATGATAACGGCAGCCTTCTTGGCACTGCCGCCATCCCTGCCGATGCATGGGCTGCTCTCCCCTCCCCCGATGGCTGGCGCACGGGCAAGGAAACCGCGATTTACAAAGCCTCGCACACCTTCACGCTGCAAGACCCCGCTTTGTGGGACTTGGACGCGCCGAGCTTCTACCACATCACGGCAGAGCTAACCGGCGCCGATGGCGTTACCGACACACTAACCACCCGCTTTGGCTGCCGCACCATCGAAGCCACACCCGACTGCGGGCTGCTGGTGAATCACAAGCGCGTTTTGATCAAGGGCGTCTGCATCCACCACGATTTCGGCTGTCTCGGTTCGGCGTTTGAGTACAGCGCCGCCAAGCGTCAGCTTGAAATCCTCAAGTCCATGGGGGTTAACAGCATCCGCACGGGTCACACACCGCCCGCGCCGCAGTTCATGGATCTGGCCGACGAGATGGGCATTTTGATGGATGTCGAGAGCTTCGACTGCTGGCGCAGCGGCAAGAACCCTTACGACTACGGCCGCTTCTTTGACGAGTGGCAGGAAAAGGATGTTGCTGCCTGGATCCGCCGCGACCGCAACCACCCAAGCCTGCTGTTCTGGTGCATCGGCAACGAGATCTACGACACCCACGCGGGTCCCGAGGGCGCGGACACAATGCGGATGCTGCTGGCCGAGGTCGCCGCGCACGACCCTGCGCGCAACGGCATCCCAACGCTCGGTTCCAACTACATGCCGTGGGAAAATACACAGCACTGTGCCGATATCATCAAGGTCGCGGGCTATAATTACGGCGAGCGCCTCTACGCCAGCCACCACGAGAAGCACCCCGACTGGGTCATCTACGGCAGTGAGACGTCGTCCATCGTGCAGAGCCGCGGCATCTACCACTTCCCGCTTTCGCAAAGCCTGCTGTCTGATGACGACCTGCAGTGCTCAAGCCTGGGCAACAGCCGCACAAGTTGGGGCGCGGAGAGCTGGGATGTCTGCCTGCAGAGCGAGCAGCGCTGGCCATTCACGCTGGGGCAGTACCTTTGGACCGGGTGGGATTACATCGGCGAACCGACACCTTACCACACGCGCAGCAGCTATTTCGGCACGATTGACACGGCAGGCTTCCCGAAGGACGCCTACTACGTTGTGCAGGCCGCGTGGCTCGACCCCAAAACACACCCAATGGTACACCTGTTCCCCTACTGGGACTTCAACGAAGGGCAGCTGATTGACCTCTGCGCTTGCACCAACGCCCACAGCGTAGAACTGTTTGTGAACGGCGAGAGCCTTGGCCGCAAGGTGCTGGACTCCGCCAAGGGCCGTACCGCCAGCTGGCAGGCAGCCTACCACCCCGGCAGCGTCAAGGTCGTAGCCTACGATGAAAACGGCAAGGTTGTGGCAACCGACGAGCAGGATTCCTTCGATGACAGCGCTATGGTCTGCCTGCAGGCTGACCGCAAGACGATTTCCGGCGATGGCCGTGAGCTTGCGTTTATCACAATCACAACCCGCGACAAGAACGGCAACCCTGTGCGCAACGCGAACGACTGCGTGACGGTCCGCGTAAATGGCGCGGGTGTGTTGGTGGGCCTTGACAACGGCGACAGCGCCGACCCCGACGAATACCAGACCGACAGCCGCCGCCTTTTCAGCGGCATGCTGCTGGCCGTTGTGGCGGGCAATGGCCGCACCGGCACGATTACCGTGGATGTCACGGCCCCCGGCCTGCGCCCTGCAGTGCTGACGCTGAACGCCGCCCCGTTTGAAGGCCCCGTCCGCCGCCGTCTGCCGCCGCTGACCTTCGGCGGCAGCACGCAGGAAATCCCTGTGCGCAAGCTGACCCTGACCGCCGAGCGCACAGCGCTGGACAAGGAGCACCCCGTAACGCACATCACCGCCGCACGCCAGCCTGCAGCAGCAACCTTCACCGACATCGAGTGGCAGTTGACCGACGACAAGGGTGTGCCCGCCGTGAACGCGGCCATGCAGCCAGACGGTGACGTGCTGACGGTGACCGCCCTGGGCGATGGCACACTGCGGGTTCGCGCCCTGGCGCGCAACGGCCACGATGCGCCGCAGCTGATCTCCCAATTGGAGTTGTCCATCTCTGGCGTCGGTCAGCTGCACAAGAACCCTTATGAATTTATCTCGGCCAGCCGTTTTGATGCGTCCTTCGGCGACATCGGCAACGGCAATGAGCGCGGTGTTTCCACCTCCCGCACGGGCCGCAGCTGGGTGCTGTTCGATGATATCGACTTTGGCCCCGATGGTGCAGATACGGTGGAGCTGCCAATCTTTGTGCTGGACGGAGAACCGACGACCTTCCGCTTCTGGGACGGCGAGCCCTACGCCGAGGGCAGTACAATGATCGGCGAGCGCGTCTACCACAAGCCCAAGCAGTGGAACGTCTACCAGCCCGACACCTTCAAGCTGGACAAGCTCCTGCGCGGCATCGGCAGGTTTGCCGTGGAGCTGAACGTGAAGGTCCACATCAAGGGCTTTACCTTCACCCGTCATTCTCGCGCATGGGATACCCTGGCTGCGGGCGCGTGCGATGCCGTCTATGGCGATTCCTTTACCCGCGACGGGTCGCGTGTGCTGGGCATCGGCAACAATGTCTCGCTGCTGTTTGACCGCATGGACTTTGGCGAGACCGGCTGCTGCGGCATCCGCATTACGGGCCGCAGCCCGTTGCCCGCCAACACGGTGCATCTGATGTTTGCCGCTGCAGACGGCGGTGAGACCGAGCGCCGTGTGGTCGAGTTTGGCCCACAGGCCGATTGGGGCGAGCAAACCTTCACGTTTGAGCCCGTCACGGGGGCGCGGCAGGTCACGTTCCTCTTCCTGCCCGGCACGCAGTTTGACTTTGATTCCTTTACATTTATTTGAGGCAACTACCTATGAACTACGAAATTTATGCGGACCATGCCGCCACCGCGCCCATTGAGCCGCTGGCGCTGGAGGCCATGTATACCGCATACCAAGAGTACGCGAACCCCGCCGCACTCTACCGCAGCGCCCTGCACACCAAGCAGACCGTGGAAAAAGCACGGCTGACCGTGGCGAAAAATCTGGGCTGCACCCCCGACCATATATTTTTCACCTCCGGCGGCAGCGAGAGCAACACCTGGGCCATCTGTGGCACGGTGCCGCAGGGCGGCCATGTGGTCACAACGCCCATCGAGCACCACTCGGTTCTGAACGCCTGCGCGTCAATCCGGGACGACGGCGGCCGCATGACAACGCTGGAGGTTGACGGGTTCGGCCGCGTTGTACCTGAGAGCTTGACCCGCGCCCTGGCGGCCCACCCCAACCTGGTCAGCTTGCAGTACGCCAACAACGAGGTAGGCGTTGTACAGAACATCCCCGCGCTGGCAGCGCTCTGCCGTGAGGCGGATGTGCTGCTGCACGTTGACGCTGTGCAGGCTGCGGGACACCTGGCCATCCCACTGGACGGCATCGATTTTCTGTCGGCGTCGGCCCACAAGTTCGGCGGGCCAAAGGGCATCGGCTTCTTGTATGTGCGCGAGCCTCGCAAACTGCGCCCGCTGATTTACGGCGGCAGTCAACAGTACGGCCTGCGCCCCGGCACTGAGCCCGCAGCGCTGATTGCGGGCTTGGCCGCAGCGTTCAAGGTCACCTGCGCTGAGCGCCGCCAGCGCACTGCCAAAAAGCGTGCCCTGGCCGAGGAGTTTTGGCAGACGCTGCATGCTGCCCGGCCCGAAGCACGGCTGCACACCCCTGCGGACGGCCTGCCGGGCCTGCTGAGCGTTGGCCTACCCGGCCGCAGCGGCCAGCGGCTGACCTACCAGCTGGATGTAGCAGGGGTCAGTGTCTCCCCCGGCGCGGCGTGCGACAACCGCGGCGTGCAGGAACCCTCCCACGTTTTGATGGCTCTGGGCGGCACTGCGGCCGAGGATGCGCTGTCGACCTTACGTTTCAGCTTCGGCAGTGCGAACCGCCCCGGCGACGGCAAAGAAGCTGCGGAACGGCTGATAAAAATTTTGGAACAACAATAATTTTATTCACACATATATAGGAGGCTTTACCATGGCATTTACCAAGTGCTGGCTGGCATACCCGGAGATTAGGGGCTGCCGTTGCGACGCGATTTCTCTGCACACCGAGCTGACGGGCGAAACCATCGACCGCGCCAAGGCAGAACTGGCCGAGGGCTTTAAGGGCCTGTACGGCGCAGCGCTGACCGAGGGCGACGACATCACCCTGGCGCTGGACATGGCCCTGGACCCTGAGGGTTACCGCTTGAAGGCCGCCGACGGCCATTGCACCATCGAGGGCGGCAGCGAAGTAGGCGTTTTGTACGGCGTTTTTGCACTGCTGCGCAATCTGCAGACTGCAGGCAAGGCGTGGGCGCAGTTCACCGCCGATGAGGAGAAGGCACCATCCAACCGCCTGCGCATGCTGGACCACTGGGACAACATGGACGGCAGCATTGAGCGCGGCTACTCCGGCGATTCCTTCTTTTTCAAAGATTCCAAAATTCTAATTGATGTACCGCGTTTGACGGCTTACGCCCGTATGCTCGCGTCCGTGGGCATCAACGGCATCACAATCAACAACGTCAACGTCAAGGACGCCGCCAGCTGGCTCATCACCGACCGCTACTTCGGCGCCCTGCAGGAGTATCTGAAAATCTTCACCCCCTACGGCGTCAAGCTGTATCTGAGCATCAACTTTGCCGCCCCGATGGAGCTGGGCGGCATGGACTCCGCCGACCCCTGCGACCCCGCCGTGGCCAAGTGGTGGGCGGATAAGGCCCAGGAGGTCTGGGCAAACCTGCCCGGCCTGGGTGGTTTCCTGGTAAAGGCCGACTCCGAGGGCCGCCCCGGCCCCTTCACCTACGGTCGCAACCAGGCCGACGGCGCAAACATGCTGGCCGATGCCGTGGCCCCCTGCGGCGGTCACATTGTCTGGCGTTGTTTCGTCTACAACTGCCAGCAGGATTGGCGCAATACCAAGATTGACCGCGCCCGCGCAGGCTACGACTATTTTATGCCGCTGGACGGCACCTTCCGCGACAACGTCACGCTGCAAATTAAGAACGGCCCCATGGACTTCCAGGTGCGCGAACCGGTCTCCCCGCTGATTGGCGGCCTGCAGCACACCCACATTGCCGTGGAGTTCCAAATTGCGCAGGAGTACACGGGCCAGCAGCGCCACGTCTGCTACTTGATGCCCTGGTTCCGCCAGATTTTGGACTTCGACATGCACACCCGCCCGAACGGCGACGCCCATGTGCGTGCGCTGATCCAAGGCGCGGGCAACGGAATGGTGGCCGTGACCAACACCGGCAACGATGAAAACTGGACCGGCCACGACCTGGCCGCTGCGAACCTCTACGGATTCGGCCGCTTGAGCTATGACACCACGCTGGACCCCGCCGTGATTGCCGGCGAGTGGCTGCGGCTGACCTTCGGCAACAATGAGCCTGTGGAAAAGACGCTGCACCGCATTTTGATGCAGTCCTGGCCCACCTATGAAAAATACAACGCCCCCCTGGGCGTGGGCTGGATGGTCAACCCCAACTACCACTACGGCCCCAACGTTGACGGTTATGAGTACAGCCGCTGGGGCTGCTACCACCGCGCCTCCTTCGATGGCATTGGCATTGACCGCTCGCCCACGGGCAGCGATTACTGCCACCAGTACGCCCCCGAACTGGCCGAAATGTACGCCAATGTGGAGACCTGCCCCGATGAGCTGCTGCTCTTCTTCCACCACATGCCGTACAACTATGTGCTCAAGAGCGGCAAAACGATCCTGCAGCACATCTACGACACCCACTTCGAGGGTGCCGAGGACGCCGCGCGGTTCTACGACGAGGTTGTGGCGCTGAAGCCTTACCTGGATCCTGCCGTGTACGCCCGCCTGGAGGCACGTTTTGCCCACCAGAAGGAGCACGCCTGTGAGTGGCGCGATGTCATCAACACCTACTTTTACCGCAAGACGGGCAT
>ERZ836939.2343-NODE-2343-length-18821-cov-32.272088_pt1 | contig 18821 bp, 19 predicted proteins | sample MGYA00519912_ERZ836939 | MGnify/ENA primary metagenome ERZ836939 (study PRJEB31850, sample SAMEA3708810) | human gut metagenome | biome: human gut; feature: human-associated habitat; material: faeces | place: China | collected 2014 ...
GCAGGACTCGACCAGGGACAAGAACCGCCTGCGCGCGGTGCTGCTCGAGTCCTGCCCGGCCCTCGAGGCCGCGGTCGACCTGTCGGACCGCCGGTGGCTGGAGCTGCTCGCCGGGTTCGGCGGGGCGTGGGGGATCGCCCGCTCCGGGGCCGGGGGCCCGCGGGCCGAGGCCGCCGGGGAGGCCGCGGCCGCCTCGACCGCGCCGCCGCCGGCGCTCGTCGAGGCCGAGAACAGGCAGGTCAGGTTCCTTGCCGCCCGGATATCGGAGGCCCCCGACGAGGCCGGGGCCCTCGAGGCCGAGACGGCGGGGCTGCTCGAGGGCGACGAGACCTACGCGTGCCTGCTCACCGTGCCCGGCATCGGGCCGAGGACGGCGGCGCAGCTCGCGGTGTCGGTCGACATCGCGAGGTTCCCGGACCACGACCACCTGGCCTCGTACTGCGGCATAGCCCCGAGGGTGAGGAGCTCCGGAACGTCGGTGAGGTCGGTCAGGGCGTCCAGGCGCGGCGACGCGAGGCTCAAGTCCCTGCTGATCTTCTCGTGCAACAGCCTGGTGAGGTCCTCGGGGCGCTACGGCGAGTACTACCGGGCCTGCAGGGCGCGGGGCATGGGGCACGGGCGGGCGCTCAAGGCCGTCGCGAGGAAGCGGCTCAGGGCGATATACGCCGTGATGCGCGACCGGGTGCCCTACCGGGAGTAGCCCCGACGGTTGACAAAACTATAGGAACACCCAACGACTACTTTCCTAGAGCATATTCCTTACCATTAGTCAAGCACCATCTGTTTAAACGAAATAGCCTCAACCCGAGCACATTTGTGTCTGTTTAAAACCGGCAATAATGAACAGCGTGCTCAATTCGGTCATGTAAATAGATCAGCTATCAATCCTCAGCAGCAAATCAGCCAAAATACTGGAATGTAATCAGCTTGTAACAAAACAAGACGTTTAAACAAATAATGCTACCTTTTGCAGTTTTTCAAACAATTCTGCTGTATTTGCAGCTATACTCCATAACTGTCGTGTAGGAATTACGTAGACAAAAAGGAGGTTATGTGATGGTAAGTATTGTTCTTGCTAGCCATGGTGACTTGGCGGCTGGAATCAAGCAGACGGGCTCGATGGTCTTTGGCGATCAGCCGTCTGTTGCCGTGGTCTCGCTCGAGCCGAGCATGGGCCCCGACGACTTCCGTGCCAAGGTCGAGGAGGCAATCGCTTCCTTCGAGGACCAGGAGCAGGTGCTCTTCCTCGTTGATCTGTGGGGCGGCACGCCGTTCAATCAGATCAGCGGGCTCATCGAGGGCCACGATTCCTGGGCTATCGTCACCGGTGTCAACCTGCCTATGCTCATCGAGGCATATTCGCAGCGCTTTGACGCAAAGAACACTGCACATGCGATCGCAAAACATCTCGTGACTGAGGCTAAGGCCGGCGTGCGCGTCAAGCCCGAGTCTCTGGAGCCCGAGGAGAAGAAGCCGGCTGCGGCCGCCGCTGCTCCTGCGGGTGCCATTCCTCCGGGAACGGTGATCGGCGACGGGCACATCAAGATCGCCCACGTCCGTATCGACACGCGTCTGCTGCATGGTCAGGTGGCCACCACGTGGACCAAGCAGATCAACCCCAACCGCATCATCGTGGTCTCCGACGGCGTTGCTCACGACGAGCTCCGCAAGACCATGATCGAGCAGGCTGCCCCTCCGGGAGTCCACGCCAACGTCGTGCCTATCAAGAAGATGGCCGAGGTCGTCAAGGACACGCGCTTTGGCGACACCAAGGCGATGCTGCTGTTCGAGAACCCGCAGGATCTGCTCAGGGCCATCGAGGCCGGCGTCGACATCAAGGAAGCCAACATCGGTTCCATGGCCCACTCCAAGGGCAAGGTCGTCGTCACCAACGCTGTCGCCATGGGCGATGACGATGTCAAGACCATCGAGGCTCTCAAGGCCAAGGGCGTCAAGTTCGAGGTCCGCAAGGTTCCTTCGGATTCCTCCGAGGATCTCGACGCCATGTTGAAGAAAGCTAAGGCCGAACTGGCCGCTCAAGCATAGTAAAGGAGGGTCCGATACATGTCTGCAATCACTATTCTGCTTGTTGCGATTGTCGCGTTGCTTGCCGGTATGGAAGGCATTCTGGATGAGTTCCAGTTCCATCAGCCGCTCGTGGCATGCACGCTTATCGGTCTCGTAACCGGTCACCTTCAGGAGGGCATCCTCCTGGGCGGTTCGCTCCAGATGATGGCCCTTGGCTGGGCTAACGTCGGCGCCGCCGTCGCGCCTGACGCCGCTCTGGCCTCGGTCGCTTCTTCGATCATCATGGTGCTCGCCCTCAACGGTGGCGCCACCGATTCGGCCAAGGCCGTTACCGCCGCCATCGCCGTCGCCGTCCCGCTGTCGGTCGCTGGTCTGTTCCTGACCATGATCTGCCGTACCCTGGCTACCGCTATGGTTCACGGCATGGACGCCTGCGCCGAGAAGGGCGACTTCGCCGGCATCGAGCGTTGGCAGTACGCCGGCATCCTCATGCAGGGTGTTCGTATCGCCATCCCGGCAGTACTTCTGTGCATCATCCCGGCCGAGGCCGTTACCAACGCGCTTAACGCTATGCCCGATTGGCTGTCCGGCGGCATGGCCGTCGGCGGCGGCATGGTCGCTTCCGTCGGTTACGCCATGGTCATCAACATGATGGCCACCAAGGAGACCTGGCCGTTCTTCATCCTCGGCTTTGTCCTTGCTGCCATCCCTCAGCTCACGCTGATCGCCCTTGGCCTCATCGGCATCTCCCTTGCCCTCATCTACCTTGGCCTTAAGGATCTGGCCAAGCAGGGTGGCGGCATGGGCGGTGGCTCCGGCGATCCGCTCGGCGACATTCTGAACGATTACGAGTAGGAGGGGAGTGATACATATGGCAGAGAACAAGATTCAGCTCACCAAGGCTGACCGTAAGAAGGTTTGCTTCCGTCATCAGTTCCTTCAGGGCTCGTGGAACTACGAGCGTATGCAGAACGGCGGCTGGTGCTTCGCAATGATCCCTGCGATCAAGAAGCTCTACACCAGCAAGGATGACCAGATTGCCGCTCTTAAGCGCCACCTGGAGTTCTATAACACCCACCCTTATGTTTCCGCCCCCGTCATTGGCGTTACCCTCGCTCTCGAGGAGGAGCGCGCCAACGGTGCTCCGATTGACGACGTCGCCATTCAGGGCGTTAAGGTCGGTATGATGGGCCCGCTCGCCGGCGTCGGCGACCCCGCCTTCTGGTTCACCCTTCGCCCGATTCTGGGCGCACTGGGCGCTTCCCTGGCCCTGTCCGGCAGCATCGCCGGTCCGCTGCTGTTCTTCTTCGCGTGGAACATCATCCGTTACGCCTTCCTGTGGTACACGCAGGAGTTTGGCTACAAGGTCGGCTCCTCCATCGCCAAGGACCTCTCCGGCGGTCTGATGGGCAAGGTCACCGAGGGTGCTTCCATCCTGGGTATGTTCATCATCGGCGCCCTGGTCGAGCGCTGGGTGTCCATCTCCTTCACCCCGGTCGTCTCCAAGGTCACGCAGTCCGCTGGCGCCTATATCGACTGGGCCAACCTGCCCGCCGGTTCTGAGGGCATCAAGCAGGCATTGACGATGTACAGCTCTGTCGGTGCCAACGCACTCGACCCGGTGAAGGTCACCACGCTTCAGGCCAACCTCGATCAGCTCATCCCCGGCCTTGCCGCCGTGTGCCTGACCCTTCTGGTCTGCAAGCTCCTCAAGAAGAAGGTCAGCCCGATCGTCATCATCCTGGCTCTCTTCGCCGTCGGCATCATCGGTCGCGTCTGCGGCTTCATGTAAGCACGCTTCGGCTTAAGACCGAGAGTTGCTAGGCAAGGGCTTTTGAGCCATTGAAACGGACCGCGCCCGGTGGGTACACTGGATGCGGTCCGATTGTTTTTATTGGAGGGCGAGGCGCGTATGGCGCAATCTCAGAACAGCACGGTCGATCTGGCAACGCCGGCAACCTGCCTGATGGGGCTTACCAGTCACGGTAACGTGATGGTGGGCAATAAGGCGTTTGAGTACTATAACGAGCGTAATCCCGAGGATTATATCCAAATCCCGTGGGACGAGGTCGACTATATTGCCGCCGAGGTTTTGCGCGGCACCAAGAAGATTACGCGTTTTGCCATCTTCACCAAGGACAATGGTCACTTTACGTTTTCGACGCGCGATGACAAAGAGACACTTCGTGCGGTCCGCAAGTACGTTGACGAGGATAAGCTCGTGCGTTCGCCTGACTTTATCGATGTGACGGCTAAGGGCGCCAAGAGCATCCCCTCCGTTATCAAAAACCTCTTCCACAAAGGCAACTAGTCATTAAAGAGCGCCCCCTCAAAGTGGGGCGCAGTCTCCCATGTGGCTCGATCGGGAAAGTGCATCCCAGTTCGAGCGTCGATTCCGGGATGTAGTTTCCGGAACGGGGTCGTTTGGGAAACCGTGTCCCGTTTCGAGCCGAAATTCTGGGTCACTGTTTCCCAGCGAGGTCTCATGGGGAAAGTCTGACCCAGAATTTGCCTGGATAGTGGGACGCACTTTCCGGAGGGCTGTTCCACCGCAACTTCGAAGAGTGGGTATACGCTGCATTACAGCGGCGTAAATCTGCTACACTAATACAACATGCCTCCGTAGCTCAGGGGATAGAGCACCGCTCTCCTAAAGCGGGTGTCGACGGTTCGAATCCGCCCGGGGGCACCAGAAAAATCGCAGGTCAGGAGTTAATTTTGCTTCTGACCTGTTCTGGTTTTAGGGTTAAGAACTGCTTTTGTTTGTAAATCTGGTAAGTAAATAATTTAACTTACCGAGTTTTCCACTGAAAACAGGAAATCACCATTTTGGGGATAAAAAGTTTTCAACAGCCGTTAGTCGGTTCCATTTTGGTGAAGCGCTTCCTCAATTTGGGTAAAAAATTTCACCATTTTGATGATTCGGCTGCTTTGAGTTTTGATAAAAACGCCTGTTCAGAAGCTTGCGCTATACCCATTTTGGTGAAACCAATTAATAGAGAAATATACTATAAAGATATAGGGACGGCGATGCCGTCCTCTTCGCTCGCGAAGCTCGCTGCGCGGCCACGTACCGTGTCCTTGCCGCCGGCTAAGCCGTCGATAAAGATAGGGACAGCGATGCTGTCCCCCTTCGCTCGCGAAGCTCGCTGCGCGGCCACGTACCGTGTCCTTGCCGCCGGCTACGCCGCCGATTTATTCGCTCACTTCGTTCGCTGATTGATGGACTAATCCGATTTATCGCTGACACCAGTCATAAGTGCAGCAATTGATATGTTGAATCCATTGGCAATTTTAGAGAGGTTAGAAAGACTGACATTTCTTCGTCCGACCTCAATGCTCGCGTAGTAGGAACGATCCATCTCAATCAAATTGGCGAACTGCTCCTGGCTGTACCCGAGTCCAGCGCGGAGCTCTTTGCATCTCATGCCGAATGATTTCTGAAGCGTCTTCGTATCCATGACAAAAAGAGTCATGGATTGTTGTATTTATGCCAACGGACTATATACAACAATCCCTGTTAAGGCGCATAATTACCTTTATTAGAAAGAGTTCTGATGCCTAGTCGGACATGGCATGGAAAAGGAATGGAATAGCAATGACTCAGGGAAAGCACTTTGCTGCCGGTGGCGATCACTTCGACGCACTGCCAAGCAAAAAGGTTCACGCCCCGAAGGGGATCGCACGTCTGACCGTCACCGCGGCGACCATGGCCGCCATGACCGGATCGAGCCTCATCTCACCGTTCACGGCATTCGCCCAGACCGGTGACGGGGGCACGCAGCACCCCGCCGTGATGTCGCCGATCGCCGCCCACGCCGGCGCGGCATCCGGTACCGGCACGAAATCCGTCGCACAGACCATCGCGGACCTGCAGAAGGCAGTCGACGAGGCGAAGGCGAAGGAGGACGCCGCCAAGGCATCCTACGATGAGGCCGCCGGTCCCTACAACGAGGCGGCTTCCGCCCGCGACCAGGCCAAGGCATCCTACGATTCGGCAGTCAGCGCCGGTACGGCCGCCGACCGAGCGGCAATGGACGAGTACGCCCGTCAGGTCGCAGAGGGCAAGGACGCCGCCGATGCCGCCGGCAAGGACCTCGAGCAGGCGAAGGCGGGTCTCGCAGACGCCAAGGCGGATGCGTCCGAGAAGGACGAAGCGTACCAGTCCGCCATCAAGGCGGCCCAGGACGCTCAGGACGCCCTCGATAAAGCCAAGGCCGATGCCGTAGGCGCCACCCCGGAGGCTATCCGTGCCGCCGAGCAGGCCGTGCGCGACGCCACGGATGCCGTGAGCAGGGCACAGGCCGAACTCGACAACGCCAACGCGACGCTTGCCGATGCCCAGTCCAAGCTGGTTGCGGCCCAGTCTGCAAAGGATTCCGCCGATTCCGTCCTCGCCGCAGCCCAGCAGAACAAGGACACGGCGGATGCGAAGGCCGCAGCCGCCAGCGCCGCCTACGAGAAGGCGAAAGCAGACCTCGCCGCAGCGGAGGCCGGTGCGAGCGGTCCAGAGTATGATGCGGCAAAACAGAAGGTCGCGGACGCAGAGGCAGCCCTCGCTGTCGCACGAGCGGCACAGTCCCAGTGCGAGTCCGAGCTCGAGCAGGCACAGTCCGCTGCGGCAACGGCACAAGCCGACCTGAATGATGCCCAGACGGCTCTCTCCGTAAAGCAGCAGGCCGCGGCCGATGCCGAATCCGGTGTGAACGCCGCCCAGTCCGCTCTCGATGCCGCGATCGCCGACCTCGATGCGGCCAAGCAGGCGAATGCCGACGCCGTCGCCAAGCTGGACGCCGCGAAGCAGGCTGTCAAGGACGCCGAGTCCGCCAAGGCAGCCGCCGACGTAGAGCTCGCGAACGCCAAGGCCGCAAAGGATACCGCAGACGCCGCCGTGACCGCCGCCCAGCAGAAGGTCGACGAGGCACAAACGAAGGTGGATCTCGCAGACGCGCAGCTCAAGCAGGGAGCCATCGGTTTTTTCAAGGCCATGGGTGCCGATTCAGCCATCGAGATCATCCAGAACTGCACGTACAAAGACTACACCGAGATCGGAAACAGTCTCGACGCAACGGGCCTTGAAAACATGCTTTCGTCCATCACGGTCATGAAGAACGTGAACGCCTACCGTAAGTCCGTCGGCCTTTCCGAGCTTGAGGTAAGCTATAAGCTCATTGCGGCAGCGATTGCAGATGCAAACTATTCGACGAAAAATGTAGAGCATGCCCAGCAGTTCGATGTCGGTGAAAACCTTGCCTGGAGCTATCGCGACCCCTGCAAGGCCTGGATCTATCAGGAAAAGGATCTGTTTGACAAGACTGCAGCATCCCTTGGTGCGACGAATCTTTCCGGAAAGGACGCCTACGACTTCTGGTACGCCAACCAGGACAAGTTCGATTACTACCGTATCGGTCATTACATGAACATCATCAACCCTGACTATGCTGTCATGGGATGCGGTCTGAACGATGACACCCGTTTGACGTTCTCGCTCACGCTGCAATACGGCGGTTGGGCCGGTTCGGGCTGGAATACCGGAGCCATCTCCGTCGACGAGTACGAGCAGAAGCTGACCTCCTACATCAACGGCCTGAAGAACGCCAAGAGCGCACTCGACGCAGCCAAGGCCGATCTCGCAGCCAAGCAGCAGGCAGCCACCGACGCCGCTGAAACCGTCCAGCAGAAGCAGGACGCAGCGGATTCCGCACAGGCAGATGTCGATGCCGCAAAGCAGGGTGTTGCCGATGCCCAGCGTGCCGTCGATGCCGCAAAGGCTGATCTCGCATCCAAGCAGCAGGGCGTCACGGATGCCCAGACCGAGCTTAATGCGGCGAAATCGGACCTCGATGCCGCCAACGCGGCAGTCGATACGGCAAAGTCGACCGTCCAGCAGAAACAGGTCGCCTTTGATGCCGCCAACGCAGCCGTAACGGCCGCACAGACCAAGCTGGATTCCGCCAAGGCGGACACCGAGGCCAAGCAGCAGGACGTCACGGTTGCGAACGCCGATCTCGCGAAGTTCTTCCAGGACGTCGCCGACGCCAAGAAGGCGCTCGATACAGCAAAGAGCGTCCATGACGCGGCGGCAGCCGATCAGGTCGAGAAGGCGACCGTCCTCGCCGCCGCCGAGCAAAAGGCGGACGCCACCGCACGCGCCCTCGCGGATGCCCAGCGTGCCGTCGATGCCGCAAAGGCCGACACCGGCGTTGCCGCCGACAGGCTTACCGGCTCCCAGACCGATCTCGATGACGCACAGTCGAACCTCGACATCCTCACCGATCTTGCCGCGAAGCTCGCAGAGTCACAGCAGCGCGAGCAGGATGCAGTAAAGGCCGTCAATGACACCAAGGCCGCCCTCGATGCCGCGAAGGCGGATGCCATCGCCGCCGAGTCCCTGGTCTCCGCCGCCGAGCAGGCGAAGGCGCAGGCAGACGCCAAGCTGTCGAAGCTGAACTCCATCGATACCGGCGCGGCGATCGCTTCCGGCCATGATGTGAACGCGGATGACGCCCTCAACGCGCTTTTCGCAGCAGCAGTCGAGGCACGTGCCAAGGTCGCGCCCGCAAAGGCCATCCTGGACGAGAAGCAGGCCGCGGTGGACGAGCTCCAGTCCGGCTATGATGTGGCACTCGCCGCCTACGAGCAGGCGAAGTCCGACCGCATCGCGGCGGAGCAGAAGCTTTCCGATGAGATCGCACGACAGAAGGCAGAGGAGGCGGCAAAGCAGCAGGCGGCATACACCCCGAAGCACCTCGCCGGCACGGATACCGCCCAGCCCGGCAGCCTCGCCCAGACCGGCGACCGCGCGGGACTCATCGGCGAGACGTTCGCCATCGGCGGTACCGTCCTTGTGGCAGCCGGCGTCTTCCTCGACCAGAAGAAGCGCCGCGAGCAGATGTAAAAGCGAGTCGGGCGTTGGATATCGGCTAGTGTCCAACGCCCGGTTTCATGGACGGGGAGATCGGTGTGAGAACAAGGGCTATTATCGTTGCGCTTCTGGTGTGCCTTTCGGCACCTCAACTTGGATGTGCCAGCGTTGCAAAGCAAGGAAGCGGCTCTACGGAAAGGGCCGCCACAGCGGTAAAGAATAAAGACAAAAAGAAGCCAAGCGAAGAAAAGGCGACGCAAACCTCTGGAACCAAGACCGAGGAGAAGAAAGAATCCGACGACAAGGACCAGAAATCCGATGACTCCAAGAAGGAGGATAACAAGTCTTCCGATTCCTCGAAGTCGGACAGCAAGGGCGATTCCTCCCAGTCCAAGCAGAATTCCGGCAATTCGCAGAGTTCCGGCAGCAACAATTCCTCTTCCAACGGCGGCAGCCAGAAGAAGTGGGTTGCCGAGCAGGGCCACTGGGAGACAGATTACAGCCAGGTCTGGGTGCCGAATGTGGTTTATACGCGCCATGAACGTTGGATCTGCAGTGCATGCCACGCAGCATTTGGATCTGCAGCCGAAATGGACGCTCACGCTCACGCTACTTTTGGCGATGCGCAGCATCCTAACGGCGGTTCTGCAATCAATGATTCGTATACCACCTCTGAGGACCAAGGACATTATGAACAGCAGGCTACGGGACAACATTGGGTTGTCGACGTCGCCGGTCACTGGGAGTAATGTACATCGTTCCTCTCCTCTTACATTCGGTAAATGTTTATTTATTTGTGGGCGGCCGGTTCGGCCGCCTTTTTTAGACGCCCAGTCTGGGAGCAAACGATAGGAAAGCAATCAAACGGGAGACCGTTCCAAAAGAATCCGGCGGTTCCGGATGCTTCGGGCAAAACCTTCCGCAAATCGGTAAGGTCTTCCATCAACTTGCTCCAGCCCTCGCCCGGATTCCGCTGCGCGGTAATGCAAACACTCGGCATCCCTCGCATTCGCATTACCGCTCCGCTCTCGCTACAGCGAATCTCTAACACTCAGCATCCTTCGCGTTAAAAATTCGCTTCCGCTCACGGTCTTCGCTGACACTACGACACCGCGAAGCCTTTCGCTCGAAACGAGGCCTCTCATTTCGTGTCTACGCTACGCTCCGCCCAATCGCCGTAGCAGGCGATAAGGTTGTTGTGAAGTTGAAACTTCGCGATAAAGAATCGCGAAGTCGATTCTTCATTTTTGGAACGACGCCAGCCGTTCCTCATCAAAAGGAAAGCGAATCGCATAGCAGGTTTTGATCGGAGGCCTCTCCGATCGCTGATTCGTTTTCCGGAGGAATCATGAGCAGGCTCCGCCCACACACCGTCAAGGCGTCTCTTTCCGATGAAGAGAAGAAAGCCATCACCGCAATCGCAAAGCGACATGAGATGAGCGAGGCGGAACTCATACGCCTCGTTTTGTGCAATGCTGACGATCTCGATATCGATTTTAGTTTTGCGGAAATCGCTGACCAGAAATTCCGAACCGATGACATTCACGTCCGGGTCTCACCGGAAGAAAAAAAGAAAATTGAAAGCAATGCTGATTCCCTTGATATGACTGTCAGTTCGTATGCTCGTCGCGTACTGCTCAAAGGGAATGTTGAGAAAATCGATGTCGATCGGGCGTCGATCGACAAGATTTATCACGAGCTTTTAAAGGAAGGAACAAACCTCAATCAGCTCATGTACTTCGTAAATGTACAAGGTCTTCCGGCGTATAACGAGAAGGCGGTTTTCCGAACACTTGAGAAGGTCTATCAAGTTGGGCGTAAGCTAGACCGTTTCATCGACGAGCTCGAGAGGCGCTATTTCGTCGGTGGTGATGTGAAATGACGGTTATCAAACAGAAAAGCGTTTCGAGCGACCGCTACGCAAAGAACGTCCGTAAATACATCAACGGAAAAGATGCGCTTGCGCGTGGCGGCTGGAACATCGAATACAGCGATCGCTGGTTTTCGAAAATGGATAGAACCAGAAAGGTTTTCCATCACGACAAACCATCGAGAGCCGGAGCCAAAAACGTAATCCTGCTTCATCAGATCCTCGCGTTCCTTCCGGAAGAATGCTCATGCAACGGGGGCAAGATGACCCCCGATGCATGTTTGGCCTACGCGGAGCAATGGCTTGCGAAACACTATCCGCATCAACAAGTGATTCTCGCGCTGCACGAAGAAAGCGATAAGGCGGGAAAACGCTACGCAGTGCACATGGCGATCAACCGTACCGATTTGTTAACCGGCAAGCGTTGCGAGACGGGCGGGCGGCATGGAAAGTACGAACGCGCCTCATGGGTCCGCGAACTCGATAAGGACTGGAATCTCGCCCAGCTCGAAAAGGGAAAGAAGAATTCGAAGATTCGCGATCGCCAGCCGCGGGACACAGAAAAGGAGATTATCGGTCGCGGTGAGTACAGTTATAAAAACAATCTGCGCGAGTTGATCCATCTTGCAATCAACGAAGGTCATCCGAAGAATATGGAGCAGTTTAAAAAGTTACTTGCCTCATGGGGCGTAGACATTTTCATTAAGAACAATCGAGTCTATGCGACAGATCTCGATATCAAGGAGGCCGGCAACCCGAAGTGCACTTTCAACCTGACTCGTCTTGACGGGAGGTTTGCGGTCAAGCAACTTGAGGCGGCTTTCAAAAATAACGTGCTGGAGGCCGAGCGAGCCCTTCCTTATGAGAGGCGTTGCGAGATTTACATTCAACGGCTTAAGAAGGCGTATTCGGCGTGGGTCGAGCAGGCAAAGGCGAGCAAGGGCGTCGCCTACAATCTCTTTCCTAAGTTCATCGCACCGAAGTGCGATGAAGATCTGCTCGAGGATCCGGCGGTTCGTGATGAGCTTCTTGCCCGGCGCGGTTACGCAAGGGAGATTCGCAACCGTTACGCCGGCGCCGTTCCCGATGCTGGCGATGACCGCGTTCGCGCCGCAGGACGAGCCCATGGTGGCAACGGCGACATCTCGCCGCAGGTCGATCGCGCGGTCGACCGAGGCGATTACGATCGCGGAGACACGCCTCGCTAGTTTTGGAAAGCCTATCGTCGGTGCCCTAGCGCGCTGCCATCCAGTGCCGATTCTTTCATACTCGCAATTCGGCGAGGATGAGGAGTATGAATTGATCGGCGGGAGTCAGCCGCTCTGATAGAATCGTCCTTGCTGTCGGCAGCCCTCGTGCCGGGCAGAGCCCTCCATTTGATGGGAGGTGATGCCCATGACCGATTTCACCGAGCTCGTGAAGCTCCTGACCGCTATGGTCTCGCTCCTCACGGCCCTTGTCGGCCTTTCCAAGGCACTCAAGCAGGGCTCGAAGCCCAAAAAGAAAGGCCACCGTCGCTAAGACGATGACCCAACTTCATTAAGCAACGGCTCTGCCCAGCTCTCTACAACTTGGGCTGCCGTCGGCACCATTTTACCCTCCTGACGAGGAATTCGTCCATATTTCAAAAATCAAATCCTGTTCGCGCGTGGGCGTAAACTTATAGTTGGGCAAATCCGGCAGATTGGAGCTTGAAACATGAGGGATATGCACCTCATGTCGCTCATAAAACGTCTCCTGACCTCGAAGGAGAACGTTTTTTAGCGATAAAAGGAGACATAAAAATGATCTGGTTTACCAGCGACACCCACTTCGGGCATGAGAACGTGCTGAAGTTCACCGACCGCCCGTGGGAGACGATTTGGCAGATGAACGACGCCATCGTCGACAGCATCAACGGCAAGGTTGCCGTGGACGACGAGCTCTACATCCTGGGGGATTTCTCATTCAAGATGACCGCCCAGGACGCCTACGGGCTGCGCAAGCAGATCGCCTGCAGGCGCATCCACCTCGTCCCGGGAAACCACGACAAGGACTGGACCCAGCCGGCGGTCACGGGCGCCTTCACCGTGGAGCCGCCGATCTGCGTGCTCAAGATCGACGGGCAGAAGATCGTCCTGAGCCATTACCCCATGGCCGACTGGCAGGGCATGAGCCATGGATCGTGGCACCTCCACGGGCACATCCACAGCAGCGGCGGCGCGTACAACGAGTTCAACCGCAAGCAGGGCCTTCTGCGCTACGACGTCGGTTGCGATGCCAACGGGCACTCCCCGGTGAGCCTCGACGGGCTGAGGGAATGGTTCGCCGGAGTCGACGAGCCGTGCGGCCGGGTGAAATGGCCCTGGTGGGTCAACGAGACCGGCGACAGGCAGGTCGAGCGCGAGCTGGCGGCGTACAAGAGGGAAGAGGCGATCCGATGACGGTCTATGTGACGGGCGACGTGCACGGTGGGCTCGACATGCAAAAGTTCCGCGACTGGGAGCTTGGCGACAGTCTTACCAGCAATGACTACCTCATCGTCGCCGGCGACTTTGGCTTTCCGTGGGATTTCTCCGCCGAGGAATGCGCCGACATCGCCTGGCTGGAGTCGCGCCCCTACACGGTACTGTTCGTCGACGGCAACCACGAGCGCTTCGACCACTGGGAGGAACGCCCCATGGAACCGTGGCACGGCGGGCTGACGCAGCGCCTGTCGGATACCTCGTCCATCCGCCGCCTCATGCGCGGGGAGGTCTTCGAGCTCGACGGCTCGACGGTCTTCACCATGGGCGGTGCCACGAGCGTGGACAGGGAATACCGCGTGCCCTATTCCAGCTGGTGGCCTCAGGAGCTCCCGGACGAGCGCGATTTCGATACCGCGCGGACAAAGCTCGACGAAGTCGGCTGGAAGGTCGACTTCGTCATCACCCATACCTGCTCGACGCGCATGCTCTCGCCGACGCTCCACCCGGACCCAGGCTGGGAGCGTCCCGATGTGGACCGGCTGACCGAATTCCTCGACGAGCTCGAGGACCGCCTGGACTACAAGCGCTGGTATTACGGCCATTTTCACCGAGACGGCAACCCAGACGAACGTCATACCGTGCTGTACGACCGGATCGTGAGGCTCGGGGACAAACTCCTGCCGTGGGGTGCGTACTGATGGCTGTCTATGTGACAGGAGACGTGCACGGCAGGGCCGAGTACGGGGCCAGCAGGTTCGCCTTCAGGTCTTGGCCGCTGGGCCGGACCCTGACGCGCGATGACGCGGTGATCGTGGCCGGCGACTTCGGCTTTGTCTGGGATGGATCCAACGCCGAGAAATACTGGCTCGACTGGTTCGAATCGAAGCCGTGGACCACGTGTTTCGTAGACGGCAACCATGAGAACCACCACGCCCTGGCTGGGCTGCCGGTGCGGGAGTGGAACGGCGGGCTCGTCCATGAGGCGCGACCGCACGTGCTGCACCTGATGCGCGGAGAGGTGTTCGATATCGACGGGCTCACAGTCCTTGCCATGGGCGGCGCCGCGAGCAACGACAGGCAGTATCGCAAGGAGGGGAGGAGCTGGTGGCCCGAGGAGATGCCGAGCGAGGAAGAGACGGAGCACTGCCGCTCCTCGCTCGACCGCGTGGGCTGGAAGGTCGACTACGTTGTGACTCACGAGGCTCCTGCTGCCCTGGCTAGAGAGCTGTGCCGCGAGCGCGGACGTGAGTGCGGCGGGGATACGCTGCAAACTTTCCTGGGCGAGCTCGACGGGCGGCTCGACTATCGCATCTGGCTCTTCGGGCATTACCACGGCGACGAATGGCGCGACGACAGGCATCGCCTGGTCTATCGAGACATCGTGCCGATCGAAAGTGCTGCGCCCGGTTCTCAGTTCTAGAAACCCCCTAGAAATGCTCTAGAGGGTTTCTAGAAAATTAGATGCTATGCGACCTACTCATCCTTCATCTGGGTCATGGCCTCGACCTTGGCCTCGGCCGCGGCTACCCGCTGCTCGGAGGCGGCGAGGCGGTCCTTGAGGGCGGCTACCGCGGCCATCAGGTCGTGCTGGGCCAGGAGCGCATCGCTCAGCTCGGCCTGGGCTTTCAACGCGGCGTCACGCTCGACGCGCAGGCGCTCGATCTCATCGGCCATGGCTTCAGCCTCGGCGCGGAGCTGAACGACCTGCCTGTCGAGCTCCTTAGCACGGGAGAAGTACCTGACGCTTGCGGCGTGGAGCTCGTTGTTCTCAAGCTAGAGGCTCGCGGTATCGAGCTCGAACTTCTCCTCTATAAAGGCAATCCGCTCATTGCAGTCGGCCTCAAGTCTTTCGTTCCGATCCGTCGCCTCGACGAGCTTGCGGCTGAATTCATCCACCTGGGCCATGAGCAGTGCGTTCTCGGTCATGAGGTTGCCCGTCTCGCGCAGCAGCTTCTCCCGCCATGTCGCCTCGATCCGCTCGGCGGCCTCATCGAGGACGGACTTCACGCCGGGCGTCTCGCTGATTTTTCTCTCGTTTGGGTTGTCTGTCATCGTGCGGCACTCCAATCAACAATGGGCATGGCTCCGCCATGCCGTACGGCTGGGAACAAATACGCGGCCGCTGTTGAGTTGTGTTTGTCCTGCGCTTGGTGAGTTCTAAAAGCGTCTCAAGTCATGCGTTCACGCAGGTTTTCGATTGGAGAAATACCGCACGCTTTCATGGTATCACGTGCCTTAAAGACCATGAATGGACGGCCATATCGATTCGTTGAAAATGGCACCTACGACGTGCTGGTGGCAGGAGGTGAGGGCGTTAAAGATGTCGAGAATGATTATGGGAGTATTTTAGATGCAGGTATGAGAAAGGGTCGAATCGAAGTGTCTGGCCGGACGCCAATTGTCCGGGAACTGTTCCGGTTCGACCCTGCTTCATTTTACATCCGCGGCATGTTTTTGTAGACGCCTGGCGATTACCGACCTTCACGACCTCGATGACGGTTTCCCCGTCCTCGATTCTTGCCAGATTGCGGTGGACATCGCTGCGCGAACGGCCGGATATCATTTGAGCCAGAATCCTCTTCTATTGAAGCGGATTCTGGCTCAGTGGTTTTTAACTCGGTTGTTTGACAGAAGCCCACGTCGATAGTCGGTCTGTGGACTTAAGATTTCGGGGGCTCCCAAGCGTTTTCGATCGCGGCGCGGTAGATTGCAGCGTAATTAAGCATCCAGCTGCCATCACCCGCTTTTTGAATAAACCCCTTATTCTTCAAAGAGGTATAGGCCCGGGAGATCGTGTTCTTACTTAGGTGGTAGCGCTCCTCAATCCATTTGCTTTTTGCGTAAAAGCCCATGGCTCGTTTGTTTTTGGAAGGATTTCCAAGCTTCCATACGAGGCCGAGGATGAGGCGCTCGGCAGCGACAGTGGTGGCACAACACGCCCAGTCGGGCACCGAAATAAAATTCGCGTTATCCATTTTCCTTCTAATCTCTCGTTGCTCAGTAACATCATCGGAAAATTTGTCGGAAATCGACGGTAGCTCGCTCATGTTTACCACCTAGTCAAGGTGGGCGGTCCGACCTTCAAGCTGCTTGAAAAGCTCATAAAACGAGCTTTCAAACATGTAATTCGAGCGATGGATTTGGATGAGCTTGCCGGACTCGCGCATGAATTTGCGTGCGGTGTTTTCGCTCCAGCCAGTGAGTTCGCGGATATCGTTAACGCGGAGCAACCGATCGCACTGAGCGGCACCAGTGGGGAAAGTCGGTGTGGACGCCTGAGTGCTAATCTTTGGAGTAGCCATGATGAGCTATCCTTTCAATGAGGGCCCTCCCTGTGCTTGTAAGACTTACCAGGTTCATAAGCACTTGGGGGGCCGGTTTCTATGACTACATGCGTAGCCATCTGACAGCTTTAGCATGTATTAAAACTCATTAGTTGTCAATCAAATATAGCATCTACCTGCGGAAACGGTATTATAGTACCGTAATATTATGAATAAAACGATGAATGAAAAACATGCTATTTCTCGCTTCTCTGTATATAGGCGTTGATGAAGTCTTCGTAGCCTTTAACTGCTTTTATTTCTGATTGTTGAACGAGGCTTGTATACGTTTTGAGCGTGATATTGGGGTCCGCGTGGCCAAGAATACCTTGCACGCTTCTAACGTCCGATCCGTTCGCCAGCATAAAAGTGCTTACGCAATGCCTGAGCTGATGCGGGCAGATGCCCTTATATAGTTTTCCGCCAGTCGAATTATTCGGCTCATAGATTCCAAGATTGCAGCTAACTGCGAAATCGCGAAACCAATGGTTGAAGATGTAGTTCTTCATGTGACAGACAGTAGGGACCCCTTGCTCGACAGCAATATCGCTAATGATGGGAGTGCTGCCAGTCTGGGACAGCCCCAGAGAGGCCAGGAGCTCTTTTTGTATGGCTGACCATGATTGAAGACGTTCGGCCAGGGTTTCTCCAACGGGGATTTTGCGTTGGCTTTCTTGTGACTTGGGTGCCCTCAGTTCATGATCGTTGGTGTACTGCCTGTCAATTTTCAAGGTTTTATTGGCAGGGTCCCAATCGCGCCATTCGAGGCCCAGCATCTCGCCTTTTCGCATACCCGTATACACTAGCACTAGCGTACCAACAGCTTCGGCGGTGAGCTCAATGTGTTGAAGATGTGTGCATAGGGTAGCTACTTGCTCGATTGTCAGTGATTCTCTTTTGTTGCGTGGTCTGCGAACATGAACGGTAGCGCAGGGGTTTCGGTCAATTATTCTCTTTGCGACTGCATTCGACAGAATCTGGCGCAGTTTCGCATTGATTCGTACAAGCTCAGATGGTTTGTATTTTCCCGTACGACGAGCTTCGGCATATGTTTCTTCGATTAGATCGGGAGTTAGCCCCTCAATTGTCTGAAACGCACCGAATAGGTCTTCGATATGCCTGCAATCGTACGCTTCTCTTTCATAGCTCGTTGGCGCAAGCTCGGTGTCCCTATTTTCATGAAAGGCCCAGCAGTAGGACGCAAGCAAAGTGGGCTTTTTAGTTTTAGTGATCGTGCCAGAGGAGTTGATTTCAGCCAGCTTGGCCTGCATTGCAGCCTTAGCTTCTGTTTTAGTCTTGCAACGAACCGTATAAGTTGGGGATCGTTTGTAACGCCCTGTCTTAGGGTCCTTGACCCCAAGGGAAAAATAATAGCGATAGGTGTTAGGTGATCTCTTGTCTTTCCAACACGTGCCTCTTCCGCTAATTAGTGGCTGTTCTGACATCTTTGCACTCCGTTTCTTTGAATAGTTTTCAACAATTCATTGAGTGCAGTTTAGCTAAAGCTGTTAGTAATATGTTTGTAAAAGCGTAGGCGCAGCTACCGGAGGTAAAAGACACAAACTGCTATGTTTATCTGCGGTTATATGGTGTTCAATGATGCTTGATGAATAGTAGGGGGTAGCATTAAATCATATCTCCTAAAGCGGGTGTCGACGGTTCGAATCCGCCCGGGGGCACCAGAGATTTGTCGAGCCCGGTACCGCTACGGTGCCGGGCTCTTCTGGTTCATGTCATGTCAAAAACGAAGCGCCGCTTGCTGGGGAAGCAAGCGGGCGCCTGTGAGCGAATATGTTTGCGGCGAGAGCCGTAATGAGCGGTGGGGTGGCGACTTAGTTGGTCGTACCGGAATCGCCGCCCGTGCCCGTGCCCGGACCCGAACCCGAGCCAGAAAGTGCAACCGTCAGCGTAATCGTGCTGTCGGTGGACTGCTTGCCGGTGGGGGAGACGCCCGTGACGGTGGCGTTTTCGTTGCCACTCACGGGGTTGCCGTTCTGATCGCAGAATGCGATGTTGTAGAACCCGGCGTTGTTGAGCGCGGTGACGGCCGCGGAGATGCTCTTGCCGTACAGGTTGCCCGGAACGCTGGCCTTGCCGGACTTCTTGGCAATGACGACGGTAATCGTGGCGCCAGGCTTCTGCTTGCCGCTGGGGTTCCAGCTAATCACGGTGCCCTCGGTAACCGAATCGTTCTCCTGGTAGCTCACGTCGACGCCAAAGCCTGCCATATCGAGGGCGTTGCGCGCCTGGGCCTCGGTCATGTCGGTCAGATCGGGGACGGAGGTGGT
>ERZ836939.2354-NODE-2354-length-18743-cov-9.676477_pt1 | contig 18743 bp, 14 predicted proteins | sample MGYA00519912_ERZ836939 | MGnify/ENA primary metagenome ERZ836939 (study PRJEB31850, sample SAMEA3708810) | human gut metagenome | biome: human gut; feature: human-associated habitat; material: faeces | place: China | collected 2014 ...
GAGAACTGAGAGATTTTCACATGCGTTATGAGGTAGAGGATCAGGTAAAGGAACGGGTAGAAAAACCGGATATCCTATTTTATGGGAAAAAGATTCTGGAAATGTCAATAGTAGCGCTTCTTCAGGGAGATAACCTGTTACTTTCCGGTGCGAAAGCTACAGGGAAAAATGTACTATGTGAGACACTGGCATGGATATTCGGAAGACCGGAATACGACATTTCTTTTCATGTAAATACAGACAGTGCCGATCTGATTGGAACGGATACCTTTATAAATAATGAGGTTTGCCTTCGGAAAGGCCCCATCTACCAATGTGCGGAATTTGGAGGATTTGGAATCCTGGACGAAATCAATATGGCAAAAAATGATGCCGTTTCTGTACTGCATGCCACATTGGATCATCGGCGCAGAATCGATATTCCAGGATATAACAGGATTTTACTTCATCCGGCAACACGATTTATCGGTACGATGAATTATGGTTACGCAGGTACCAGAGAGTTAAATGAAGCATTGGTTTCAAGGTTTATGGTAATTGATATGCCTGAAATGGATGAGGATAGTGTCCTTTTTGTATTAAGACAGCATTTTCCAGATGGGGAAAAAAGCGCACTGAAAGCTTTTGCAGGACTGTTTCTGGATTTGCAGATCAAAGCTTATCATGGAGAAATCTCAACAAAATCTCTTGACCTGAGAGGATTGGTTTCTGCTGTAAAAGCAACAAGAAGCGGACTTTCTCCAATTGATGCAATCCAGATGGGGATCATAAATAAAAGTTTTGATGTATTTGAAAAAGAGATCGTAGAAGATGTGGTTTCTACCAGAATTCCATCTTCCTGGACCGGAAAAGACATATGGGGGTAAACTTGTATGGAGGATGTCAGATGGCCGGCGGAACAACTGGAAGAACATCGTCTGGAGATCAGCAATCGTATCAGAAATCTTTTTTGGACAGTCAGTGGTGATTATGATATAGAATTTGAACCGGACACAGAAAAATATGTTTATTCAAAACAAACGGTTTTATATGAGGCAGTAAAGCAGGGGGCCTTTGCACGATATTTTGATCAGAAGAAACTTGGCATGTATTTGATGAAAAAATTACATTTTTCTGCTGGAGAAGATATGCTTTTGCCTCTTGCTGGATTATGCATGGATGCTGCAGTGAATCGTTTTATCATTCGAGAACGTTTGGGAACAAAGAAAATCAGAGAACAGGCGTTCAGAGAATTGGAAAAGGCCGAGAAAGAACAGGTATCAAACAAAGCTGGAACAGACCTGATTCACAGGATTAGACTTCTGTATATAAAGCATGTTCTGGAGAACACAAACGATGAGGGAACGGATCCACAGGCAGAGATTGCATTGTACAAAATTCTTTCTCTGAAGGATGCGGAAAATACGGAAGATGTCATAAACGTTATAGAGGAGATTTATAATCATGTTCTGGATCCCTCTTTTGAAAAAAGGAATGGAAATCTGGAGAAGATTCTGAATTTACCGGATATGGCATTGGCCAATGACGCGTGGCAGGAATGTATGACGGATGAACAGATGGAAGACATCATTCAAAAATATCTTTCTAATCTCAAAAAAAAGATGATGAGTCTGGATATCAGAAACAAAAAGAAAAAAAGATTTTATTTCTCTCCGGAAAATGAAGAAGTTCCGGAAAGCTCGGAGAATATAAATCCACAGTCAGTGCGACGGATACGGGAATATGTGGAACTGAATTACGGAAAATCGTATCTAAGTGAATCGGAGCAGGCCAGAGTCAACCGGAAATTTTGTACAGGAATCCACAAAAACTGTATCCTGTATCTTACAGATGGAATTTTACAGAACCCTGTGATAAAAAATAATCAATACCGTTTTTCTCAGCTGCAGTTTGAAAAAAATAAAGCCTATTATGGAAATAATCACTGGATCATCAAAAGAAATATTTCTGTGTTGGCAGAGTCACTGAAACGGGCATTTATAATCCGAAAGGATGATTTTGTCAGCAGATCTGATGCAGGGCAGCTTGTTCCTGAGAGGTTATGGAAAATTGGAAGAACAGACGATGACAAGTTATTTAATAGAAAAAAGAGATCAGAAGATTCTGAGTTTGCAATAGACGTCCTGATTGATTCCAGTGGTTCCCAAGCTGGCAGACAGGCTCAGGTAGCGGCGCAGGGATATATTATCAGTGAAGCATTAAGCCAGGCAGGAATTCCTCATCGGGTGACAGGATACTGTGCTTTCTGGGGATATACAGTACTTCAGAGATTTCGGGATTATGAAGATCCAAGGGAAACAAATGAAAGAATCTTTCAATTTCGGGCCTATGCTAATAACAGAGATGGGCTTGCACTGAAAACAGTCTGTTCCTCTCTTATGGAGCGACCGGAAAAAAATAAGATTTTAATCGTATTAAGTGATGGAAAACCCTGTGATATGAGCATACAACGACCAGGAACCCGCCAGCCCAAGCTCTATGACGGAGAAGGAGCTGTGAAAGATACTGCATATGAGGTGCGTCGGGCCAGAAATCAGGGGATTTTCGTAATTGGTATTTTTGTAGGGAATGAAGAAGAACTCTCCGTGGAAAAGAGAATCTATGGAAAAGACTTTGCCTATATTCGTAATATCAGCAATTTTTCTCGTATGGTAGGAACTTTTTTGCGAAGACAAATTGATATGGAATGAAAATGGAGGAATCACTATGGGTAAAATCGAATTTGCCAATTGTCAGGATGTAAGAAATCAGAAAAAGATACAGGAATTAGATTGTCCACGCTGTCATGAACCGGGAGGCATTGAAGCCTTTGTGAAAGACGGGATACTTGCAGAGGACGGAGTATGTGATAACTGCGGATATATTCTTTCAGAAGGAACAGAACTGGAGGAAGTGGAGTAAGAAGCATTTAAGGAGGTAACAGATGAAAATTGCTGTAACTGGAAAAGGCGGAGTAGGGAAAACTACGATATCTGCAGTATTAGCACGTCTGTATGCATAAGAAGGGAAAAAAGTATTTGCTGTAGATGTGGATCCAGATGCAAATCTTGGACTTGCACTGGGTTTTTCAGAGGAAGAGCTGGAGAGTATTACGCCTATCAGTAAAATGAGAAGGTTGATTGAGGAGAGAACAGGTGCAGATAAAAGTAATACTTTTTATAAAATCAATCCAAAAGTGGATGATATTCCTGAAATTTACGGAAAAGAAAATGATGGTGTTCGATTTCTGTTTTTGGCGTTGAAAGCAGGTTTATACATGAAAGGAAAATAGAGAGGTAAGATACAAGAAATCAGTAAATATTTTATCGATTGATCCGGGACTTCATAGTCTGATGACCTGTTATGATTCCGAGAGAAATGCGGTATCCCGTCAGATTTCAGATACTCTGGTAACTTAGTTGCCGAGTAGTTCACAGTGGTGAAAAGAGCATGATTTGGGTTTAATTTGTTCTTGACAACAGGTCGTATTTGCGGTATAGTTCTCTACACTTTGAGAAAAAAGGAGCGAAAATTATGACATTTTATCAAGAGCTTCAGTTAAGTTCAACAGGCTCAAAACAATTAATCAAAAACACGAAAGATCCAAAAGAGAGACGCAGGCATATTCTGATTTATAATTTTAAAGTTTATTTGGTTATGGCATTTTGTGTTGCAGTGGTATCTTTGTACAGTAAACTAATTGGGAGTGAAAACAGTGTCGTAGGTGTTACGGTATTGTTGGCGGTTCTTGTTCTTCGACAAGCAGATTTTGGGATTAAAACGACGCATGGGCTGTTTTCAATCGCAGGAATTTTTGGGCTTTTGATGGTAGCACCAAGGATTGCCAATATGTTGTCTCCATTGCCGGCTTTTTTAGTAAATGTAATTGCAATTCTTCTTCTGATGATTTTAGGTTGCCACAATGTAATTATGTACAATCATTCTACTTTTGTATTAGGATATCTGCTGTTGCTTGGATATGATGTGACAGGAGCAGAATACATAAAAAGAGTAGAGGGACTTGCAGTGGGAATGATTCTTTGTATGGTTATCTTTTATAAAAACCAGAAGAATCGTCCGTATCGAAGAACGTTTCTGGATCTTTTTCGAGAATTTGACTTACAGTCAGCAAGAGGCAGATGGTATCTGAAGCTGACTTTGATTGTTTCTACTGCAATGCTGGGTATGAATCTTTTAGGATTGCCAAGAGCAATGTGGGCAGGGATTGCCTGCATGTCTGTATGCCTTCCTTTTACAGAAGACTGTGTTGCCAGATCAGGAAAAAGATGGCAGTTTAATATCGTTGGGTGCGTATTTTTTATTGTGCTGTATCTGATTCTTCCAGAATCCATGTATCCCTATATTGGCATGATTGGCGGAATCGGAGTAGGATATTCGGCAGGATATGCATGGCAGACCGTATTTAATACATTTGGAGCATTGTCAATTGCATCAGGTTTATTTGGTATGCCAATGGCAGTAGCACTTCGTATTGGAGCAAATGTATTTGGCGCACTTTATACAGTGCTTTGTAATAAAGTGATTGACAAGTTGACCGTAGTTTTTTCAGAAAAAAGAAATGCGGTAGTTTAACCAAATCAAGTAAGTCCCCTGCTTCAATTGCGAATATCCGCTTGTCTATTATAGAGAGAAAAAATAAAATCCGAGAGCTAAAGTGATAGAATGGCTCTCGGATTTTTTGAATATAGCCGGAAATCTGATCTAATTTTGATTAGTTAGAAAGATTGTAATAACCAGCATAAATTCCGTTTTTCTCAAGCAGACTTTCATGTGTTCCACGTTCTGCAATTCCATTTTCTGTGAGAACAATAATTTCGTCTGCATTTTTGATAGTAGACAAGCGGTGGGCAATAGTAATGGTCGTGCGATCTTTCGAGAGTTCTTCGAGACTGCGCTGAATCCAGCGTTCACTTTCATTATCCAAAGCACTCGTAGCCTCATCAAGAATCAGAATTGGAGGATTCTTTAAGAATACACGTGCAATAGAGATGCGCTGTTTCTGACCACCGGAAAGCCTTGCACCACGTTCGCCGACAAAGGTATCATACTGTTCTGGCAGTTCCATGATAAATTCATGAATATTGGCGCATTTTGCAGCCGTAATGATTTCTTCTTCTGATGCATCTGGTTTTCCGTAAGCAATATTTTCACGAATGGTTCCGGAGAACAGATAAACATCCTGCTGAACAACACCAATCTGACTTCGCAGACTCTTTAAGGTAAGAGAGCGGACATCTTGTCCATCAACTGTGATTTGACCACCTGTTACATCATAAAAACGGGGAAGCAGAGAACAGATAGTTGTTTTTCCTGCGCCAGAGGGACCGACCAGTGCGACAGATTTTCCGGCAGGGATATCAATAGACACATGAGAAAGTACGGTTGCTTCATCATCGTTATAGTGGAACGTCACATCTTTATAGCAGACATGTCCCTTTACATTTGTAAGTTCTACTGCGTCTGGTTTATCCTGAATTTCCGGAACAGTTTCCATGACGTCAAGAAAACGGCGGAAACCAGAGAATCCTTTTTGCATCATTTCCATCAATTCTACCAAGATCTGGATTGGACTGATGAAAATTCCGATATACAGGGCATACATGGCAAGGTCAGCAGGATACATTTCATGATTGGCAATCAGATAACCTCCATAGATTAAGGTGATAAGGTACATCATGCCCTGGAAGAACAGATTGGAACTCATAAATTCCCCCATGCACTTGTAGTTATTGTCTTTGGAAACAAGAAAGGCGTGATTGCTTTTTCTGAATTTTTCTTTTTCAATCTCTTCATTTGTGAAAGACTGTACCACTCGGATTCCGGATAAAGTATCCTGCAGGCTTGCATTCACATCACCGATTTTTCTTCTGTTTTCCATAAAGGTTTGCTGCATTTTATGATTCTGATGAAAAGAGAAGAGAAACATCACAATTACAAGCAGAATCAAAGGCAGAGCAAGTTTTTTATTAATAAAAAAGAGAAAAATAAAAGCTCCGATAATTTTGACTAGTGAAATAAAAAGATTTTCAGGTCCATGGTGTGCAAATTCAGAGATGTCGAACAGGTCACTGACCAGTTTACTCATCATCTGACCGGAATTATTTTGACTGTAATAAGAAAAAGATAATTCTTCGTAATGGTCAAAGAGTTGTTGACGCATATCCCGTTCCATGTTAGCTCCCATCATGTGTCCCTGATAGCTGACATAATATTTGCAAAAACTTTGAATTATGTACATTAAAAGTAATCCGATGCCAAGCCATGGAAGGGCATGAAGAATGATGCTTTTATTCTGCGTGAAGAGTGTTTTTGTTGCAGTCCGAAGAATCTGTGGATAAGAGAGATCCACAAGACTAATGATAGTTGCACAGAGAAGGTCAATAAAAAAGACCGTTTTATACGGACCATAGTAGTGAATGAATTTCTTTAGTGTATTCATGGTAAGTTCCTTTCATTAAAATTCAGTTTTGAATTTCTGCAATTGTTTTTTTAAACTGAAAAGAAAACAGCGCAGAAGTAAAGAGTACCGCAATGATATCTGCGATCGGTTCTGCCATATAAACACCGATAACTGGATTGGATACAAGGTGCGGAATCAGGTAAATCAGCGGAATTAGTAATACAAATTTTCGAACAACCGCAACGATAATAGAATTTACAGCTTTACCAAGAGAAGTAAAAGTCATCTGGCAGGCAATCTGAATTCCAAATAAAAACAGACCGCCAAGATAAATTTTCAGCATAGGCGCAGTAAAGTTGACAAGGTCTGCGTCGGAGGTGAAAATACCTACAAATACTTTTGGAATCAGTTGTACGGTCATCCAGAGTGCGATGGAATACGTCAGGCAGGTCGTTAAAAGAATACGAAATGTCTTCTTTACGCGTTCTGCATTTTTAGCACCGTAATTATAGCTGGAAATTGGCTGTGCACCTTGTGCAATTCCCTGTAAAGGAAGCATGGCAAACTGCATAACACTGGTTAAAATGGTCATAGCTCCAACTGCAATATCCCCACCGTAGCGGAGAAGTGAAGAATTAAAGCAAACTGCTACAATACTTTCACTTGCCTGCATGATAAAAGCAGCGAGTCCAAGTGCAATACAGGGAAGAATAATAGTTGCTTTTAAAGGCAGATAGTCCTTTCGAATGTGAATCTGTGTTTTTTTACCGCAAAGAAAGAGTACGACCCAGATAGTAGAAACAGCCTGTGAAAGAACGGTTGCAAGTGCAGCACCTTTTACACCCATATGAAAAGCAAAAATAAAAACCGGGTCTAAAGTAATGTTGCAGATCGCACCAATCAGGACAGAAATCATAGAAACAGAAGTAAATCCCTGTGCCGTAATAAATGCATTCATTCCGAGCGTCAACTGGACAAAAAGTGTACCGAAAGCATAGATATGCAGATAGTCGACTGCATATTGGATGGTATTTTCACTGGCACCAAAAGCCAGCAACAGATTCTTGCCCCAGCGAAGTAAAATAATCGTTAAAATAATAGAAATGATAATCTGAAGTATAAAACAGTTACTTAAAGTCTTTTCGGCAGAGTCATGTTCCTGTTTTCCCATAAAAATAGAAGCGCGTGGTGCGCCGCCGGAGCTGACCAGTGCCGCAAATGCAGATACAATCATAATAACCGGCATACAGACACCGACTCCTGTAAGTGCCAGACTTCCGCTCTTGGGAATATGACCGATGTAAATTCGGTCTACAATGTTGTAAAGCATGTTAATCAGCTGGGCGATTACCGTTGGAACAGACAGTTTAAGAAGGAGCCTTCCGATTGGCTCGGTGCCTAGAAAATCTTTATTTGTTTGCATAAAAATAAGAGTCTCCTTTTTTGGTGTTTTCTGGTGCTTGTGCTTTTTAATGATAGTACATAGGTGAAATAAAATCAAGTTTGACATGAAAAAATGAAGCAGTTAGAATAGAAGAAAAATAGAATTTAGATAAAATGAAAGTTGTTTTCAAATTATGTTGACAAAAGAAGTTTTTGTGATAAAATGATTTCCAAATTGGAGGGAAAGTTAAAATGTCAAAAGCACCATATAAAACAAAACAAATGGCTGAGTTACTTACATTTTTAGAATCTGTACAAGGAAAACATGTTACTGTAAATGAGATTTGTGACTATTTTAAGGAAAAAGGAATATCGGTTGGAACGACAACGGTATATCGTCATTTGGAAAAAATGGTAAAAGAGGGAGTGGTCGCAAAGTATGTTGTAGACGGAACCAGCAGTGCATGTTTTGAGTATACAGGAAATTGTCAAACAGTAGAAAAAGAATGTTCTTATCATTGTAAATGCGAAAAATGTGGGAAATTGATTCATTTACATTGTGATGAGGTTGAAAGCTTAAAAAAACATATGATGGAACATCATAGTTTTGAAATGGACTCATTGCGTACTGTTTTCTATGGAATTTGTAATGAGTGTAGAAATAATAAAGAATAGTATTCGGCAGGAACATGCTATCACTATTGCATTATAAAAGATGCGAGGGCATGTTGTGCGCAAGGATTAGAGTTTGTCTGGGGAGATGGCTCGCATAAATACCCAGATGAATATCCGGCAGAAGATACAGAAATTGAAGTTCAGGGAACATTTGAAACTTATAAAGAAAAGGATTATGATACGACATTTTGCAGACTTGCAAATGCAGACATGAGGGTAAAAGAATAAAAATGTTTGTTGGTATTAAGTTGGTTGAAAAAAAATATTGGATTATTGGAATTTTCTACTTATTGAGCATTCTATTTGTAATGAATGATGCATGGCTATATCATACTCCAATCGCAAAGTTAACAAAGGTGGAAACAAGCATATCAGGTCAGGTGAGAAGTACAAGAGGAACAGAAGAGACAAGATATAAACAGAAAATTCAGGGAATTATATTGAATGGAAAGAATAAAGGAAAAGAAGTTCATTTTTCTAATGAATATACAGATACTGGAATGTTGAGGCAACCTTATCATAAAGGGGATAAAGTATTATTAAATGGTTCTGTAGATGACATAGGAACAGGTGTACGTGGGTTAAAACGGGATACAATAATCGTAAGCTTGCTTGGAATATTAATTATAATGTTGATTTTAACCGCAGGCAGACAAGGAATATTTACGTTTATGACAGTAACTATAAACATCATAGTATTCATAGTTGGATTTTGGATATTAGGAGATACTTCAAATATATTAAAAATTTGTAATGAAATCGTAATTTTATTTGCAGTAGTTACATTAATCGGATTAAATGGGATACATAGAAAAACATGGGCGGCATTGCTTTCAACCCTTTGTGTAATTGCAATGATTATGATAATATTTGATGTAGTTGTTCGCAGGAGTGATTTAGATTATTCGACCATGGAATATTTAGGTCTGAGAAATATAGAGAATACAGAGGAAATCTTTCACGCAGAAATTATCCTTTCTGGATTGGGAGCAGTTATGGATGTGGCTGTTGCAATATCCGCAGCATTAAGTGAGATCATTGAGAAAAAATCAAATGTAACATTTGGACAGCTTTTTCAATCAGGAAGAGAAATTGGTTATGATATTATGGGAACTATGTTAAATGTGTTAATGTGCGTGTTTGTCTGTGAATTAATTCCAATGTGCTTAATTCAAATGAACAATGATGTCCGCCTTATTACAATTATAAAATTAAACATCCCATGTGAAATATGCCGTTTTCTCATTGAATGTATAGGAATTGTATGGGCGATACCTGTCTCTATTGTTATTACTTCGATTATAATAAAGATATCTGTAAAAGGAAAGAAAAGAATATGTTAGGTGTATTGGGATTGATTTTATTGATTTCTATTCTTATTATTGGCGGAGACAGAGGTGGAATGTCTTTAGTTGCTCTGTGTGGAAATTTATTTTTCTTGAGTATGGGAATCTGGCTTATGGCAGAGGGGGTACCTGTTTTTTTATTAATAATCTTAATAGGGGCTATAGTGTCTTACATTACACTGTTTTATCAAAATGGGTCGAATATAAAAACATGGAGTGCTTTTATTGCAGTATTAATTACGATGTCTGTTTTAGTATTTGTAGTTCAAGGAGTAATATGGGGAAGTAGGGCTGGAGGCTTAAATGAAATTCAATCGGCAGGCGAAGAGGTTCTTTACTACGATATGAACTTAGATATTAGTATGCAAAAAGTTCAAGTGGCTGTAATTTTGCTTAGTACATTAGGTGCAGTGATAGATATGGCTTTTACAGTTACGGCTTCCTTATATGAAGTGAAAAGTCACAAACCGGATATGACAAATAAAGAATTAATTGAAAGTGGAATACGAGTAGGAAAAGATGTAATTGGAACAACTATTAATACATTATTGTTTGCATATTTTGGAGAATCTCTGTTATTGCTTTCTTATTTAAAAATGAGAAATGACTCCTTAGAATTTTTGCTTAACTCTAAAATTTTATTTCAAAGCTGTGCATCAATGCTTCTAGGAGCGATTGCCTGCGTTTTGGTAATGCCGATTTCAACAGTACTATTAGCTAAAATGAGTAAAATAAAAAATATAGAAAAAGGTGAAAATGAGATATGACACAATTAAAAAAAAGAAAAGCCTATTATCATCTTCCGGGTTTGTTTGAATTCTATGAACTTTATCGCTTGTTTTTACCCCTGTTTCGGAAACATAGAGAATATTTTTATGACTGGTGTGAAATTGGTTCCATTTATGGAGCGCCGTGGGACTGCCTCTGGGGTGGCGGTCGTGTGGAATGTGGAGACAGCAGACCACAGGAAGTTTTAGAACTTATGCAGGAATATGGAATTTCAGCACGGTTGACTTTTAGTAATTCTTTATTAAAAGAAGAACATCTTTCGGATAAAAGATGTAATGCGCTGTGTGCATTGTTTAATAAGGGAAAAGAAAAACAAAATGGCATAATTATCCATTCAGATTTGTTATTAGACTACTTGAAAGTAAATTACCCAAATCTGTATTTTGTTTCTTCTACTACGAAAGTTTTAACTGAATTTGAAGAGTTAAGAAAAGAAATTAATCGTGAAGAGTTTGGCTATGTTGTGCCGGACTTTCGTTTAAATAAAGCATTGGATAAATGGAAAACACTTTCAGAAGAACAAAAAGATAAAGTAGAATTTCTCTGTAATGAATGTTGCTGGTTGGGATGCAGGGACAGGAAAATCTGCTATGAAGCAGTTAGTCGGAAAAATCTTGGAGAAAATGGAGCAGAGCATCCTTGTAGTGCACCAAATGCAGGGGAGGGATATCGCTTTTCAAAGGCAATAACCAATCCAGGTTTCATTGGATTAGAAGATATTAGAAATGTCTACATGCCAATGGGATTTTCTAATTTTAAAATAGAAGGACGTGGGCTTGGAAGCGCACTGATTTTGGAATTTCTGCTCTATTATATGACAAAACCGGAGTATCAGATTCATGTAAGAGAAGCAATTTATCTTGATAATATGCTGGATATTTTTTAAAGATAAATCCTATCCTTGCGAAGCTAATAAAAAGCAGGTATACTCTTAATTAACAGTGATAAAAGACAAAAATAAGATGTCTGAAATAAATCACAAAGTATAAGAATTTAAATGACGGGAGATTGTTTACAATGAATGAAAACAAATTAAGAGAGTATGCCAAGCTGATTGTAAAAATTGGAGCAAATGTACAGAAAGGTCAGCGGGTTCGTCTGCAGGCTGAAGTAGACCAGATTCCGCTTGTAAAAATGGTTACAGAAGAGTGTTATAAGGCTGGTGCAAGTTATGTGGAGTTGTTCTGGTCCTGTGGTGAAGTGAATAAACTGCATTATCAGTATGCAACATCGGATGTACTTGGAGAGGTTGCAGTATGGGAGGAAGAACGTGCAAAACAGATGACAGAAACTCTGCCGGTTCGTATTTTTATTGATTCTTCAGACCCAGATGAATTATCCGGTATTTCACCGGATTTAATTTCAACTGTAAATCAGATGCGTCAGAAAGTCTTAAAAAAATATCGTGACCAGATTGACGGAAAACATCAATGGCTGATTGTTGCAGCAGCTTCTGAAAAATGGGCGAAAAAAGTATTTCCGAATGAACCAGAAGACGTAGCAGTTGACAAGTTATGGAATGCAATTTTTGACTGCGTTTATTTAAAAGATGGGGAAGATGCAGAGAAAATCTGGCAGGCACATAATGAGCGTATGACAAAGAAAGCGAACTGGTTGAATGAGCAGAACTTTAAATCTCTTCATTATACCAGTAGTAACGGAACGGATTTTACAGTAGAGCTGATTCCTGGTGCAAAATGGGGAAGTGCAGGCGACGTCAATCATATCAATCAGACATTCTTTGTTCCAAATATGCCGACAGAAGAAGTATTTACCAGTCCAATGAAAGGAAAATGTGAGGGACGTCTGGTTTCCACAAAACCACTCAGCCGTTCTGGACAGGTCATTAATCATTTTACCGTTGATTTTAAAGACGGAAGAGTTGTGGAATGTCATGCAGAAGAGGGAGAGGAAGTTCTGAAAAAAATGTTTGCGATGGATGAAGGAGCTTCTATGCTTGGAGAAGTCGCACTTGTTCCAAAAGAATCTCCAATTAATCAGTCAGGTCTGATGTTTTATAATACCTTATTTGATGAAAATGCCTGCTGTCATGTTGCAGCCGGACGTGGATTTTCAGAAGTCATTGAAGGATTTATGGACATGACGGAGGAAGAAATCCATGAAAGAGGCATCAACGATTCAATGATTCACATGGACTTTATGGTAGGGTCAGATGACCTGCGCATTGTAGGAATCCGTGAGGATGGAAGTAAAACAGATATTTTTGTAAATGGAACCTGGGCAGAGTGATGCTTCATACATTGAGAGAAGTTCACAATTAGAGGTGGCATGCCATGATAAATGCACAATAGAGCAGTCAAGAAAATAAAAAACAAATAAATTGTTAGAAAAACAGTCAGGACAAAAAGAAGTTGTTCTGACTGTTTTTTTGTTTAACCGAATTAAGGAAGTTTCCTGCTTCAATTGCGAGTACCTGCTTAACAAGCTGACTCGACAGGGAAAGGAAAGTAGGATAGAATAGTGGTATTCAGTCCTGGTTTTAATCAAATTAAGTTTAAAATAGGGAAGATTGAAAAATTTTTCAGGAGTAGTAAAAATGAAATCAATATCAATTTATACGCTTACCCGAAATCAAAAGATAGAATGTCTGCAAAAATTAGAACGTCATTTATCTGGCAGAAAATATTTTTTAAAAATGCGTGAGTGGGAATTAGACAGTATGAAAGAACTGGTAAAACAGTTGGAATTGCAAATGTCAGATGTGTCTGCGTTGCGTTTTTTTTATTCTTTTCAGATACCAAAGCTGGGTAAGGAGTTTGACCTTCTTCAGATAAAAGAAGAACAGATTGTAAATATTGAATTAAAAAGCGGGGGTGTATCAGAAGATGCAATCAAAAAACAGCTTCTTCAAAATAAGTATTATCTGTCTGTGTTTGGAAAATCTATTTTATCTTATACCTACATCAGCAGTCAGAAACGGCTGGTAAAGCTGACGAATCATGACCATATCGTGGATGCAGACTGGGAACAGTTATGCAGTGCCCTGCAAAAGAATAGTGCAGATTATGAGGGCGAGATTGAAGATTTATTTCAGGCGGAATTATATTTGATTTCTCCTTTGACAGAGCCAGTCCGTTTTTTGGAAAAAGAATATTTTTTAACTTCACAGCAAAGAGATATTGAACGACAGATATTGAAACGGGTTTGGGCAGAAAAATCGGGATATTTTATTTTTACAGGACTTCCAGGTACAGGAAAGACGTTATTACTTTATGATATTGCAATGAAACTTTCAGCGAAAAAACAGAGGGTCTGTATGGTTTATTGTGGAGAGTCTGAAGAAAAATGGAAATTATTACATGAGAGGTTACAGCGGATTGATTTTCTTTCAGATAAGCAGTTAAATCATGAATTACAGTTAAAAAATTATAGTGGAATCTTAGTCGATGAAGCACATCTTCTGACATTAGAAAAATTAGAAATTTTATTAGAGTTAAGTGAACATCAACCAGTAATTTTTTCCAGTGATTCAGAAGATATGATTTCTCCGGATGAAATGGACCAAAGTGTCATGGAGAGGATTGAAAATCTACCACAGATTCAGAGCTTTCATCTGACCAACCGGATTCGTACCAATGCAGAATTATCTTCTTTTATTCAAAATATCCTGCATCTGCCGGATAAAAAGGGAACAAGAAATTATCCTCATGTGGACGTGGTCTATGCAAATGAGAAAAAAGAAACAAAAAATCTACTAAAGGATTATATCCGACAGGGCTATGAATATCAAAAAAATAAAGGACAGATAAAAGAGAATAAAGAAGCAGAACAGCTTGTCATGGTGTTGAATGATGCTTATTATTATGACGAAAAAGGATATCTTAGAACGAATGTCTGTAAAGAAGAAGGAAAACAGGAAGTAAGAAGTCTTTTTCATCAATTAAATCAGGCAAAAGAACGATTGACATTAATAATTGAGAAGAACGAAGAAGTATATGAAAAAATGTTAAATTTACTCTAATGATTCGTGAGTGTGAAATTTCTTAAGTTTTGATTGAAATTTTCTATAGCAATAAGCGTAATAGGATGATAAATTTAAACTTAGGAAAGGTGTGAAATATTATATGATGATAGAAAATAAGAAATTCCGTATGGAAGTAAACAAAGAGGGGTATGTATCAAATCTGACCATGAAAGATGACCCATATCAGATGAACTGGGTGATTGAGGACAGTTATTTACAGGAAAAAAATTATAAAGACGCAGATAAATTATTTGGTTTTTTTGAACTTATAGCAGATAAAGAGAAGTTTGGAAGTCGGATGAGTGTTCCGGTTTTAAAAGAAACAGAGAAAGGGATTGAAGTTGTCTATGAATTTGAGACTCTTAAAGTAAAACAGTTTTATGATTTAGGAAAAGATGAGGAAGCACTCTTTTGGAGCATTGAGCTGGAAAATAAGAGTCAAAAAAGAATGAATATTAAGGAATTTGGAATTTGGACTTCGTTTGCTTATGTGATGTTTCGGGATAAAAATGTGCTGAAAAACATTCATAATTCAGCGGCAGTGTTTCCGTTTATTTCTAAGGATTATACTAAATTAAGCATGGTGCGCAGAGATGGAAGTGGAGAAAGTCTTGGGTTTTATCAAATAAAAGGACAGACAAAATCAGTAGGAACTTACTGTGATTATTTAAATTTGTTCTTTGAAGATGTTTCTCCGTCTTTGGATGGAATGTTATTTCATAAATTATATCTGGCTGGCGGTTATCCAGAAGGTTTTAAGAATCATGACTGGATTTATGAAAAAGATGGTTTTAACTTAGAAGCAGGAGAAAAGAAAAACTGGCAGTATGTCATGAGCGCAAATCAAGGGGAAGAAGATTTTTATAAAGAAGGACTCAAATGGAGACATCCAAAGGTAGAATATACACCGCTTAATATTATCGGGGAAGTGTCAAGGATATCTGTAGAAACTCCGGAAGGTATTTCTATGGTTTCGGCGGATGCTTTTTATAAAGTGCAGGATGAAAGAAAGAAAACAGTTGTAGAAGTCTGTCGAGACAAAAAAAATAAAGAACAGTATCAGCTGATTTTTAAACCGTCTGCAATGGGCGAACATAAAATTGTGCTTCGATTTGATAATGATACCGAAGATTTTGTTGTGCTTAACGTAATGGACAAAATCGAAACGGTTATTGAAGAACGTGTGGAATATATCTGTGATAAATTGTATCATGATGAGACAATTTATCCGCCATTTGCATTTGAACCGATTTCCAATCAGGGAGAATCTCTTGGAAAAGCAAATCTGGTTTTACAAAAAAATCTGCTTGGAAAATTAGATGCCAGTCAGGTTCAGAAAGTAGAAAAATGTGCAGTTAATTATGTACGTCCAAAATGGTTTATCGACGGTGATTTTAGAAAACCGAGAAAGCTATACGGAGATTTTTATCGTTGTATGGACTTTGAATATATTGCACATTTGTTTTACCTGTTATCGGAATTTGAGGATGAAACACTGGTGCTCAATACCGCAGATACCTACTTGGAATGGGCAACGGAAATATTTGAATTAAGGGTAAATCCAGAACTCCACCAAGAGGAACGAGGAAAAGAAGAATCTCAGATGTTAGGTGTTTATTTCTTGTATTTTGAACGTTTGCTAGATAAATTAAAGAAAAAAGGTAGAATGGAACAATATAATAAAATCAAAGCAATCTGGGAAAGCGTGATGGATAAAATAGATGAGGAGGCAAAGACTTATAAAGCAGCCATCACAGAACATTTTTTTGACAATGCCGGTTTTGGACCAACAGCCGGTGCGCTGTGTGAAAGTGGGCGAATCGAAAGTGCAAAACAATATGGAGCGCTTTTACTTGCCAATATTGGCTATTCCAATGACTTTAGGGCTCAAAATCCAGACCGCTGGTGGGAGGCTTTGACCTATATGATTCATTCTTTATGGGGAGGAGTTACGGCTGCTTCTGCTTATAAAGTATTTGATAAATTAAAAGATACGAGATATTTAGAGGCAGGTTATCGAGCAACGGCAGGAATCCTTTATTGTTATGATACTCATTCGACAGCGACTTCTCCATTAGCAAAAGGAATGGCAGCATCTACTTATGCAGTTGCAGGACCACATATAAATCGACCGGATCTTTCAAGAGACCGCTTTGGTCAGTCTACTTTTTATAGAGATGGAGGAATTTTTGCAAAGTTGTTTGATAATGACAGCCAGACTCCTGACTGGGATATGGGAGAGGAGCTGGTTGCTTATCTGGAGAACTTTGGAGATAAAGCTTTCATTATAAAAAAAGAAACTTCCATTTCGGTTATCAATGGAAGTTTTGAAGAAACGGATACAGAATATAAAATCACAAGTTTTGCACCATATAGCAGGGGATTTTATTTTATTTCAGATGGTGATATAATAGAGCTTGCAAATGAAAAAGGTTTGCAAAAGATTACGCTGAAAAAAGAAAGGGTTTAAAAATAGATGTCCGGTGATATGATTTCCATTTCCATTCCGCCTTTTCCTGATTTTATAGAAGGAAATTATAAAATTATGAGAAAGGGACAAAGCCATGTAGAACGAAAAAATTTAGGCTTTTTTGATTTAATTGCCGTAAAAAAAGGTACTCTGTTTCTTGCGGAAGGAGAGAAACAGTACGAAGTCAAAGAAAATGAAATGTTTATTTTATTGCCGGACAGACACCATTATTCCTGGAAACCCTGTCAGGAAGATACAGGTTTTTACTGGTTGCATTTTTACACAACAGCGCAGTGGAAACAAGGACCAAAGGCGAGCCGTTTTGTATCAAAGCTTCCGATATCAGGACAACATTATCATCAGTGTTCGTATACTCTGCATCTGCAAAAATATTCGACTATTAAGGAGCCGGAATTGCTGTTTGAATTGTTTCAGAATATACTGGACAGTACGGCAGGGGAACATGATATCTGGAAAACAGAAGAATTATTTTTAAGATTTTTAAAGACAATTGAAAATGCAGGGATGCATAAAGACAGACTGACACTGCTGGCAGAACAGATTCAGATTTATCTGGAAAATAATCTGGAACATCCGATTACATTTGCCCAGCTTCTTGAAAGAATTGAACAGATCGAAGGACTGGAACGCATTCGCTTTATGACGTCTCATCCAAAGGATCTATCCGATGAACTGATCGAAGTCATGGGCAAATCCAAAAAGATCTGCAAACATCTGCATTTACCGGTACAATCCGGAAGCAGCAAGATTCTGAAGAAGATGAATCGTCATTATACAAAAGAACAGTATCTGGAACTGGTAGAAAAGATCAGAAGATCAGTACCGGATATTTCTCTTACTACCGATATCATTGTTGGTTTCCCTGGTGAGACAGAAGAAGATTTTGAAGAGACAATGGATATCGTAAGAAAAGTCCGCTATGACAGTGCATTTACTTTTATCTATTCAAAACGTACCGGATCACCGGCTGCAGTTATGGAAGATCAGGTGCCTGAAGATGTGGTCAAAAATCGTTTTGACAGATTATTAAAAGAAGTTCATTCCATCGCATCAGAAGTATGCTCTGTTCATGAAGGAACTGTTCAGACAGCATTGATCGAATCAGTCAGTGAACACGATCCATCCATGGTGACCGGACGTTTAAGCAACAATCTACTGGTACATATCAAGGGAGATAAAGGAATGATCGGACGTCTGGCAGATGTCAGACTGACTGAATGCAAAGGTTTCTATTATCTGGGAGAACTGGCAGAATAAATGTATTATAATTAACCATAAAAGCGCTCAAACTATGTAGTATCAACAAGATAGTGAGGGCGTTTTTATATGAAAAAAATCAGTGAGTATTTATTTTTATGGGGTATCGGAGGATGGATCTACTATTCGCTGGAAATCATCTTCCGTGGATTTTCTCATTGGTCCATGTTTGTACTGGGCGGAATCTGTATGATGTTTTTCACGTACCAGGGAGAACTGGTACACTGGCAGGATGATTTTCTTCTGCAGGTATTCCGCTGCAGCATCTTTGTAACAGCAGCAGAATTCATTACAGGTATTATCGTAAATAAATGGTTTGCACTTCATGTATGGGATTACAGCTGTATGCCATTTCAGTTGTTTGGTCAGATATGTCTGCCGTACACCATGCTATTTACATGTCTCTGTGCAGCAGGG
>ERZ836939.2366-NODE-2366-length-18631-cov-3.649925_pt1 | contig 18631 bp, 9 predicted proteins | sample MGYA00519912_ERZ836939 | MGnify/ENA primary metagenome ERZ836939 (study PRJEB31850, sample SAMEA3708810) | human gut metagenome | biome: human gut; feature: human-associated habitat; material: faeces | place: China | collected 2014 ...
TGCAATTTCTCCCTATCCACTGCCGGATTATAAGAAGCCTGTTCTTTAGACTTCAGTTTCATTATCATTTCCAAAGCTTCAATATACTCCAACGGAATATCCTTATCTTTCGATTTGCAAATGATTTCCAACCGACGAATACTAATATCTTTTTGCTCTTTTTCCGCTTCCAATTGAGTGATCTGCATCTGCAATTTTTCTTTTTCCTCATTGTGCATCGTTTCATCCTCCGCTATCTTAGTCTGACAGGCATCAATCTTTTCTTGCAGCTCCACTTTTTCCTGTTTGCTTTTCAATAATAACTTTTCTTTTTTCTTTCTATTTATAGACAACACCAAATAATGTATTCCAATCAGCGCAACAATTATAACGGTCGATATTATAATAGTAAGATACCAATGATTATGTATCTCTACATTCTTATTCAATAATACTACTTGATCATATTTCTTTTGTATTTCCAAATATTCAGACCGATTTATTTGAGAACGCAAAGTATCCGACAATAATACATAATGCGATAAATAGGTAACAGCATCTTCGTATTCCTTTCTTGCCACATTTTCCTCATACAAGAAATAATAAATGCGAGCCTTTACTGCCGGCTCCGATGTTTTTAACGCATACTGACACAAGCTATCAACTTCCCCGTCACGTCCTGTCCGGCTATATAAATTGGCTAATAAAAGCATAGCTCTATATGATACGTCTCCCGACGCATTATCTAACGCCTTACGCACATACTTCTCAGCTTCCGCCCATTCTTTTTCCTTACTTTTATAGATTCCATAATTATAATATATTTTTGTCTGAAGCATAGAATCGACCAAAGGTACCATATCCAATAATTGAGAATAATACAAATCAGCATCATCTCTATTTCCCCAATAATATGATATATTAGCAAGATTCATTATACTGCTTACTTTCCATGACAATACCTGCTTTGGAACAATGTTAACCGCTACAGACTTCTTAAAATAATCGATTGATAAAGCATAGTTTCTATTCTTTTGATTCAAATACCCCAATCCCATGTAAATTAATGTCACAATCCTATTATCTTTTATTCTTGGAATATAACTTTCCGCTTCTTTATAGACCAACATAGCCTCTTCATCTTTACCCATATCTTTTAATACTCCTCCTTTATATAATAATGAGGCCGTTCTTTTTTCCACATCTTTATCCTGATAATACCCGACAGCGATATTAATCAATGAATCCGAAGTAGCGACAATATTGGAACGATATTGCGCTTGTGTCAACAACAATGCATAATCTGCCAGCTCTTTTCCCTCCAAATCTTCCGGCATAACGATAGACTCCAATACTTTTAAAGCAGAATCCGGTTCATCCCACATTCGTTTTTCTGCCATATCCAATGCATATCTTGCCTCTTTATGACCACAAGATGCACAAAAACACAGGACGAACAACAACATAATAAGAACTATACGACATAACAACTTGCCGCTCTTCTCTACCATATACATAACTTTTGTTTTTTTTATAATAAGCTTAAACGCATACAATATTACAACTACCCGATAATACCACCAAATAATTTCATACTAATCTTCTTTCCGATTCGTTGTGCCACACGGACGTATGCATAACTCCATACATACGTATGTATAGCCCTACACATACGTATGTGTAGCCCCATGCGAACGTATGTATAGTTCCGTGCAGACGTATGTGTTTGAAATGGGTAAAATTTATTAATACTAAATATAAGAAGAAGGCATTACGTCTCTTATTCTACAATAAGTAATGAATTGCAACAACCATACAATATTATTTTTATTTCTTCATTTTATTCAGACTTCATTCTTTTTTTCTGTTTCTTCAAAGAGAATATAGGCAAAAACATGAAAATGCCCAATATAGAAGCAATCAGTCCTCCAATCGTTCCGGCTGCTAACGGAAACCAAAAGGCCTCTTTTCCCTGACCTATCATGAAAGGAATAAATCCCAAAATAGTAGACACAACAGTCAGGAAAATAGGAATAATCTTTGAATTCCATGCTTTAGTATACGCTTGCACGTCCGAAAGCAGCGGATAACGTTTGCGGATGGAGTTATACTCATTCAATATATAAATACTTGCATTCACCGTTATACCGCATAACAATACGAAAGATGCAAAACCACCCTGGTCGAAGTTTAAGCCAAAAAGATAGAAAGTCAAGAACACACCAATATACGAAATAGGAATCACAAAAATAATAGCCAACGGTTGTTTGAGCGAATTAAACAAAATGCCGGTGGTAAAGAAAATGATTGCAATCACAATCAAGAGCAATGCATATTGTGCATTGTCCTTCTTCCCCCATGACCACCGTTCCTGCTCATCCTCTGCCGTATATCCCATCGGCAATATCTTATTAAAGGCTTCCAAATCCTTCTTCAACAACTTTCTTCCCTGCTCGGAAGAACCTATATACTCATATTGCAGACACAAACGATACTGCTGATTTTCTTTTGCCACCTTCTGCGGAGACTGTCCTTTCTCTACCGTTGCAAAATCAGCTAATTTATAAGAGTGTCCGTTTATCATCAAAGGAACATTTACCAGCCCCCACACATCATATTGCTGCCCTTGCATGGAAGACAGCTTCAGCCATTCAGCCTGATTTTCAAACAAAACACTTCCGCAATAAATATCACGCCCGAACACAGGTCCCAAAGCATTGAATAACTGTGTAGCCGTAATATTCTCCTTGGCCATCCTTTCCCTGTTCAAGTCAAGGTAGAATTCGCTGTAATCATCCTTCCACCATGAGAATTCAGAATTGATAATCACCTCTTTTATTCGACGATGCTCCAAAAGTTTCTCTTTCAAACGGTCTCCCCAATAGGCCAACTCATCATAATTATAACCATACATCTTCACCCGGAAACTTCCGGCACTCTCGCGCACATCATTGTTGAAGCCCTGGTCTTGCAAACCATATACTCCCCAGCTTCCTCCTCCCAGCGTCAAAGCTTTACTGATAATATTAGACTTCAATGTATAAGGGAAGCCACTGTGTTCCACTTCTTTCGTAAAGTAAATCTGTAAGTTTGCCTGCCGTGCGCTATATATAGCTGTCTGGAACTGCCTGATTTCCTTAAAATCGCTCAAGTAAGTTTCCATCTTCTTGACCAATGCATTCATTTGCTCCAATGTACTTCCGTTAGGCAGATTGGCATTTACATACAATACCACTTCTCCCTCGTCACGATTAAAGTAACTGCCTTCGTATACTTTCTCAACAAACAGACGCAAACTGCCTCCCAATGCCTTGTCGACTATCGGTTTTACTTTCTCTTTATAAGTGGAGTTGCCGAATACCTTATTATAATATTCCGCAAATGTCCCCTCCCCTTCCATCTTATCGGGCAACATAAAGACAGGCAGGCCAAAGCCCAATACCAATAAAATACAGGCCGGCACCCTAAAGCGGCACAAGTAATAAATAAATCCCTGATAGAAGCGAGTAAAATAAACCGCAAAACGCTTCATCCAAGTGCGTCTGTGCTTCTTCGTCTTTTTCTTCTCCAACTTAATCTTGTCAATCATGGAAGGAACAAAGAACAAGGCTACAAACAATGAAACAGCCAGATTTATAATTACCACAGCCGCAAAATCCTGCAAGTTCAACCGAATCTTTTCATCAAGGAAGAAAATAATAACCAATGCTCCGATGGTAGTTAAAGTAGCAGCCAGCACAGAGACAAATGCTTTCAGATTCCTACGATGCAAAATATGATCGGTCATGACAATAGTATTGTCTATCACCAAGTTGAGAGAAATGGTAATACCGGCCAAAGAATAAAGCTGCATTTCCAGTCCGAAGATATAATAGAAAATAGCAGCTACGGCTATGTTGATAGTCAAGCTGGTTACTATCAGAAACAGATAACGCAAATTGCGGGTAATCAATGCAACAAACAGCAATAAAATCAGCACAGTCAGTCCGGTACGGAAATAAATTTTATCCAATTCCTTTTGAATATACTCCGTGGCATCATAACCGATATGTACCTCATATCCGGCCGGCATCTTTGCCTGCAATTCCGCCATACGGTCTTTTACCTGACGGCTCAGTTCCAGCTGATTTGCCGTTTCCTCAGCCGTAATATAAAGATAGATGGAATTCAATCCGTTGATGCGGTAATAGCTCTGTGGCTGTTCTTCCACATGCTTTACTTTTATCAACTTATCCAATGTGACCACCGTTCCATCTCCTGTCTCCAGTTTGATGGCATCGGGCTCAAACTCCGTTTCCTTGCCTGTAGCAGTGCGCACCACCCGAATCCAGTCCTTATCATCCGGCCCCTTCTCTATAGAACAAATACCCAGAAATTCTTTCTCGTAATGGCGGTTGATGGCAACCTGCACGTCTCCCAGTGTTATTCCCAAGCGAGACAACTGTTCACTGTCATATTCCAATTGCCACTCCATCGGAGTAGCCCCATTCAATTCTACTTTATATACACCCGCCAATTGTCCCAGCACCGGTTTTATGTTCTCTTCGGCATAGTTTTGAATCAAGATAGGGTTAGAGGGCGCATTGAGAGTATATGTCATAAATGGCCTCGATGCTTTATCATCCGAACGGCGGGTACTAATCTGAGGATAGCTGACTCCGTCAGGCAACTGCGCCCACGTTTGGCGGATAATGGTTGACACTTCAAAACGGGCAGCATCAATATCCGCATGCTTATCCAGTTCCAGCGTTATACTTCCTCCTCCATTATCAGAAGTAGATATTACATTTTTTATTCCGTTTACCCTTGCCAGCATCGATTCCAGTTTGCTGGTCACCTCAGCCTCTATCACCCGCGATGAATTACCCGGCATTCTAAATGAAATAGTGAGCCCCGGCAAAACACGCGACGGTGCCAGTTTGACCGGCAATAACGGAACCAAAGCCAAACCTATCAACGCCAAACAGACAAAAGTGACTATCAGCGTAAACGAAGATAAAGTACGAGAGTTGCTCATCGATACATACCTACATTAAAATCAAACTTATCAGATAATGAAAATCCCGAAGCAAAGTCGTGCAATGTCAGTTTCCGTATCTTATAATAATTCAACCAATAATTCTGTAAAGCCGAAATATAATTCTTCTGTGCTTCTTGTTGGCGATTTAATGAAAGAGTCAGACTGTTTACATCCGCTTTGCCGATAATGAATCGTTGGCGTGTCTGTTCATACGCCATCACCGCCAAGTCCAATGCTTCTTCGGCACTGGCAATCAGGCGCTGCTGGATATTGAAATCACTTACGGTCATTATCACCTCTTCTTCCACACTAAGCTCTTCCTGACGTGCGGCAATCTTTACCACATTCAGGTTATTCTTTGCCATATTGTATTTTCCTTTTCTTACTCCCCAGTCCACCAATGGAATAGAAACACTCACCGACACCAAATCCTGTTGCAAAGGGTGGCGGTAGGCATCTCCGAACTTATCTGCTACCTGATTGAATCCGACACTGGCATTCAGGCTGGCATTAAAACGAGATTCCACCTTGGTCTTATTCACATTCTGTTCTGCTTCCAAAATATTCTGGCGTTGCTCCAAGAAAGACGGATTGTTCTCTTTTGCTTTAGCCAGAGCCACATCTACCGGAATCTCCATGGCGGCGGGGCGACCGGGTAAAGACAATTCGATAGTCGTATTCTTATCCAGATTTAGAAAAGAAGCCAATGAGAACATAGCACGTTTCAGCGCTATCTGTGCATTTTCCAAAGTGTTATGCGCATTCACTTTATCCAATTCAAGGGTCAATAAATCCGCACGTGAAATGGCTGCTATTTTATGGCGTTGCAGTCCGATACTATACAAGGTATCACTGGAAGACACATTCTCTTTAGCCAATTGATAGTCGGCTTGAGCCATTGCCAATGCAAAGAAGTAAGTGACAGCCTCCTCTGACACGGTCTCCGTATTATAAATGAATTGTTTCTTTACCTTTTCATATTTCAGCGGTTCAATCTTACGGTCCCAACGAAATGCATTATACCCCAACAAGCTCTGCTGATAGCCCACCCGGATAGGCACACTGGAATATTGGGTAGATTTCGTATCACCGAAGTTGCGCATAAAGTCAAGTTGCGAATCTATATAGAAAGTACCGCCTGTCCAATCCAGATTCTGCCTGATGCTCAGTCCGCCACCGGCACTGAACATCTGCTGTTCACGATATACGTCCATATCCTCATTAGAGTCATAACGCTGAGTGATATACCGGTAATACTTTGCCGGAGTCAGGTCGAGTGTCAAACTGGGAAGGCGATTCGCTTTATAGGTTCTGAATTCCCAATAACCCGATAAATACATATTTTGATATCTGAATGCCGACAACGAACTGTCATTCGCAATCTCTATCGTATGTTGCAAATCCAATTTCACCGTCTGCTGTGCCTTTACGCCAACCGATAAAAGACAGCCTATGATCCATATACTAACGTACTTCATTTTTATCATGTTTTCTATAAATAAACCAATATATCAAAGGAATAATGAACAAACTGACCAATGTTCCCACTACCATCGAGCCAATCATGGCAATAGACAATGGCTTTTGCAATTCCGATCCCATATCCGAAGTAAACAACAATGGCACCATTGCAAAAATAGTAGTCAACGACGTCATGATAATAGCTCTCAAACGTCTCTTACCGGCAATATGGATAGCCTCAACCAAAGGTATTCCGGTTTTACGCAACTCGTTAATAGTATCCAGTTTCAGAATAGAGTCATTCACCACAATACCGCAAGTTACAATAATACCGATAGCCGACATCAAATTCAGCGTATGTCCAAACACCCATAAGGTAATCAATGCAAAAGCTGTATCTACCGGTATCTCCAACAGCACGATGAGCGGCTGCAAGAAACTCTCGAACTGTGCACACAAGATAAAGTACATCAACAAGAGCGACACAAACAGAATAACAGTCAGTTCTCCCATCATCTTTTCATTCGAAAAGAAACTGCCTGAGAAATCCACTTCCCACTCATTCTTTTCTTTAACCGTCTCCTTCACTTCCTTCATAAGTCGTGTAGGGTTTTCAACATCATAAAAGCTCAACGGAATATACTCTCCGTTCTTACCGGCCGTAATACTCTTCAAATCCTCAGCCGGAACAATCGATACCAGCTCACTCAGCGGAATATAATTCACCTGTCTGTTCTTATCAGGCTGAGTTTGAACCAAAGTTTCATTCAGAATACGGTTCACGCTTTTTTCTTCTCCGGCAATGCCGATAGGCAAATATTGCTGGTAAGAACGCAAGGTAGACACTTTGTTTTCTTTAAAAGCAGTGCGCAACACCCTGGTCAGTTCCTCGTAAGCAATGTTATACAACAGCAACTTTTCCCGGTTCACCACCAAATTCAACTGATTACGGAAAGCAATACCCGTCGGAGTCATTCCCGTTGCCTGAATAACGTTCTTTTCCAACTGCTGTAATTGCTCGGCTTCGGGAGCTTTTGATTTATTGGCAGCATGAAGCTCTGCCACGATATCTGCCTCCCCTGTCACAAACAACTTCTCAAAAATAGTTTCGGGAGGAGAAAAAGATATCACAGCCAAAGGATATTTCTCTTCCACTTCCTTCGTCAACAAATCCTGCAATGGAAGTATCTCTGTGGGTGTCCCGGTCTTAAAATAAAGTTCCGCTTCGGTTGAAGACAACTCACTTCCTCCATTCAATATGTAATCCTGCATACCCACATAAGCCGTATGTTCAGTCACCTTATCATCTGTCAGTTTCATCAGCTCATCCACCCGCCGATTATTCTCGTCCACGTGAATATTTTCATTCCATTCGATACGCATTATCAGTTCGTTCTGGTCTATCTCCGGCATCCTTTCCTTTTCCATAAAATAAAAGAAGAACACACAAACAGGTAAAGTGGCCAAAGTGCCCAACAGACTAATTTTCTTATGAGAAAACACCCAATCGATACCTTTATCATAAAAACCCTCCAGCCATTCGTTTTTCAACAGATTATCAAATCTCTTGGACAAGAAGCTTTTGCTCCGTATGCCTAATCTATAGAATAACAGATAAAGCACAGGTAAAAGCATAATACCGGTGACATACGAAATCATCAATCCCACTGTGATGGAGAAAGCCTGGTCCATAAAGATAGCACCTGCAATCCCGCTCATAAATATCAACGGCAGGAAGACAGCAATGGTAGTCAGTGACGAACTCAACATCGGAGTAATCATTTCCGTAGTTCCCACAGCACATGACCGCTTCAATGAATATCCCCGCTCCCGATATTGAGAAATATTCTCCGTCACAATGATAGAGCTGTCAATCATCATACCCACAGCCAAAATCAAGCCCGACAATGAGATAACATTCAATGAAACATGGCAGAAATAGAAAAAGAAAAAAGTAATGACAATAGAGGTCACCATACTGATACCGATAACCAACGGCGAGCGGATATCTCCCAAGAACAATATGGCAACAATGAAAATAAACAAGAATCCTAAAGACAAATTCTGTTGCAAATTGGAAATGGTATAATCCAACAATTCCGTCTGGTTACGGCTTATACTGAACTCAATATCAGGATAAAGAGAAGCAAAATAATCGGTCGTTTCTTTCAACTTCTCCTTCATTTCATCCATATTCTCGTCACTCTGCTTTATGATAGCCAGAGTAACCGCTTTTTTACCTCCGGCAACGGATAGCCCGCTTTCTTTTTGTGATACGACATCCACTTTGCAAAGTTCCTTCAATTGCAAAATACGGTCTCCCTTACGGATATATATATTCTTCACATCTTCGGTGGTACGTAGCAACGTAGCAATACGGATATTATATTCATAATACCCATCCCTTACCAACATACTTCCCGGCTCCACATTATTGGAAGCCAATGCATTCTCGATATCCTCCACCGTGATACCCGTCATGGCCAGTTTATCTTTATCGGGAACTATCTGAAGTAATTTTCCGGGGACACCGGTAATATCAGCCATCGCTACCTCAGGCAACTGTTCGATGCGGCGTTTGACCACATTTTCCGCCAGTTCGCACATATCCAGAAACTGTTGCTCATTCGTGCCCTCATAAGGCCGGTCATTCTTCAGTGTCATGTTCAGATAGAAAACCGGAATATCCGTTGCACTTGCCTTTATTGCTTTAGGACGCGCCACCTCTTTGGGCAGGCTGTTCATGGCAGCATCAATCTTTTCATTGACCTCTATAAACGCCAAATCCGTATTGACACCAAACTCGAACTCCATGCGGATAACACCTGCACCGTCACGAGTCTCACTTTTTATTTCTCTCAATCCCGCCACCTGCAATAATTGTCTGCGCACCGGTGTAACGACTGTATTCTCCAACTCACGCGCCGAAGAGTTTTCTCCCGACACCTGAATGGTAATTTGGGGAATAGCGATGTCAGGCAACAAAGACACCGGCAATGAGAAATACGTCACCAGCCCGATAATAAAACAGGCAGTGAACGCCATCAGCACGGCTATAGGGCGTTGTAATAAGAACTTTACCATTTGCTAATTCTTTTCAGATTCTTCAATTCATTCAGAATGACAATTCTCAATTCTTAATTACCTTGACAGGAGCTTCATGAGCCAAATTTACATTACCGGTGACTATCACTTCCATTCCTTCCTCCAGACCGTCTGTGATGGTATACTCTTCCATATTTTCCAGCCCTGTATGCACATAATTCCACATAGCCTTACCCTCTTTCAGCGTAAATACCACCTGCTTGCCCGAACGCAGAACAACAGCCGTTTTAGGAATCACCAACTGCTCTCCTACCGAACGCTTCACACTGACTCTGACATTCATCCCGTCAAAGAGTTTATTGCCTCCATTCACCCGCGCCTTTACACGCACCATACCATTTTCATCCACCAGCGGATTGATTTCACTGATACTTCCCTGACGTACACCGGCAGCGGAAGCATAAGGAGTCACTTCCACTTTATCCCCTACCTTAATCAGAGGCAACTCACTTTCAAGCACAGTGAAATCAACTTCCATCGTACCGGCGTTAATTACCCGGCAAAAAGCTTCTGACGTTTTTGGAATGTTATGTTCTTTTTCGAAGAGATTGGCAACAACACCATCGAAAGGTGCCACCAGTGTAGCTTGTTCCACATCATATTTGGCAGACTCATATTGGGCTTTACTTTGCTCATAACCACTTTTTACTTTTGCCAATTCCAATACATCGGCCGGCACAGCTTTCAAATTATCGGGTGCATACCCCTGTCCTATCAATACATCCTGCATCTCCAGTGTGGACTGGGCCAATCCATTTTTCTGCTGTGCCAACGTATTATTCAACTTAAACAAATCAAGTTCTGCTATTTTCTGCCCTTTACGCACCACATCTCCATTTTTCACCCAAACATGGGCCACTACTTCTGCAGTGCGAAAATACAAGTCGGCATAATCCTTTGCCGTAACCTTCCCATTACTGATCAGTTCATGATTGAATACTCGTTTTTCCAGCGGCACCACCGTCACCTCATTGGGCAATGAGGGCAATACAGTTTCCACACCTTCTTTTTCCTTAGAATCTTTTTTTTCATCAGAACAAGCTGCCACTGTAGTGGCCAGCACCAGCCCATAAGCCAATATGTGTAATTTCATAGTCATGTTATTCTTGTTTAAAAGACAAATAAAAATATTATATTTGAATAAAACTCATTTTCCCTCTTCTTTTTTTGTTAAACTTTCTTTTTTAGGCATTTATACAATTCAGTCCAAATAGGAATATCAAAGTAATTTCTTTATTTCCTCCCTCATTTGCCTGATGGCCGTGGATTGCACCTTCGGCTCTTTCTCCATTACCATCCTTGCGGCCTGTTCCAGTTTTTGCCGTTGATAAAACCCCGGTTCCGCATATAGCTTTGCCAACAGGAAATAAGGATAGATTCTGCCCGGCAGCCGATGGGTGGAACGAATCAGCCAATATTCCGCCTCTGCATAATTACCCGCCTCCTGCTCGTTCTTGCCTATTATGTTCAGTATCATCGGGTCGCCGCTCACCTTCAACGCCTCCTTCATAACCACATTCGATTCCTCATTTCTGTGCAGTTTGTGCAGGGCATGACCGTATTCAAACAGATAGCGGGCATTCCATTTCATGTCTTCGTATATCTCCGCATAGACTTCCGCCGCCTGTTCATAAGCCCCCGAACGGTAAAACATCTGTTTCCGGTGCCATGCCGACGAAGCCGTCTCACGCACCTCCTTCCACCGATACACCCGGTAACACCCATAGCCCGCCGACAACAATAAGAACACGGTTCCCGCCATGCAAACCAATGGGCGTCGGGAGGAAAGGGTCTTTATTGCGCACCCTGTTACCAGCAATGCCAGGGCAACGACAAACAGAAGGAACTGGAACGGATAGGAAGAAAAGGAGAACACGGCCAAAGACAGCAGTGCACCGCACAGCCCGTACTCCTTCTGCCTGTGCCCGGCATAACCGCTTCCGCCCACCACCAGCAACGCCATCAGGAGCACGGGAACTCCCCATGCCATCGCCACCTGAAGATATTCATTGAATACATATTCGGGTGACCCCGCCACCCGTTCCTCGGTTTCCGTGTAGTTGCCCGCCGAGAAATAATCTTCCTGCGCCTGCCCATAGGCACCGGGGACGCCGTCCCATCCGTATCCGCGCCACGGTTGTCCGGCTATGGCGTGCACGGACACCTTCCACATCAGCAGCCTTCCGTCTGCCGAGTCCTTCTTCATCAGGTAAACACCGGCAAGTATCCCTCCTGCGAGCAATATCAGCAGAATTGTTCCCGCTTTCGTCCGTCTGCGGTGACAACGGATGTAGGCGTGAATCCCCTTCCGGTAATGCATATATGCGATGTATGCCGACGAGACCGCCCCGGCCATCCATGCCGAGCGGCTCATTCCGGCCGGCAACACACAAATAAGGAGTAACAGCACGGATAAGGCTACATAATAGGCTGCCGTTTTCTTTTCCTTCCTGCGCTTCAGCCATTCATACAGACAGACCGGAAGCGTCATGGCAAGGAAACCGGAGTAAGGTCCCGGATTATAGAAAGAGCCGGTAAGGGCATAGAGCGAATGCTTGGAGGCGGTAAAGCCATATACCTGTGCAAGCCCCCATACCGCTTCCACCGCACCGGCAAGAATGAAGAGCCAGGTGATTAAAACCGGTATGCCATGCAATGCCTTCTTAATAAAAGAACTGTTCTCCATGCTCCTTCAATATAAATAACTGTTCCTCACGTCCGCGGCTCAAATCACGCAACCACAACACGGCACCGGAAGGAATACGGTCATACTTCAGCCTGTCTGTCACCGCTGTCTGCCTTCCCAACGATATCCAGCCTTCTGCGCCATTCTGGTAAAACAATTCATACTCATCGTCCGGACGGATAAAATTATCATCGTTGCGGGGGACGATATGAATCCTGTCCACCCGGCATTCTTTCTTCAAATCAACGGTTATCGGTTCCCTGTTTTGTTCTTTGGACTGATAATAGGACAGGATATCCCCATCCGTCATATAGTTCCCTGTATGCCTCAAGTCCATGGCAGCCGGAATCCGGTACAGTTCCGCATCCAGTTTCAGTCCGTCTTTCCCATAAAAGGCGATTTCGGCTATCTCGGTATATCTTACTCCCGGAGGAGTGATGCGTATGTATCTGACGGGACTGTCGGGAAGTGAGTCCAACCACACATAGTTTGTCCTGATTGTATCCTTGATGTGTGCCAACAATACCGTCTGCCGGAAGTCCGCCGAACGTGCCCCCTCTATGATACTTCCGGTCAGGGCCGCCACGTATTCCTTCATCTGGATGTGGAGGGGATACTTCCTGAAAAGTTCTGCTGTCCGGGTATGTAAAGTATCGGGGACATAGGTATGCACCTTTCCATCCTTATCCAGGCTGAAAGGGTATCCGGCAGCTGAATAAACCCCTCCTTTTGACTTCTGATACATGGGAAGAAAACGGATGCCCGGCTCCAGATTGTGGAAAGTCACTTCCTGTCCGGCACGTTCGGCCCTGTCGACAGCCGTCATTGCCCCGCATGAGAAAATACAGAGACTGACCTCTTTCACCTCGGGCGGGCATTGTATCTTTACCTTTGCGCTGTTCTTGCCGAAATATTCAGCCGTCACATCTTCCAGCTGTCCCCAATACTGCTTACGGAAAACTTTTCCCTTGGGACGTCCGTCATCCGCCCCTCTTTCCGGCTCCGTCTGGGTAATCCAGAATGGGACAAACAGCCCTGTGGTATCCCTTAATATAGTCCAGGAGTGCGCCCCGCTGATATAAGGTGAAGCAATGTAGCAGTCGGTACCTACAGGGATGCCCAATGCGCGGAGGATATAGACCGTGATGTCGCATGATTCGGGACATTGCCCGGTGTGGTGGTCGAGCAGGAACAGACCGCCGCAATGCGGGAGGCTGAAGTGGGTATTCCATATAAATCCCTCTTCTTTAAACTTCTTACGGACAGCCTTTACCGCCTCCAGCACATCGCTGCCGCCATACATCGAATCGACGGTTGCGGCATACCGGTCATAATAGACCCTTCTCCATGCTTCCAGAGGCTCGTTTGCAATGCGGTATGGGAGTACATATTCGCAAAAGTCATCAAATGAATAATATTTTGCCCACGGACGTTTTCCCCACACTTCAAAAGCATGGTCGATATTGTCTATCAGATAGTCGGCTGTTATGACCTCCGCATCATATACCTTGCGGGTGTCTCTATAAGAAAAATGACTCCATACCCTTTTCACCGAATCCAGCCACGGGCCTTCGCGATATACCGTAGCCATCCATCTCAGGCTCTTCAGGGAATCAATCCGGGGGTCGGCATAAAAGTAGCAGTTCTCCATGTGCTCTATCAGGTAACAGGCCGCCTTGTATTTCAGCTCGTCGCCGGCATAGTGCTCCAGCACTTTCTCCAGTTCGGCCCTGTTCTTACCGGCGCGTTCCAGAGTGCCCTCCATGCCGTTCCTCCGGCTGCAGGCCATCACCAGCGACAGGCACACCACCCATAAACCAAGAAAAAGTATCCTTTTATTCATTTCACTCTATCTTTTTAAATACCCTGTCCCAGCGGATATGTCCGTCGGCAGGGTCTTTCGATTTCCATATTCTTGTTGCTTTTCCCACTATGTAGCTTTCGGGCAGCAGTCCCCAATACCGCGAATCGCGGGAGTTCTCCATGTTGTCGCCCGATACAAAGTAATAGTTCTCTTTAAACCGATATTCCCTTATCAGGCTGTCGCCCAAGTAAATAAGTTTATCCCTCAATGAAAGTTCCTTTTTTTGTTCGTACCTTATGATATGTTGATAAAATAATATTGAAATGCTATCCAATGATACCACTTGTCCTTCTGCCGGGACAGGCAGGGGGCCGAATTCCTTTATCGTCCATCCCAGCCGTTTGCTCCACGGAAAACTCTCCATGACCACTCCCCGTGAGTTGTTTTCCGTCAGGCCGGAGATGCGTCTTTGTGCGGCTATATTTCCCAATTCTTCCTCTGTCCCGCGTATCCGATAGAATCCGTTCCTTATTTCCAGCGTATCTCCCGGCAGGGCGATACAGCGTTTTACATAATACAGCATGACATCCATCGCCAGGGAGTCTTGCTTGGCAGGATAAGGGAAATTGAAGACCAGCACATCATTGCGCTTAACCTTTCCGACTCCCGGCAGCCGGTGAATCTTCACCTCCTTGTCTTCCAATGCATCCCAGATATTGAAGATGCGGGCTCCCATTATCCATTTGTTCACCAATATGCGGTCGCCTGCCTGCAGGGTGGGAGCCATTGAATCAGACGGGATGGTAAAAGTCGTGAAACAGGTTGTTTGTAATACCAGCCATCCTATTATCAATATGCATATATAGAAAGCGACCGACAGCAAGCAGTCCGTTATTTTTTTCAGCCTTTTCACCTTTCCTACCATTTGTTTAAGAATATTTGTTGCCCGTTTTGCATATAGAACACCTGTTCCTCCTTGCCGGCAGATAGGTTATGCAGCCAAAGCAGCGCGTTTTTGGGAACATTGTTGTAAACCAACCGGGGTTCCGTTGCCGTTTTCCTGCCTAAAGACACCCAGCCGTCAGGTCCGTTTTGGTAGAACAGTTCATATTCATGTCCCATACTGATAAAATTCTCATCATTGCGTGGCACATAAACTATCTTTTTTATCCATTCATCTTTGCCGAGGTCTAAAGTTACATAGCCTCCTTTTTCATCTGAAAGGAAATAGGTCAGATAGTTTCCGTCACAAATATTCTCTTTTACTTCTTTCTCATTTCCTTTACACGGCTCACTTCCGTTTATAATCTTAAAAGGCAGATTTACCGTGTCCTCTTCTGAACGAAATAACATTAGCTCTGCAATGCGTGCAGGTTTATCTGCAGCTGCTTGATATCGCACATACCTGTATTTTTTTTGAGGATGGCATATCACTTGATTATAATTCACTCTCGGTGTGTCAGCAACCATATAGAGTAACTCACTCTGTCGAAAATCCAAAGAATTTGAAACATCCAAGTGGCTTCCTATGATTTCACTGATATGGAAACGCGTCCATTTTCGGAGCGGATATTTTCGGAATAATTCAACGGTTTCTACTTCTTTCTCAGGCTGGAAATATTTTAATCCTTTATCTGTCAGCCAAAAAGGAAATCCTATTGTATGGAACAGACTTCCATTATGATTAGAAGCCAAAGGTACATAAATGACATCAGGCTCTATATTTTTCATACTGGCTTTACCATTTTGGTGTAACGCCATATCTATAGCCTTCCAGCCCGGAAAAGAAAAGACTCCCAAATAGGCATATTGTCCACATTCAGTCTCATCTATTTCTACTTCCACACTGTTTTCGCCAAAATATTCACCGGTGACATCCTTTATGTAGGGAGACTTTAAGACAGCGGGTACCTCCGGCTTGTCCATTATTCCCGTTATATCCTTTTTCTGCTTGCCAAAACATTGTCTGTATATTTTGCCTTTTAAACGTTTGTCATCATATCCTTGAGTAACCTTTCCCTCATCATATTCAAAAGGGATTATTCCGGTCCCATCCTTTATGACAGTCCAGGAATGGCTGCCTTGGGCTTCGGGAGCACTTATAATGAAATCCGTGGCAACAGGTATGCCCACCGAACGGAGAACATATACAGACAAGTCACAACTCTCCCGACAATATCCGACACAGTTCTTTTGCAAAAACAGGGCTCCCAGATGGGGGAGGCTTAATTCATCAGAATATACATAGCCGCTTTCTCGTTTTACAAACCTGATTAACGAGTCTGCCGCTACCATCATATCATTGCCTTTATATAAAGAATCAAGTACAGCCGAATATTTTTGATAAAAAAACTTTCGCCAGTTTTCCAACGGCTCGTCCCCTATGCGATAAGGCAATATCCATTCACAGAACTCGTCAAATGAAAGAGAGTGCCGCCACGGTCTCTTCTGCCAGGCAGCAAAGGCCAAGTCTATATTTTCAATTAAATACTCAGCCTTTATAGCGTGGCAGTCATACACCTTGGGTGTGCTCTTGTAGGAGAACTTACTCCATTTGTCTTGCAAATCACGAGGAAAATGTTTTTTATGGAATATGACGGATTGTATTTTTCTCAAACTGTCCAGACCGGAACTTTTTGCATACGAATAATATCCCGGCATATTCTTTATGAGAAAACATGCAGCATCATATTTAGGACCACTATCCTTATAATGTTCCAGTACTTTTTCCAGCTCTATTCGGTTCTTGCCTGCGGCATTCAGGGAATACTTCAAATCCTTTTCCCGGCAGCACGAACTAAAACAGATAGTGGATAATATAACAATTAAATAGATATTAGTTCTCATAAATTTTTATCTGTAAACGATTTGAAAGAAGTATGAAGCGTTTTGGTGGAAAATATTTTATATAACCAATATTACCAAGCCAGACATTGCTTCAGTCTCTAAAGGTTGTAAACATTATATCTTCTAATCAGAACAAATGTTACAACTAAAATTTCTTTTTATTCTTTCTTATTCCCATGATTTTTCTTTGAAATGTAATCTATTAGCTCCTCTCTGAATGTCTGCTCTTTTAAGTCTCCAACCTTTAAAACTTTAGAGTTTTTACAATTTAAAACGATAGATAACCGTTTCATCATCAACATACCGGATAGCGTAAATATAATTATTATCCAAGCAAATATTACTTATAGAAAATGGCAAAATGTATTTTTTAATTTTCTCACCATTCCAGTCAAAACACAATACTTCATTAGATACTTTACCTGATTTACTTGCTTCAGTGTAACTTTGAGAAGAATAAGTAAAACAAATAAACTCATTAGACACTGCCATTTTCATCAAACCTGCAATGCTTTTATCATAATCTATAGCATAACGCTCTCCCTTTTTCCATATCTGTGGCACATGTTGAAAAGTAGATGTATATATCTTGTATACACCAGTGTCTGTCATCTCATATATTTCAAATATATCTGATGACAATATTGAAAGTACAAACCTATTTTTTCTATTATTTGAACCTGCCAAAGACTGAAAAATACTTCCCTTATCTATATTTTGTACTTCATCGCATAAAAAAGGTAAATCAAAGGAAGTGTCAATTATCTCGTTGTTTGCATCCAAAATACCAAATAAGCCTTTACTAAAAGAACCAATAGCAATTTTCTTATCGTTCACTGGACAGATTTTCCGAGGTCTAAAATCTACATTATACGGATATTTTTCTTTCCTTATGCTTATTGACTGCCTATGGCTCAAAATATCAGGCAAAGAAACATAATTTATTTCTTTTTTGGCAGAAGTTAAGAAGACCAACAAAGAATCTCTCACAAAAAAATCTGACCCAAAATCAATAAATTCATCAGGACCTTCTCCAACGGTCCCCCACCTAGATACCATTTTCCTTTTTGCAACATCAATAAACGAAAATTGGTAATCATCATTTATATGCCTTAATACTAATATATTATTAGCTATACTCATATCCCTTACACTTCCTAAAGGTACATCTTTGTCAGCAAAAATGCTATCATAAACAACTACCTTTTCAACAATGTCAAAGGAGTTAACACCTACAGGCTTTTCATTGCAAGAGCTACATAATACAATTAATAACAGGAATAATAATACCTTATAATTTTTCGCTTCCATTTTATCGTTGTTTTAACGTAAGGGTAGAGTGACTGATTAAATATAAACACGTTACTTATTTAATTAAAAATCACTCCACCCCTATGTGTATTAAATATGTGATAAATATTTTAAAGGATTACATATCCAAAATAAAATTCAGCTACCATCTAGCTTGCTGTCTACGCTTATCTTTTGAAGGGTCTGTCGGATGTAATGCTTCACAATCATAATCAGGATCACTAATACAATCATCTACATTAGGCTGTTCCAATCTTGCTAACGCTTCGACATTCGCCAAAGCCAATTCCGACATTGGTTCTGCCTTTTTAGAGTTATACACATTAAATCCTGCTATCAAAGCAAATGCAGCAACCAGTGTTACTTTCAAAATATTCTTTTTCATCTCTTTTCTATGTTTCGATGATTCATTAATCTT
>ERZ836939.2375-NODE-2375-length-18575-cov-11.900918_pt1 | contig 18575 bp, 13 predicted proteins | sample MGYA00519912_ERZ836939 | MGnify/ENA primary metagenome ERZ836939 (study PRJEB31850, sample SAMEA3708810) | human gut metagenome | biome: human gut; feature: human-associated habitat; material: faeces | place: China | collected 2014 ...
CCAAGGCGCACAGCGCCGCGCACAAGATCACCGCTGTAATCGAGATCCACGCGCAGAGACAGATTTTCTTTCTTTTGTTCTGGTTTTGGCATTGAGATTCGGTATTTTACATGGTAAACTTTATGAATTACAGCTTGGCAAATTGAATTTAGGAGGACAATGATGCAGACGATTCAGCTAAAAGCGATGACAAGAGAGCTATGCCACGAACTGTACCGGCGCTGGACGAATGATGCGTCCATCTATATGGACATGCGCTTATTCCGGCCCTATGTTTATAACGAAGCAGCGGTAAACCGATATTTTGATGCAAAGGGGTCAGACGCTTCGCGTAGGCTGTTTGCAATCATGCTTGGAGATCAGGTAATCGGGGAATTGCAGCTGAAACAGATCGACTATGATAAAAAGGAATGTACGCTGAGTATCCATATGCAAAATGACATGGTAAAAGGGAAAGGATATGGAACGCAGGCAGAACATCTGGCGGTAAAAATCGCCTTTGACGAGTTGGGAATGACCGCTGTGAACGCAGACGCCATTATGAAAAACACCCGGAGCCAGCATGTGCTGGAAAAGGTCGGCTTTCACCTTGTCGGAGAAGATGGAGCATTTAAATACTATCGTATCGAGCGGTGAATTTGAGTTTTCACATTCCATACGCATCTGCATACCTTTTTCATATTCCCATTTGTAAAAGTGGGTATGGGCTTCTGCCCGATTTGAGGCATTTGGCAGGGAGCCGGGACGCCGGCGACTAGCCAAATGCGATGCTGGCCCTCCCTTTGAGGGAGGATTTTTCCCGCTGCGGCGGGGCTTCTCTGCGTTGGGCTGGAATATTGTTCCTGCGTTTTTTGGCGCTGCCCGCACGTCGGCGCAATGTGGGGCTTTGCGGCACTCCTGCGCACACACTCGCAGTCTGGGCAAAAAACCGCACACAGCGGCGACACGCACCTCACGTTGCGCTCCGGGCGTTCGACACACCCGCAGGGTCGATAGGGTCGATTTTCTCCACGGTGGGAAGATCGGCACGATCGGCACGTTTGAGGGAAATCCACCGTTTGCCGTTGCTGCGGTACGTCTCAGCTAAAATCCCGTTTTCTCTTAGAGTCGCAACGCTTTCCCGCACCAACCGTGTGACCTTTTTCGGCGTGATTCCCAGTGTACCGTCAGGGTCGATCTTTGCGGACAGTGCCGATGGCGAACCGAGATGTTCAGAATCGGCACGGAGCAATTCAGAGAAAAGATGTACGAGTTGAAGCGTTGAAATCTTAGAAGCGCCACTGCAAGTTTTACTGTCCTCAAGCAGTTTCCAGACGTGATCTTCCTCGCCAAATTCCAGATTCAAAGTCCGGTCCGGGATGTCCTGCCCGGTGCAATGCAGCGAGGCAATATTGGCAAGACGCGAACTCTTTTGCAGTACAAACGTTGAGTCTGCCGCGCCGCTTAAACCCGTCGAGCCGGAGATCATGTTCATCGGATCATCGTCGTGGAGCTTGCGCAGGTGGTGGATCAAGAGGATTGCAATGTGCCGCTTGTCCGCAAGCTGTTTCAAAATCCCGATGTCCTGATAGTCATTTGCGTACAAATTGCTGTCACTGCCAGTGCCTCGAACGCGCTGCAAAGTATCAATCACAACGAGTTTTGTGTCAGGATGCCCTGTCAAGAACTGCTCGATCTGTTGTTCCAACCCGTGCTTGAGCGTGTCAGCCATGATCGCAAAGTGCAGAGTCGACGGCGCATCTTCCGTCAGGTCAAAGAGTCGCGTCTGGATGCGTTGGAACGAATCTTCGAGACTGAGATACAACACTTCGCCCTGTGTTGTTGCGAAATTCCACAGCGGCTGCCCCTGCGCAACGCATAAGCAGAGCCATAATGCCAGCCAAGACTTGCCGATTTTCGGTGCGCCCGCGAGGATATGCAAGCCCTCTGGAATGAGCTCTTCCACCAGAAAATACGTTGGTTCATACGTCCGATTTTGCAGATCTTCCGCATTGATGGTTTCCAGTTTGGTCATTTTTTCACTTCCTTTCCGTTTGCTATTGACATTCTGTGTTTCATGGTTTAGACTTATAATTAGTCAATAGATTTGTTTTCTATTTTTAGACTAACATAACTCTAAAGTATTGTCAAGACTAATTTATAAATATAATTTCTATAAATCTATTTTGAGGTGCAGTCATGTCTGATTTTCAGTGCAAATTTTATCTTCTGGACGGCGCGGAGACGCTGGAGTGCAAGGAAGGAAACGCTGAGTATGTCATAAAAATAGCAGACCGTCCGTTTCCGGACAGCCTGCTGTCGTTCGTGTATTGTGACGTGAATCAGTGGGAACCGCGTTTCCATGAAGCGGAGCGCTCGCTGATAAAGTTTTACCAGACACGGGACACAACGTGCCTGAAGCCGGTGCAGAAGCTTCTGGACGACTTCAAGGACGAGCATCCGTATTTTTTCTACCTGTGGCTGGATTGGAGCGATAGATTAAAACTGGCAACACCGGATTGCAAAAATCCAACGAGGCTTTTGCCGCACAAGGAACTGGCGCACATTCCGAGCAATCTCGCGACCATGCAGCAGCAAATTCTGCGCCTGTTTCAAACAGTGCTGGATGCAAGCATGACCGATGTGGACTTTTCCATTCGGGTGCAGGCGTATGAGCAGGCTCCGTCTTTGCAGAAATTTGACTTCCAGCCGATGAAAATCTCGTTTGAGTTTGTGTGTGAAAAGCAGCTCACCGAGGTGCTTTATCCACAAAGTATGTACGACCTGATCGACTTTTCCCTGCGCAAGTGCGTCCAAGAAAAGATCATGATGCGCACCTGCAAAAACTGCGGCAAATATTTTGCGCTCACAGTTCACGGCAGCACGGAGTATTGCAGCCGTGTCTTCGACAGCCGCGGGCGCACCTGCAAAGAAGTTGGCGCGATGCGGCAATATATGCAAAGCCACGCGCAGGATGAACTGCTGAAAATCTACCGCCGCGAGTACAAACGCCGCTTCGCATGGATCCGCGCGGGCAAGATCTCGCAAGAGGCATTCTCTGCGTGGAGCAAGGAAGCGCAGAAGGAAAAAGAGAAGTGCGAAAACAGCGAGATCTCGCAGAGGGAATTTACGCAGTGGTTAAAACGGTAAATCCATATTATTTTTTTGAAAAGGCTTGCGCAAAGAATACATTTGTAGTACGATGGTAAATAAAGGGGTGGTACTGTTTGAATGAGCCGCGTTTGGAGATTCCAGTAAAAAAGTACACCGGTGAATCTGCTGTTATTTCCATGCGATTACCTCGTGATATGCTGCAGGAAATCGACACGATTGCTGCCGATACGGGTCGAACAAGAAATGAAGTTTTAACGCTCTGTATGGAGTTTGCCTTAAATCATCTTGATAGGGGTTCCAAATAAAACCGAAAGAGGGAGAAAAAATGGCGATCATCAAGTGCAAAATGTGCGGCGGGGATATTGAGATCTCGGCTGACAAGACCTTTGGGACGTGTGAATATTGCGGCAGCACGATGACGCTGCCCAAAGTAGATGACGAGCAGCGGGCGGCGGCCTTTAACCGCGGCAATCACTTCCGGCGCAGCGGCGAGTTTGACAAGGCACTGGCCGTGTATGAGCGCATTGTGGCCGAGGATGACAACGACGCTGAGGCGCATTGGTGCTGCGCCCTGTGCCGGTTCGGCATTGAATATGTGGAGGATCCGGCGACGTATGAATGGCTGCCGACGTGCCACCGCGCGAGCTTCGACAGCTTTTTGGAGGACGTGGACTATCTGGCCGCGGTCGAGCATTCCGACGGCATCACCCGCCGCCAGTATCAGAAGGATGCGGCGAAAATCGCCGAGGTACAGCGCGGCATTCTCGCAACCTCGCAGAATGAGCAGCCGTTCGATGTCTTCCTCTGCTACAAGGAGACCGGTGAGGACGGTCAGCGCACGCGCGACAGTCTGATGGCGCAGGAGATCTATTACGAGCTGACCGAGCAGGGCTACCGCGTATTCTTCGCGCGCATCACGCTGGAAGATAAAGCGGGCGCGGAATATGAACCGTATATCTTTGCGGCGCTGAACTCCGCGAAGGTCATGGTCGTGATCGGCACGAAGCCGGAGCATTTTAACGCCGTTTGGGTCAAGAACGAATGGAGCCGATTCCTGTCCATGATGAAAAAGGATCGGAGCAAGCTGCTTCTGCCGTGCTACCGGGACATGGATCCGTACGATCTGCCGGAAGCGCTGTCGGTGCTGCAAAGCTATGACATGAGCAAGATCGGCTTTATGCAGGATCTGATCCGCGGCGTCAAGAAGGTCGTGGACGCGGCAAAACCGCAGGAGGCTTCGAAAGAAACGGTCAAGGAAACCGTCGTGGTACATAACGAGGGCGGCAGCAACGTGCAGGCCCTGCTCAAGCGCGGCAACATGGCGTTGGAGGACGGCGAGTGGAGCAAGGCAGACGAGTTCTTTGAGCAGGTACTCAATCAGGACGCGGAGTGCGGCGCGGCGTATCTGGGGAAATTCTTAGCAAGTAAAAAGTCAAAAAATACGCAGGATTTTATTCAGAGTTATCTGTCAACCGCAGAGGCAAGCGCACCAACGGCAAAGAACGCAGAAGCCTGTTCCAAGGATTCCGATTTTATTAAGGCCTGTATCGAGAAATATGTTACTGCCCCTTATTTGACTGAGAAGGAAATTCGGCAGGAGTTGGTTTTCGACCGCGCTTACTGCGCAGGGCGCTCGGCATTTTTCCAAGCGGCAGTAGATACGGCAAAAGAACTTCTGGATCGTGACAAGAACTTTGTTCGTGCAGAGAAATATTCCTCCGGTGACGCAAAGGAACAGTGCGAGATTTTGCGCACAGGCCTTGTGGATGCCCTGCATCAAAAAAGCGAAGTAAGCAAGCAGGCGGAAAAAGCAGAGCAAGCACATATTACCGAAGCCTATCGAGCGTTTCTGCACGAAGCTGAACAGCACCTAGCAGTCAGGCACAAAGAATCTCTCGCTCAGAAACAGGAAGCTGATGCTGAAAAACAGCGACGCCGCATGGAGCAGGAAAAGCTTGAGCAGGAAGAAGCCGCAAAAGAAGCAAAACGAAGAAAAGTCAGAATTATCATTGGCGGAGTTGTTGCAGCTGCAATCGCTATCGTCATTATCGTAGCAGAGATTATCCTCCCCTCTGTAGACTATTCTAAAGCTGCGGAATTACAGGCTGCTGGCGACTATGACGCGGCAATTGCCATGTATGCAGAGCTTGGAGATTTCAAAGATTCTGCGGATCTGAAAGCACAGGCCGAGGCGAAAAAGCGGGAACTCGAGGAAGAAAAGCAAGAACTGCTGAAGGCGCAGGCATATGCTGACGCAGAAGCGCTCTTGATAAATAATGACTTCGACGGTGCAATTGGGGAGTTCAAAAAAATCAGCGGATATAAAGATGCAGACGAACGTGTGTTGGAAGCATATTACCAAAAAGCTGATTCGTTGCAGTCTGCAGGGAATGATAAAGCGGAAGCAATTGCCTTTGGGCAGTCGGATGGATATAAAGATTCGAGAGAACGCAGCATCACATTATGGAATACAATCGCAGAGCATCCTACACTTGCTGCCGGCCGTCGCCATACCGTTGGAATCAGGTCGGATGGAACTGTTGCTGCAGTTGGTGGAAATAATGATGGCCAGTGCGAGACATCTGCGTTTAGCGATATAATTGCTGTTGCTGCCGGAAATTTTCATACGGTCGGATTGAGGGCTGACGGAACAGTTGTATCTTGTGGAAAAACGACCAACAAACAATGTGATGTATCGTCTTGGGAAAATATCGTTTCAATTGCTGCTAGCGGCAACCACACTGTTGGATTAAAAATAGATGGGACAGTTCTTGCTACTGGTAGTAACGTTTGCGGACAATTAAATGTTTCTTCGTGGAGCGACATTGTTGCAATTTCAGCAAATATTTCTCATACTGTCGGATTAACTGCTAGCGGGAAAGTTGTTGCCGTTGGCAGCAACAATGATGAACAACTTCAGGTTTCTGTATGGGAAAATATAATTGCCATTGCAGCAGGAACGAGGCACACTGTTGGCTTGAAAGCGGATGGGACAGTTGTGGCAGTCGGAAATAATGCTGACGGACAATGTGATGTTTCTGACTGGACTGATATTGTTGCAATTGCGGCTGGCACAAACTTTACAGTTGGCTTGAAATCTGATGGAACTGTTATAGCAACGAGCGTTCCTAAGGGCAGTATGTACTATTATGGACAGAATAATGTTACAACCTTTACAGGCATTGTAGAAATTGTGGCGAATGGCTATCAATCCATCGGTCTGAAATCAGATGGCACCGTTGTCGCAGTCGGAAACAACGACTACGGTCAGTGCAACGTTTCCACCTGGACGAACATCAAACTCCCCAACTGATCGAGAAAGAAGGACGAGAAGATGGCGATCATCAAATGCAAAATGTGCGGCGGGGATATTGAGATCTCTGCGGACAAGACCTTCGGAACGTGCGAATACTGCGGCAGCACGATGACGCTGCCGAAGACGGACGACGACCAGCGGCTGAGCTTATTCAACCGCGGCACGCATCTGCGGCGAAACGGCGAATTTGACAAGGCTGCGGCGATCTACGAGCGGCTGATCGGCGAGAACGACGCGGACGCGGAGGCACACTGGAACCTGCTGCTCTGCCGGTATGGCATCGAGTATGTGCAGGACCCGGCCTCCGGTGAGCGCATTCCGACCTGCCACCGCGCAAGCTTTGACAGCATTCTGAACGACGTGGACTATCAGGCCGCGCTGCAATACTCCGACGGCGTAGCACGGAGCCTGTACGAAAAAGAGGCGCAGCGCATCGCCAGCTTGCAGAAAGACATTCTGGCGATCTCGCAGAAAGAAACGCCGTTTGACGTGTTCATCTGCTACAAAGAATCCGACGAGAACGGCAAACGGACGAAGGATTCCGCGCTGGCACAGGATATTTACTACCAGCTCACCGACGCGGGCTATAAGGTCTTCTTCGCGCGCATCACGCTGGAGGACAAGCTTGGTCAGGAGTACGAGCCGTACATCTTCGCTGCCCTGCACTCTGCCAAGGTCATGGTTGTGGTCGGCACGAAGCCGGAATATCTGAACGCGGTCTGGGTCAAAAATGAGTGGAGCCGGTATCTCGCGCTCATGCGCACCGACCGCAGCCGCCTGCTCATCCCGTGCTACCGCGATATGGACCCGTATGATATGCCTGAAGAACTCAGCATGCTGCAAAGTCAGGATATGGGCAAGATCGGGTTCATTCAGGATCTCATCCGCGGCGTCAAAAAGGTCGTGGACGCGGCAAAGCCGCAGGAGGCTGTGACAGAGACGGCCAAAGAGACCGTCGTGGTACATAACGAGACGAACGGCAACGTGCAGGCGCTGCTCGACCGCGGGCAGATGGCACTGGAGGACGGCGAGTGGAGCAAGGCCGACGAGTTTTTCGAGCAGGTGCTCAATCAGGACGCAAAATGCGGCGCGGCGTATTTGGGAAAATTCCTAGCCAGCGAGCAGTGCCGTTCGGCAAAGGCCTACGCGGACGCGTATATCGAAAACGTGAAGGACGAAGCTCCCAACGAAAAAAACGCGGATGCCTGTGAACCGGATGAAGCCTTCATTGCGTCGTGTGTGGAAAAATATACAGTGCCCGGCATCCTGAGTGGGGATAAGATCCGTCAGATGCTGGAGTTTGATCTGGAATATTGTGAGGCATCGAGCCTTTACGCGCTGCACGCAGAGGAAGCGCAGGCGCAGCTTGCCGAAGATAAAGACCTGATGCGCGCGGTAAAATATGCTTCCAGCGAGGCGAAAACGATTCAGGACAGCATTCAGAATGCACTGAATAGCCTTCGTGCCGACGCGCAAAAGCGCGAGGACGCGGAAAAAGCCAGAGTTACAGCGGAATACCGTAAATTCCTGACGGACACTGAAGCAAGACTGGAAAAGGAACACCCGCAGCGGCTGAAAGAAGCACAAGCGCAGAAAAAAGCGGCTGCAAAGACTAAAAGAACTACGACAATCGTGCTCAGCGCGGCTGCGGTCATCATTGCGGCGGTGCTGCTCATCACCAAGGTCATCGTCCCGGCTGCGAAGTATTCTAAGGCCGAAGAAATGCTGGCAGCAGGAGAGTATGACGGCGCAATCGAAGCGTTTACAGCATTAGGCGATTACAAGGATGCGGCGGAGAGAATCACACAGATCGAAGAACAGCAGGAAAACGAGCGGCTTGCCAGAGAAGCAGCCGAAGAAGAGGCCAGAAACGCACAGGCATATGCTGATGCGGAAGCGTTGCTGGCAAACGGAGATTACGACGGCGCTGCGGAGGCATTCGAAGCGCTGAACGGATACAAGGACGCGGCAGCGCGTGCGCAGGATTGCCCGTACATAGAAGCCGAGCAGCTTCAGGCGCAGGGAAAAACCGCAGAAGCCGCCATTGCGTTTGGGAAAATTGCCGGGTATAAGGATGCGCGGGAACGGAGCTTTGCACTTTGGGATACGATTGCGGAGCGGGAAACGCTTTCGGCTGGTTTATGGCATACTGTTGCGTTGAAAGCGGACGGGACCGTGACTGCTGTAGGCAATAATAAGCATGGTCAATGCGAGGTTTTTACTTGGGATTGGCGGGATACTGTGGCAGTCAGTGCTGGCTTTTTTCATACAATCGGCATGAAAGCAGACGGAACCGTGATTGCCACTGGCGAGAACGACGATGGCCAATGTGATGTCTTCGACTGGGCGGATATTGTGGCAATCAGCGCTGGGCGCACTCATACAGTCGGTCTGAAAGCGGACGGCACTGTAGTCGCTGTAGGCGATGACAAAGACGGTCGATGCGATGTCTCAGATTGGACAGATATCGTAGCAATTAGCGCTGGAGCTTACTATACGGTCGGCCTGAAAGCAGATGGAACCGTGCTTGCTGTGGGCGATAACACATACGGTCAATGCGACGTCGCAGACTGGACAGGTATTGTAGCTATCTGTACTGGAGTTGCCAATACGGTTGGCCTGAAGGCGGACGGGACGGTGGTTGTTGCGTACGATTACAATGACGATCTATGCGATCTGTCCGACTGGACGAGCGTTGCGGCAATCAGCGCTGGCCTCCGTTACGCGGTCGGCCTGAAAGCAGACGGAACTGCAGTTGCTGCGGGTAATAACGACGATGGTCAATGCAACGTCTTCGGCTGGACGGATATTATAGCTATCAGTGCTGGGTACGATTATGCAATCGGTCTGAAAGCGGACGGCACTGTAGTTGCCGTTGGCAACAACGAATACGGTCAATGCGACGTTTCTGACTGGACGGATATCAAGCTTCCAAACTAAAAACTAGTAGCAGCCTGTAACATCTCGAACTTTACGTGGAAACCAACAGAAACAGGACGCACCAAAGCCTGCCCTTGTCGTGCCCCGCACGATAAGGGGAGGTGGCATTTGCGAAGCAAATGACGGAGGGGATGTGTTGCAAGTGTCAGAGTACACCGAAATATGCTACATTCGAATCCCCTCAGTCAGCTTCGCTGACAGCGTCCCTACCCCTATTGGCCCTTCAGGCCATTTCCCCCTGACAGGGGGAATCGGCCCCTTGTGCCCAAGGGGAGCCTTGGGCGCTCCCGCGCCAGTGCTGCACCGAAAGAAAAGCTTTAAGTGTTACAAGTTAGTAGGAGGAACAACATAATGGAAATTAAAACTGGAGATTGTAATAATGTTAACGAATGGGTGAATAACACATGGCCTGAAAAAAACGAAGAAGAGAAGAAAGCAATAGAAGCGGTTAAAAAATACATTCCAGATTGGCAGAACGTTGTGAAATTTCGAACCGCAACAGATAGACCCAAAATAAGCAACTTAGAGAATAGTTTTCAGCTTGTGATAAATTACAATTGTGATAAGGGTTGCTATATCGTGTGGAATGCCGCTATACAAAATCATATTCACACAAAAAAGAAATACTCGCTTTCTATTGGCGCAAACGGTAAAGACTTGCTCCATAAGACGATTTTTCCAACATCTATCACGCTGTTTTATCGAGATGTTTGGCCGCCGAGGGAAAAACAGGTTGAACTCATCCTGATTGTCGGGAAAGACGCAATCGCTGACTTCTGCAAGAACTATCAGGAAATGATCAAACCGGACATCAAGCAGATACCAAACGGAAAACGATGTCTGTATGCTGTTGCAGGTGGAGAGATCCAGTATATACCGTCTGAAAGATGAGGAATAGAGCATGAGTAAATTTGTCATCGAATGTCCCAACTGTGGGAAATACGCGGAGGCCCGGACGGGGTTCTTTGCGCGGAAGAAGATCGACTGCGCGTGCGGCTATACGATTGACGTGCGCACGGACAAGCTGGCGGGGCGGGAGTGCCCGCACTGCGGGAACATGGTCGTGTTCGACCAGTCCAAGGGCGAGAAGGCGCTCTGCCCGGTCTGCCATGAGCCAATCAACACGATGGCGGAGCAGTCCAACACCGTAGAATTTTCCTGCGCGCAGTGCGGCGTCCGCCTGCGCACGAACAAGGCCGCGGCGACCTATACCTGCCCCGTCTGCGACTGTGTGAACGACGTGGCCGAGCGGGTCGCGACCGAGAAGATCAAGAAAGACGGCCTTGCCAGCATCATCAAGTATGAGGGCAACAATGAAACGCTCGTCTGGAAGCACCCGATTGAGGACTTCAACTTTGGCTCGCAGCTGATCGTCCACGAAAGTCAGGAGGCAATCTTCTTCCGCGACGGGCAGGCGCTCGACCTCTTTGGCGCGGGCCGCTATACGCTGCAAACGCAGCAGCTGCCGCTGCTGGAAAAGATCTACAAGCTCCCGACCGACACCGAGGGCACGTTCCATTCCGAGGTCTACTTCGTCAACCTTGCTACCCAGATGGGCATCAAATGGGGCACGGACAGCAAGGTGCGTCTGTTTGACCCGGCCTCCGGCTTACATATCGAGATCGGCGCGTCGGGCGAATTCAATATTCGCGTGACCGATTCGCGCAAGCTGCTTTTGAAGGTCGTCGGCACGACGGGTGGCCTTGGACAAGAGCAGCTGCTCGGCATCGGGAACGGCAAGGGCTTCTTCCGCTCGATGGTCATGACGCAGGTCAAGAGCTACCTCGCGCAGACGATCAAGGAAAACGCGATCAATATTCTGGAGATCGACGAACACCTCATGGCGCTTTCCGGCGCGCTGCGCGAACGAATCAACGCCGCGCTGGACGAATACGGCCTGACCATGCCGGAATTCTATGTCAGCCGCATCGTAACGCCGGATGACGACCCGAACTTCCGCCGCATGAAGGAGCAGTACGCCGAGCAGTATCTGCTCGTCCGGCAGGAGAATATTCGCAAGGCCGAGGCGGAAGCAGCTGCGGACCGCAAGGCGGTCGAGGCGCAGACGGCGGCTAGAATGAAGATCATCGGCGCGCAGGGTGAGGCGGAAGCGCTCAAAATCCAGAAACAGGCCGAAGCAGAGGCTTATCGGATGCAGGCCGAGGCGGAAGCCGCCGAAATGCGCATGAAGGGTTACACCTATCAGCAGGAAACGTCCCGGCAGGTCGGCCTGGAAGCGATGAAAAACGGACTTGGCGGCGGAGCGAACGCTGCGGGCGCGCTGGGCGATCTTGCGGGGCTTGGCGTAAGCCTTGGTGCAATGGGCAGCGTCATCGGCATGACGAAAGATGCGCTGAATCCTATGACGCAGGATGCTACGCAGATGGGCGCGGCAGTCGGCGCAGCCGTCGCGGGTGGCTGGGATTGCCCGGTGTGCGGTCACAAGAACATCACGACGAACTTCTGCCCCGACTGCGGTGGCAAAAAGCCTGAAGCGAAAATCGGTTGGGATTGCGCGCAGTGCGGCACGAAGAACATTCAGAGCAAGTTCTGCCCGAACTGCGGCGCAAAGAAGCCAGAGGAACCCACCGGCTGGACCTGCCCGGAATGCGGCGCAAAAGACATTCAGAGCAGGTTCTGCCCCAACTGCGGCGCACGGAAACCGGAAGAAAAACACGGTTGGATCTGCCCCGACTGCGGCACAAAGGATATTATGACAAACTTCTGCCCGAACTGCGGACGGAAGAAAGATGAGTTCTGCTGATTGGAGGGATAGACGATGAAACTGAGCAAAGGAAAATTTCAGACGATCCTGATTCTTGCCATTGTGCTGGCTGCATATCTGGTGCTGGCCTTTGTGATCCCATTCGCAAAGACCGCTGTGTTCTGGCTGGCGCTGGTGTTTACGCTGGCAGCGTTCGGCGTACAGCTATATGTTCTGAAACTGTCGTTTACAAAGGGCAAGGACGCGCGCAGCAAATTCTACGGTTTTCCGATTGCGCGTATTGGCGTCGTGTATTTGATCGTGCAGATCGCGCTGAGTTTTTTGTTCATGGCGATCGCGAGATTCTGCGCGGCATGGATCGCAGTCATTGTTTTTGTACTGCTGTTGGCTGCCGCTGCCGTTGGCGTTATTGCTGCGGATGCAATGCGCGACGAGGTCGAGCGTCAGGATGCACAGCTTAAAACCGACGTGGCCGCCATGCGCGCGCTGCAATCCCGTGCGGCTGCACTGGTTTCTCGCTGTGAGGATGCGGCGTTGAAGTCTGATGCACAGAACCTCTCCGATGCATTTCGATACAGCGATCCCGTGACAAATGACGCAACAAAGGACGCTGAACACGAGCTTTCTGCCTGCATGGATGAGCTGGAGCGCGCCATGCTGGACAATGACGCCGAGAGCGCAAAAGTTCTAATGAAGCGCACCGCCGCACAGTTGGCAGAGCGGAACCGCCTGTGCAAGCTGAACAAGTAAATTTCCTTACCAGCCTTAATACCAATCAACCTAATAAAAGCAGGCGGCAGCCAAAAGTTATAGGCTGCCTCCTGCTTTTTGTGTATACAGAATGCTTTATATTGTCGTCCTATCTGTTTGCAGCATTTACATTGTACGACGGATCGATACAGATGCATTTTACCTGCCCGGAAAATTTGTTCGCCAGCGCTTTCAGTCCCAAAAAGTTATCCTCGTGGATCGACATATTCAGCATAGCTGGATCGACGGCGGTGTTGGAAAACTCTGAGTTTTCAATCAGCAAGCGAGACTCTCTCGTCCCTTCCGTACAAAGTCAGTTCCATTTGTCAGCCATTGGTCGGCCATCCCGCTCTCACAGCAAGTGTCTTAAATTGCATGGTAAGATTATATCTTAAATCTGTCTCTGTAATTTGCCCACGGGGCTTTTGCACGGTAGTCGGCAGTGCTGTTACCATAGCAGCAATATCCATGTACTTAGCATCATTAGAAAGCACCTGCCGTGCTGCTGAATCCATATCAAATGGATTCTTCTGCAGTTCATTCCATGTGTCCAGAATGTCCTTTTCCAAATCCGTAAGATATTGCTTTTTTCGCAAAAGAGTTATCAAAATACTGTAATCCATTATTCGTCCTCCTCGCTTTCACAAGGAAGCTTTCCGGACTGTGCAGCCAGTTTCTTTTCCTGCGATTTTACACGTCGCTCCAGTTTTTTGATGTCCTCTGCAGCAGGCAAATTTTCCGGCTGAATGCCGCGCTGCCCAAGCATATCTCGTACAGATCGATTATTCTGCACATGTTCTCCGGTAATCGCGGATTCACCTTGAAGGTCCTTCTCCTCGACATTATAGTTTGTCATTTCCGCTGCAAGGTTCTTTGCGGCAATAGAGAGTGTCGGCAGGAAATCAGCCAACGGGCGATTATCTTTTACCCCAAGTCGTTCCTTCATTTCTTGTGTCGTGTAACCACCAAACAGCGCACGATCCCCCTTCGAGCGAATGCGGCCAAACCCAGCGTCATCCACGCCGCGCTCATAAATGTTCTGCGAAAGCCGTTTTTCGGATTCCCGCAGCCTGCCTCTGGCTTCTGTGCGTTCAATAAGAGAAATACGTTCTTCAATCAGTTCCTGCTTTCGAGTCTGAACGGCAAAGTAGCTTTGCGCAAATGCAATTTCTTCTTTTTTCGGATCTCCATTCTGGGCAATCAAATAGCAGGCATAACGAGTAAGCATATAATCCTTGACCGATCTCTGTGCGCCCTTGCCTGCAGTTATCATTTTCGTGACCTCACGAAAATGATCCGATACTTCTATTCCGCTGGTTTCGCAGGATTCAATAGCACGCCCGATTGCCTTATCAAAGTTCTCCCATCGTTCATAGCCGAGAAGCGGCATGAGGTCCCGCGCATACCAGAATTCAATATGCGCCTCCTGGTCACTATGTATTACAAGATCAAATTGTTCTTTAATTTGACCGACTCTCTTTTTATCCACTATTTGACCTCCGTTACATTCGCCGTAAGCACTTCGTCCAGCAAATTTCTCACTTTTACAGAAACGGGCATGCTTTTTCCTGCTTTCGACAGCAAGCAATTTCCATGCATAGAATGGCAGCTATCGTTTTCTGACCGAAATCGTCGAGTAACGGCTTTCAGTCGCTCAGGGATGGTTCTCACACCTCGTTTTGGATTTCTCTTACATTGTATTGCTGAGAGCGAATTTCGTCAAGGCATTACCAAGAATCAGTTCTATAAATATTACAACCGTATAAATTCCCATAAAAATCCTTTCGCTTTGCTATTGACGCAGACAATGAAGCGTGATATGTGGTATTCCACGCCCAAATTTGCAGGAACGGAGGTTAGGTATATGAAAGAAAAGACCTTGAGCATGCAGAAACTGTCCTCCCAGTTGAGCACAGAGGGGGACATTTTACTTTCACCAAGGTGACATCACCTTTAGGTTCCTCTGCCGTGAGGCGTGTGGGTTCGAGTCCCACTACCCGTACCATTAACGCTGTTGGTTTATCCCAACAGCGTTTTGTTTTATTGTTTCGTTGTCAAATCGTGAGATATAGTGTAAAATAAAAAAGCGAAAGGGGTGTGAACATTGATGCAAAAGGATTTAGGTCACCTATCCTCTGAAGAAATTGAGGCCTTAATGCAACGTTATTATAATGGCGAAGCCGCGTCAAGGTTAATTAAAGAGTACAAGCTCTCTGTTCGTGCCGCAGAATTATATAAGCTTTTCCCTCCTGAAGTCTACCCCAATTACTCTTGTGAGTATTGCGATGAATTCTTAGTAATCAATCGCCCTTCTAAAGCAACGAAGGATTTCCCTAAATATGAGAGGGATTTATATTGTCCAATTTGCGGGCACAAACCTTTTCAAGCACATTGCAGATGTAAAAACTGTCTGGAAGAAGAACAGCTTCTTCGCATTGAGCAATTAAAACAAATTCAGGAAGTATACTCAAGACCTCGAACACCTGTTGATTTCTCCAGCCTCTCATTTCGAAACAAAGTGTTCTTAGGAACTCTGTGCAGAGCATTGCTAAAAGAAAATCTCTATGAAATTGCGCCATATTCTGGAGCTGAAGTGATTTTAGCACCTACAGATGACCTAAGAACTAAGATATATTCTGATTTGATCCATACGCAAATTATCGCTGTCAGCCCACAATCTCCTCTTGAAGCATTTCCCACGGACAGTGAGGATTTCCCAAATACATTCTACACCTATAAAGTGACCTATTTCTTGAACTTGGTATTTCCCAAGAACAAGCAAGATTTGTTTACTGAGATATTGAATCCCAGTTATTATTCAGCAGATTATGCTGATGAAGCGCTTGAGCTTTGGAAAGAGATTGCGGTTGCTGAATGTATAGAGTACTTGCAGTATCAATTGGATAAAGTCAATTTTGAATTTACACCAGGAGAGAAAACCTACAAAACATTTGAAATCATTTTGAATGATTTTTCTGTCTCACAAATTTATGGAATTATTTGGCGTTCCGTTGCTGATGCATCAAAGTTATATCTTGAAAAGGGCATTAGTAAAAAACACGCCGCAAACAGCGTCATTGGTGCGTGCGAACGCTACGCAGAACGCGCAAAAATCAACGGGTGGGATTTGACGCAGTACAATCGCATCAAAGATATCCCTCAAAGTACTCTTTCCCTATTTTATTTTAATCGCGTGCTTAGAATTGGGGATATGGGCTTTAGGGTTCCTCCGACTATCGTTTAATTGTTCAATTTCTCCATCACAATTGTATCAATCTCCTGTTCCAGTTCCTGTATTTTCACCTGCAACGACAAAATGTGGGCATCGAGGACTGGTTTCCTCAATACCCACTGTTTTTGCAACTGTGTGACCTTTTTCAGTTCGGCTGCGTATTGTTCCCGCAGCTTTTCTGTATAATCCCAGACAGCTTTATCCAGAATTTCTTCATGAATCCGGTGAGAGCTGCAATAACCTTTCCCGTTCCGGTGGTAACCCCGGCAGACGTATTCCACACGGCGGCTGCCGTTCCAGCAGCGGATCACAGGAATGAACGTATTCCCACATTCCCGGCAGGTCAGCAGCCCAGCGTAGGTTGACCGGGATTTTCTTGCAGAATAGCAAGCAAATCCGGTGAGTACCCACACCGGAAAAACAGAGCGTTCCGGCTGACTGCCGAAACGCTCTGTTTTTATATTTTGGGGATAGTCCCAAAACCATTGGATAACAGAAATTGAATTTCCATTTTTGCAAAGCATCTTGAACGAAAGCCGGGTATAATGCAGACAGTAAAGGGGCTTGGTTCTCATGTTTTTTCAATATGGTGATCAGAAAGCGACATATTTAGACCATGTGTAATATTTTCCTAAGTCTCCGTCGCATTGCGGTTCGCTTTCTTCGCTTCCCGCTTCACGCGCCAGATGGCAAGTGTGCGCACGAGCAAAACGTTGACGAGTGCCAAACGCACATAGCTATACAGAACGTTGATGAAGAAATATGGGGAGAACTTGCTGTAGGTGAGCGGCATGAGCGGCATGATGCCGTAGCTCATCAAAAGCGGCAGCACGACGAGCGCGGCAACCCAGCCGACGATAAGCCACGTAACCTCTTTTTTCGTTGCGGACAGCTTGAGAGCACGGTAGGAGCGCATCGTGCAGACGATCATCACAAGCATAGCGAAAAACTGCACCCACGCGATAGCGAGACACAAATAGTTCATCTCATACGTCCAGAGGTGCGTCATGAAGATGGTTGTCCACGAAAGACCGGTTGCAAAACGGAGATAGAGATCAATACAGAGATAGACCGCCCAGCCGCAGCAGAGGCCAACACGCCGCTTCACAGCAAAGCAGATGATGCCGCAGATGAGGAACGGTGACGCGAACAGCAGCCCTGTCAGCAGATCACCGGCGAGCAGTAGGCAGAAAACCAGAATGACTGCACCAGTACACAGTAAAACTGTTCCAGCGATGGTACGGCGCTTTTCACGCTCGGGTGTTGCCTGCGGTGCAAAGGACGCGGGCACAGGTTCTGTCTTCGGCACGTCTTCACCACGCACGAGTTCGTCAAGTGTCACTCCAAAAAGCTCAGAGAGTTTTAAGAGCTTGTCGAGTTCGGGAATAGATGCGTCGGTCTCCCATTTGGATACGCTCTGGCGTGAGATCTCCAGCGCGTCGGCAAGGTCGCCCTGCGACCAGTTTTTCTGTGTTCGCAGGCGTACAATATTCTCTCCAAGTGTCATGGACGGGTTCTCCTTTGCAGATTTTCTGTGTTCAGTTTATCAAAAGAGGCTCGAAAAGTCCACCAAGCGAGGTTGAAAAATTAGCAACCAGCGGTTGCACCCCATCAAAGGGCTGTGAAATAGTTGTTTTATGCAAAATTGAAAAGGCGAAAAAGCCGTCCTACTCACCGTCTAAGCTGCGCTTTAGGTACGATGCAAAATCATATGTCTGTATTTTCTGAAACCGCTTACAGGAGAAATAATCCTTGATTTTCGACCCTAAATCTCACATAAATCCATCCTATCAGTCAGAAATAGGGGTAGGTATTTGCTACCTCCGGTCATCAAGATTGATTTAACCCCAGATGTCTTTGCTAAGACGGTTTTGCAAATTAAACTGTGAACACTTTCCAAACGAACCGGATTTGCAGAGATTTTCGGGCAAAGCTGGCGTGAAATCAGGTGAGAAAAATCAATGCTTGCCTGATTCGTGAAGTGTCTGCCGTCTGCGCGTATGGATTGCATCGTTCCGCGATTCACGGTATCGTGCAGCCGGTGCGCGGCTTCGCGTGACCTTTTGCGGTTCGGCTGGTTATTATCCGATTCCGTGAAGTGCAAAGGTGCGTCCTGCGTACAGGGCATCAAATATGCCGCCCCAAACCGCCAGAAACGGAAAAAGCTCTGTGCCGCGTTCAACACGCAGCACAGAGCTTTCCTATGTTGTAGATTTCTGATTACACCCGTACCGCGGTTGTTCTTGTCATGCTTTATGCAAGGCTGTCATTGACCAAGCCCTTGAAGCCAATGATGAGATCGTCGTTTTCATTGAACGTATCGATATTTTCCGTTGCCGAGAGGACGCGGACGTCGTGCTCCCGCAGGTAGTCGATGAACAGGGCAGTCTGCGTTCGGTGTCGACCCAGTCGGGATAGGTCTTTGACAATGATGGCTTCAATCTTGCCCGCTTCGACCACTTCATAGATTTTATCGATGCCCTCGCGGTTGAAGTGCATACCGCTGACATTGTCATCGA
>ERZ836939.2376-NODE-2376-length-18569-cov-10.478557_pt1 | contig 18569 bp, 13 predicted proteins | sample MGYA00519912_ERZ836939 | MGnify/ENA primary metagenome ERZ836939 (study PRJEB31850, sample SAMEA3708810) | human gut metagenome | biome: human gut; feature: human-associated habitat; material: faeces | place: China | collected 2014 ...
GTGCGTCACCGTCTGCCCGACTGCCGCTATCGAGATGAAGCCGCAGGAGAGCCAGTCCGAGCAGCAGGCTGCTTTCGACTACTGCGTCGAGAACATCCGCAAGAAGGACAACATCCCCGGCGTTGTTTCCGAGGTTTCCGTCAAGGGCTCCCAGTTCAACCAGCCGCTGCTTGAGTTCTCCGGCTCCTGCGCTGGCTGCGCCGAGACCTCTTACGCCCGCCTGATCACCCAGCTGTTCGGCGAGAAGATGTTCATCTCCAACGCTACCGGCTGCTCCTCCATCTGGGGCGGCACCGCTTCCATCAGCCCCTACACCACCAGCAAAGAGTCCGGTCACGGCCCCGCCTGGATCAACTCTCTGTTCGAGGATAACGCTGAGCACGGCCTGGGCATGCAGATTGGTTACGAGACCGTCCGCGCCAACCTGATCACCAAGGTTGAGGCTCTGAAGGGTAAGAACGCTGAGCTGGATGCTGTCATCGACAAGTTCCTGGAGACCAAGAACAACACCAAGGCCAACGACGAGCCCGCAAAGGCCCTGATCGCTGCCCTGGAGGCCTGTGGCTGCGACGAGTCCAAGGAGATCCTGAAGGACAAGCAGTACCTGGCCAAGAAGAGCTTCTGGATCTTCGGCGGCGACGGCTGGGCTTATGACATCGGTTACGGCGGCCTGGATCACGTCCTGGCTTCCGGCCACGACGTCAATGTTATGGTCTTCGACACCGAGATGTACTCCAACACCGGCGGACAGGCTTCCAAGGCCTCCAACATCGGTGAGGTCTGCCAGTTCGCTGCTGCCGGTAAGGAGATCAGCAAGAAGTCTCTGGCTGAGATCTGCATGACCTACGGCTACATCTATGTTGCTCAGATCGCTCTGGGCGCCAACATGGCGCAGGCTGTCAAGGTCATCGCCGAGGCTGAGGCTTACCCCGGCCCGTCTCTGATCATCGGCTACGCTCCCTGCGAGCTGCACGGTGTCAAGGGCGGCATGACCAACTGCCAGAACGAGATGAAGAAGGCTGTTGCTGCCGGTTACTGGAACCTGTTCAGCTTCAACCCCGCTGCCAAGGCCGAGGGCAAGAACCCGTTCACCCTGACCTCCAAGGCCGGCGACATGAGCAAGTATCAGGACTTCCTGGCCAACGAGACTCGTTACAGCCGTCTGGCTCGCGCCTTCCCGGATCGCGCCAAGGCTCTGTTCGAGAAGAACCAGGCTGCCGCCGATGCCCGTTACGAGCACCTGACCAAGCTGGTCGACCTGTACAAGTAATTTGTGCAAGGGCTGCTTAACGGCTAACGCTAAATAAAAAAGTGCCCCACGCAGAAATGCGTGGGGCACTTTTTTGCGTAGCAGAGCAAAAAAACGGGCGGCTGCGTGAACCTTCGGCGGGGTGAGGGCACCCCGCCCTACGCACAACCGGAAAGAGGGGATGTAGGGCGGCCAGCCCTCCGGCCGCCGCGGAAGTGAGCGGCAGCGGAAGGCTCCCGGGTCATATCCGCAGGGGCGGATTCCCTATCCGCCCGCCGTCCACCTTACCTCACACCGGCCTCAACACCAGCTCCAGCCCGTTCTTCCCCCAGCCGAAATCCGCGGCGGCGTACCCGCGCTCGAGCACCCGCGGCAGGGCCGGGTCAGCCAGATGGCACCGGCGCAGCGGGTCGCGCCATTGCGCAAGACCGTGCGCTGAAAAAATCAGCATCTGGTCGGCCCCGGCCATGGGCCGCATCCCGCGCAGCGTCAGCCCTGCCGAGAGATACTGCGCACACAGATCATCACACGCCTCCGGGTGTTCCAAGTCCAGCGGCAGCACGGCCCAGACATGGTAGCTGGCGTACCGTTCGGTGGCCCAGCGCAGCGCCAACCGCAGAAAATGCCGCAGCTGCGTGTAATCCTCGCGCAGTATGGGCGGCGTCAGCACCGCACCCTGTCCGTCGGCCCCGTAGCCTGCGGCGCGCAGACTTGTGGGCAGCGGGTCCTCGGCGTAGAGCGGCAGCAGCGCGGCGGCGGCCTGTAATTCGTCCTGCCCGGCGTAGTCGCCGACGATCTGGCCTTCCTCCAAGGCCGGGTGCAGGCAGGGCAGCAGCGGCAGCCCGCCCGGCCCGGCCAGCGCGCGCAGGGCATCGGCATGGGCGGCGGTAAGTACGCGGGCGTCAAAGATGTTGGTACGTTCAAGAGTTTGCAGCATAGTTGGGAATCCCTCCGTTACAAAAATTGTTGCATAGTTTATTGTAGCGAATGGGAAATATAAAAAATGTCGCATCCCGGGTGGGATGCGACAGAAAAAAGGCTTCCCCATCTGGGGGAAGCTGTCCGCGAAGCGGACTGATGAGGGCAAAGCTTACGTGGCTGTTATAAAAACGGGCAATAAGGCGAACTTCCCCCTCATCCGGCGCTGCGGCGCCACCTTCAGTCTCCGCGCTAAGAGCCGCCTCCGGCGGTTGCGCTCCGACACGCGCCTGCGGGCGCAGCCCCGCAGGGGAAGGCTTACGGCGGAAAGGCTTCTCCCTCGGGAGAAGCTGTCAGCGGCCCCGTCCGCTGACGGATGAGGGCAGACTTTGCCTTACAGCCCGTTTACAGTTTTTGCAAAAAATCCCTATTTCCCTATTGACATACGGTTAATTCCGTGTTATCATACAGTCAACCTACAAATCACATAGGTTTATTACCAAAAAGCAAGGAGGTGCAAAGTATATGGCTCACGTTTTCGGTGATCTGCTGCGTCAGAATTTCCGCTGTGGCCGAATGCCTAACTCCCGGGCAAACGCAGTCCGGGCGCGGGGCAATGCTTTGCACTGCCTGTAAAACCGGCGCCGCACTGCATATTCTGCCCGGGAGTTGTACCAAAACGACCCCCGGCTTTTCTTTTACAAAAAAACAGAAATAAAACAGAAATGAGGATTTTATCATGAGCGAGCGTAAACTGCATTTTGAGACCCTTCAGCTGCACGTCGGCCAGGAGCAGGCCGATCCCGTCACCGATTCCCGTGCGGTGCCCATCTACCAGACCACTTCCTATGTGTTCCCCAATTCCCAGAATGCCGCTGACCGCTTTGCCCTGAGGGCCGAGGGCAACATCTACGGCCGCCTGACCAACTCCACCGAGGATGTTTTTGAAAAGCGCATCGCGGCTCTGGAGGGCGGCGTTGCCGCGCTGGCCGTTGCCTCCGGCGCCGCTGCCATCGACTACACCCTTCAGGCACTGGCCCAGAGCGGCGGGCACATTGTGGCGCAAAAAACCATCTACGGCGGCACCTCCAACCTGCTGGCCCACACGCTGCCCGCGTTCGGTGTGCAGACGACCTTTGTCAACGCCCATGATCTGGCCGAAGTCGAGGCTGCCATTCAGGACAACACCCGCGCTGTCTATATTGAAACGCTTGGCAACCCCAACGCCGACATCCCCGACATTGACGCCATTGCCGCTATCGCCCACAAGCACAGCATTCCGCTTGTCATCGACAACACCTTCGGCACGCCCTACCTGATCCGCCCGATCGAGCATGGTGCCGACATCGTGGTCCATTCTGCCACCAAGTTCATCGGCGGCCACGGCACCTCTTTGGGCGGCATCATCGTTGACTCCGGCAAGTTCGACTGGAAGGCCAGCGGCAAATTCCCCGCCTTCTCGGAGCCGAACCCCAGTTACCACGGCGTCTGCTTTGCCGAGGCTGCCGGCCCTGCCGCCTTTGTGACCTATGTGCGCGCCGTGATCCTGCGCGATCTGGGCGGCTGCATCAGCCCGTTCAACGCATGGGTGCTGCTGCAGGGTACCGAGACGCTCTCCCTGCGTCTGGACCGCCACAATGAAAACACCAAAAAGGTCGTCGAGTTCCTGACCCACCACCCCAAGGTGGAGAAGGTCAACCACCCCAGCCTGCCCGATCACCCCGACCACGCCCTGTATGAGAAGTACTTCCCCAACGGCGGCGCATCGATCTTCACCTTCAACATCAAGGGCGGCCAGAAGGAGGCCTTCGAGTTCATCGATCATCTGCAGATCTTCTCTCTGCTGGCCAATGTCGCCGATGTCAAGAGCCTTGTAATCCACCCGGCCACCACGACCCACGGCCAACTCTCCGATGCGGAGCTTGCCGATGTAGGCATCGGCCGCAACACGATCCGCCTGTCTATCGGCACCGAGCACGTCGACGACATCATCGCCGACCTGGCACAGGCTCTTGACGCTGTCGAGTAATTTGTAAAGACTTTTAGAGGGAACAGGAATTATATAGAACACCGCCGCCCGTGGGTTGCAAGCCCCATGGGCGGCGGGTTTTGTTTACGTAGAGAGCCTTCCCCCTAGGGGGAAGGTGTCTGCGGCTCTGCCCGCAGACGGATGAGGGACGACCTGCCGCAATTGCCCGTGTACGGATAGTTCCCCCCACATACCGCCCCTCATCCGGCCCTGCGGGGCCACCTTCAGTCTCCGCGCTAAGAGCCGCCTTCGGCGGTTGCGCTCCGACACGCGCCTGCGGGCGCAGCCTCAAGGGGGAAGGCTTGGGGCTTGCACTGCGTCAATGTTTGTTGTATCATTTATATACAAATTCTCCCACAAAGGAGCTATCCCCATGCCCCATATCATCGAAATCACAGATTTATCCGCCCCCGAGCTGGCTCCTTACACCAGGCTCACCGAGGCCCAGCTGCGCAATAAGCTGGAGCCAGAAAAGGGTATCTTCATCGCCGAAAGCCCCAAGGTCATCGGCACGGCGCTGGACGCCGGGTGCGAACCGCTCTCCTTTTTGATGGAGCGCCGCCAGATCGACGGCCCCGCCGCGGGCGTGCTGGCCCGCTGCCCCGACGCTGCCGTCTACACCGCGGACCGCAGCGTGCTGCAGGCCCTGACCGGCTACGCGCTGACCCGGGGTGTGCTCTGCGCCATGCGCCGTCCGCAGCCGCGCAGCGTCGAGGCGCTGTGCAGAGACGCCCGCCGCGTCGCGGTGCTGGAGGGCATCGTGGATTCCACCAACATCGGGGCCATCTTCCGCGGGGCCGCCGCACTGGGCATGGACGCGGTGCTGCTCTCGCCGTCCTGCTGCGACCCGCTCTGCCGCCGTGCCGTCCGCGTCAGCATGGGCACGGTGTTCCAGGTGCCGTGGGCAACGCTGGGTGACAGCCCTGCCGACTGGCCCGAGGCCGGGATGGCCCGCCTGCACGCGCTCGGCTTTAAAACTGCCGCCATGGCGCTGGACAGCCGCGCCGTCAGCATCGATGACCCCGCGCTGCGCGCCGAGCCGCGCCTTGCCATCGTGCTGGGCACAGAGGGCGACGGCCTGGCCCGCACCACGATTGCCCACTGTGACTACACCGTCATGATCCCCATGCAGCACGGCGTAGACTCACTGAACGTGGCCGCGGCAGGGGCCGTGGCGTTCTGGGAGCTGCGGGCAAGATAAAAAATAGCGAACATCGTAGGGGCGGATTCTATATCCGCCCGTGCCGCGCTGACTTTAGCACAATTCCACGGGCGCATATGGAATGCGCCCCTACGGGTATTTCCCGGCAGTGTGCTGCACCGCAAACTTCCTCCGTCAATCTGCCACAAAAACATTACAAAACTTTTACGCCCTGCTGACCGAAACGTCGGCGGGGCTTGTTGTTTTTGACGGAGCAAAATGTTACAATAATTATACAAGCACGCAAAATACGTGCAATAACAAATGCGGAGGTTTTCTTCCATGGGCTTCCTGAAAAAATTCACCAAACAGGAGATCAGCTGGATGATGTACGACTGGGCCAACAGCGCCCACTCGGTCATCGTCGTGACCATCCTGCCCATCTTCTTTGACACCGTTGCAGGCTACACCGCCGACAGCGTGTCCAGCATGTCCACCTGGGGCTTTGCCACCAGCCTGGCTATGGCCATCGTCGCCCTCAGCGCGCCGTTCCTGGGCGTGTTCGGCGACATCCGCGGTATGCGCAAAAAGCTGTTCACGGCATTTATGCTCATCGGTGTTGTCTCGGTAGCAGGGCTTTCCTTCACGCCGTTCATGGACTTCACCGCCTCGCCGGATGCGGCGGGCAGGGTCGCGGCGATAGTGCTGGTGCTCTACATCACAAGCACCATCGGCTTTGATGCGTCCTGCATCTACTACGACGCTTTCCTGACCGACATCACGACGGAGGACCGCATGGACTCGGTCTCGACGCTGGGCTACGGTCTCGGCTACATCGGCGGCTCGACGATCCCCTTGCTGATCTTCCTCATCATGAACGCTGTCGGCGTGCCGATGCTGACCTGCCTCGGGTTCATCTTTGGCCTGACCGCCGTGTGGTGGCTCGTGTTCAGTGTCCCGCTGGTCAAAAACTGTGAGCAGACCTCCGGCAAGCCCTATAAGAAGGGCGACGTGGGGGCCAGCATTAAAAACGTGTTCACGACCATGAAGGAGATCGGCGCGGATAAGCCCATGCTGATCTACATTATATCGTACTTTTTCTACATCGACGGTGTGCATACCATCATCAGCATGTCTACAAGCTACGGCACCAACCTGGGGCTGGACTCCGCCGGTATGCTGCTGGCGCTGCTGCTGGTGCAGGTGCTGGGCCTGCCGTTCTGCCTGCTCTACATGAAGCTGGCCGAGAAGTTCGGCGCACGCACGATGGTCGGCGTCGGCATCTGCGTTTACATGTTTATCTGCGTATTTGCGTTCTTTATGAACAGCCTGTGGCAGTTCTGGATGCTGGCCGTGCTCTGCGCCACCAGCCAGGGCGGCATTCAGGCGCTGTCCCGCTCGATGTTCGGCAAGCTCATTCCCGACAAGGCCCGCAGCGGCGAGTTCTTCGGCTTCTTTGACATCTTCGGCAAGTTCTCGTCCATCATGGGCCCGGCGCTCGTCGGCTTTGTCAGTGCCTTTACCGCCAACAAAATGCTGGCCGACCAGGGTCTGACCGCCGCCACAGCCACCGCCGAGCAGGTCGATGCCATCAATGCTGCCGCCGGACCGTTCGGCATTTTGTCCGTCATCCTCATCATCATTGTCGGTGCCGTGCTGTACTTTGGCGTGCTGCCGAAAGTTATGACGAATGACGAGAGGAAGATTTGAAGCAGAATGCCTTCCCCCTGGGGGAAGGTGGCCGAGGCCCCGCCCGAGGTCGGATGAGGGGTAACCTTGCCACGATTGCCCGTGAGCGGAATGCTGTGGCAAACTTTGCCCGCATCAGTCACCCTCGGTGACGGCTTCAGTCTACGCGCCAAGAGCCGCCTACGGCGGTTGCGCTCCGACACGCGCCTGCGGGCGCAGCCCCGATGGGGAAGCCTTTTTGAAAATTTGACTTTTTCCCTTCCACGCAGTACAATTATACCTACGCTGATACGAAAGGGGACCCTACATGCCGGAAGGCTATACCCATGTGCGCACCGCAAGAAAAGCTGCGGAAACCATCCACTACAAAATTCAGTGCCCGGCGGCGTTTGCGGCGGGTGCCAACGGCCCGGACAGCTTTTTCTGCTTTGAAATCTGGAAAAAGCGCGCCAAGCGCCGCTATGACCTGCCCGGCCTCGGCAACCGCATGCACGAGGAAAAGACCGGCGCGTTCCTGCGCAGTCTTTGCGCCAACGTCAAGACCCGCCCGCAGGTCGAGTACACGCTCGGCTTTTTGAGCCACTACGCCGCGGATACCGTCGTGCATCCGTTCATCTGTGCCATGTGCGCGCCCGGCCAGCCCTACGCGGGCAAGGGCGGGCACGGCTATCTGGAGATCGCGCTCGACTCGACGCTCCACGCCGAGGACACCGGCTCTGCGCTGGTTCCCGTCGATGACGTCAGCCCCCTGCCCACAGGGGAGGAGCTGGCCGACATCACGGCGCTGCTGCACACCTGTCTGCTGGAAACCTACGGCGAGGACATCCCCGTGGAGTACCTGGCCGATGCGTTCTGGCACACCTACAGGCTGCGCGGGCTGTTCCCCAGTAAGCACGGCGTGCGCCGGGTGTTTTTCTGGCTCGTGGAGCCGCTGTTCGGCGGGCGCGGCTTCATCACGGGCCACGTCTCGCCGCGGCAGCTGGACAAGCGCCTGCCCGACGACTGGACCGACCCGTTTACCGGCGAGCATCACGACGGTGGCCTGTTTGCGCTGCTGCCAAAGGCAGTCTTTCGCAGTGAGCAGTTCATGGGTGCGGCGCTGCTGTACTGGATGAACCGGCTGCCCCCCGCAGAATTTGCCGAAAAGCTCGGCAGTATGAGCTATCTGCAGGGCATCGCCACCCCTGAGAGCGACCCTGACACAACAAATCAAACCGAAAAGGAGAACACCGTATGATTCGCATTACCATGCAGAACGGCAAGACCATCGACATTGAGCTGGACCACAGCGCAGCCCCCATCACCTGCGAGAACTTTGAGAAGCTCGTCAAGGACGGCTTTTACAACGGCCTGACCTTCCACCGCATTATTCCCGGTTTCATGATCCAGGGCGGTGACCCGCAGGGCACCGGCATGGGCGGCCCCGGCTGGCACATCAAGGGCGAGTTCCTGCAGAACGGCGTTGCCAACCCCATCAAGCACACCCGCGGTGTCATCAGCATGGCCCGCTCGATGGATCCGAACTCCGCCGGCAGCCAGTTCTTCATCATGCACCAGGATGCCCCGCATCTGGACGGCAGCTACGCCGCCTTTGGCCATGTTGTGAACGGCATTGAGGTCGTCGATGAGATCGCCAACGTTGCCACCGACTGGAACGACAAGCCCCGCACGCCGGTTGTCATGGAAAAGGTCGAGATCGTCTGACAGTAATAAAGAGAGCTATGCCCACGGGCATAGCTCCTTTTTATTATAAGGCTTCCCCTGAGGGGGAAGGCGTTTGATTTTAAATCACATAATCATTCCCCGGCTGGCTGGTGTTCACCAGGTCCGCCAGAGTGATGCCGTCGAAATAGTCGTTGATCATCGTATTCAGCTTGCGCCACATCGGCAGGGTGCGGCACTCGGCCATGCGGCGGCACTCCACGGGGTTCTGCTCCAGGCAGGCCACCGGGGCCAGGCTGCCCTCGCTCAGGCGCAGGATGCTGCCGACGGTGTACTCCTCGGGCGCTTTGGTCAGGCGGTAGCCGCCGGACTTGCCGCGCAGACCGGTCAGGTAGCGCTCCCTGACAAGGCTCTTCACGATGGCCTCCAGATACTTTTCGGAAATTTCCTGCCGTGCGGCAATCTCCTTCAGGGGGATATAGCCGTCGTGCTGGTGCTCGGCAATATCGATCATAACACGCAGCGCATAACGGCCCTTCGTTGAAATCATCATAGTGGTATGCTCCTTACTGTTCTTATAACCTATTATACAGGTTGGTAAATAGGATGGCAACACCTTTTTGCAAAATAATTTTGGAAAATTCCCTATTACCCTATTGACAAACGGGAAAATATGTTGTACAATCCTATCAACCTACAAGAAAGGTATGAATTGATATGCGAAAGGGATTTGTGCCATACGCGCGATGTCGCCGTCACGAGCTGTAAAACCGCAACTGATTTACAAATAAACAGAAATGACGATGGAGGAAACTACCATGAGCAAGATTTATACTTCCGCAGACCAGCTGATCGGCCACACCCCGCTGCTGGAGCTCACCCATATTGAAAACGCCGAGAACCTTGAGGCAAAAATTCTCGCTAAACTGGAATATTTCAACCCCGCCGGTTCCGTCAAGGATCGTATCGCCAGGGCCATGATCGACGACGCCGAGGCCACCGGCAAGCTGAAGCCCGGCTCCGTCATCATCGAGCCGACCTCCGGCAATACCGGTATCGGTCTGGCGTCCGTCGCCGCCGCCCGCGGCTACCGCATCATCATCGTCATGCCCGAGACGATGAGCGTCGAGCGCCGCCAGCTGATGAAGGCCTACGGCGCCGAGCTGGTGCTGACCGACGGTGCCAAGGGCATGAAGGGCGCCATTGCCAAGGCCGACGAGCTGGCGAAGGAGATCCCCAACAGCTTTGTGCCCGGCCAGTTTGTAAACCCGGCCAACCCCGATGCCCACAAGCGCACCACCGGCCCCGAGATCTGGGAGGACACCGACGGCAAGGTCGACATCTTCGTGGCCGGTGTCGGTACGGGCGGCACTGTGACCGGCGTCGGCGAGTACCTGAAGAACCAGAACCCCAACGTCAAGGTCGTGGCCGTTGAGCCGGCTTCCTCCCCCGTGCTGAGCAAGGGCACTGCGGGCGCGCACAAGATTCAGGGCATCGGTGCCGGCTTTGTGCCCGACGTGCTGAACACTAAGGTCTACGATGAGATCATCCCCGTCACCAACGAGGATGCCTTTGCCACCGGCAAGCAGGTCGGCCACAAGGAGGGCGTGCTGGTCGGCATCTCCTCCGGCGCTGCGATCTGGGCCGCCATCCAGCTGGCCAAGCGCCCCGAGAACAAGGGCAAGACCATCGTGGCCCTGCTGCCCGACACCGGTGACCGTTATCTGTCCACCCCGCTGTTCGCGGACTGATTGCAATAGCGCAGAAAATTTGCTATAATGAACGCGGCAGATATTTGTCTGCCGCGTTTTTTGTACGTTTAATGGGAAATGGGATGCAGCGGGAGGCTCTCTCCCTCCGCCGCCTGCGGGCGGCACCTCCCTCGCAGAGGGAGGCAAGAGAGTTCCTTGGCCCCCTCTGCGAGGGGGCTGTCGCCGCAGCGACTGGGGGAGAGAGCTTCCCGATACTGCCCCTTTCCTTTTGGCAATAAAGGAGGCCCCTATGTCAAATACCCCCGGCGCGTTGATCGCCATGAGCGGCGGCGTGGACAGCACCGTCGCCGCCTACCTGATGAAGAAGGCGGGCTGCCGCTGCATGGGCGCGACCATGCGCCTGTACCAGAATGAGGATCTGGGCCAGAGCGGGTTCCACACCTGCTGCTCGGCGAAGGACGTCGAGGACGCCGCCGAGGTCGCGTTCCAGCTCGACATCCCGTTTGAGGTCGTGAACTACACCGAGGAATTCCGTGAAAAGGTCATTGCCAAGTTCATCGAGACCTACGAGGCGGGCGGCACGCCGAACCCCTGCATCGACTGCAACCGCACGATGAAATTTGACAAAATGCTGGACTTTGCCCGGGAGCACGGCCTGGACTATGTGGTCACAGGCCACTACGCCCGCATCGAGCAGGACCCCGCCACAGGCCGCTGGCTGCTGAAAAAAGCACTGTACACCGATAAAGACCAGAGCTATGTGCTCTACGTCCTGACCCAGGATCAGCTGGCGCACACGAAGTTCCCGCTGGGCGGTATGGACAAACCGTCCATCCGCAAGATCGCCGAGGAGCAGGGCTTCTGCAACGCGCGCAAGCACGACAGCCAAGACATCTGCTTTGTGCCCGACGGCGACTACGTCGGCTTTATGGAGCGCTACACCGGCAAATATTACCCGGACGGCGACTTTTTGGACGTGAACGGCAACGTTGTGGGCCGCCACCACGGCGCGGTGCGCTACACCTGCGGCCAGCGCAAGGGGCTGGGGCTGGCGTTGGGCGTACCGGTCTACGTCTGCGGCAAGGATATGGAGAAGAACACCGTCACCGTCGGCCCCGAGAGCGAGCTGTTCAAGGCGACGCTGATCGCAGGGGACTTCAACTGGATTTCGGTTCCCGAGCTGACCGCCCCCATGCGCGTCAAGGCCAAGGCCCGCTACCGCCAGGCCGAGCAGCCCGCGACGGCCTACCCGCTGGAAAACGGCCTTGTGAAGGTCGTTTTTGACGAGCCCCAACGCGCCATCACCCGCGGCCAGGCCGTGGTGCTGTATGACGGCGATGTCGTCGTCGGCGCGGGAACGATACTATAAAAATAGATTAAATACGGCACAGCTGCAATTTTGCAGCTGTGCCGTTGTTTTTTATAAAGGATGTAGGGGCGAGCATTGCTCGCCCGCGGTACATAGCGGCAACCGCCATACACGCGGGTCGATGGCGGGCATTGACCCCTACATCGTAGGGGCGGATTCCATATCCGCCCGGAAAACCTGTAGCTGCGGCAACGTCCGCGGGTGAGCAGTGCCCGCCCCTACAAAACGCGGCTTACCGTTACTTACAGCTTCTCCAGCGCCGCCTTCACGCGCTTAACAGTCTCCTCTTTCCCCATCATCGCGGCCAGGTCGGTGCCGCCGCCCGGGGTGCGGGACTTGCCGGAGAGGGCGATGCCCAGCGGGAACAGCAGCCAGCCGTTCTTCTTCTCCATGCTCTCGGCCAGCGTCTTGCACGCCTCAAAGATCGCGTCGCGGGTCCAATCGGTCTGCGCCTCCAGCACGGGCAGCAGGGCGGTCAGGGCCTCCTTCGCGGACTCGGGGGTCGTTTTCTGCTTCTTGTTGCGGTACATCTCAGCGTCAATGGGCAGCACGGCGTCAAAGAAGTCGAGCTGCGGCGGGATGTCCTCCAGCACCTCGCAGCGGGGCTGCAGGTTAGCGCAGAGCAGGTCACGGTCAATGCTGCAGTGTACGGCGCTGTCGATGAACGGGTCGGCCAGACGGCGGAACTCCTCAGCGGGCAGGGCACGGATGTAGGCAGCGTTGATGGCACGCAGCTTCAGCGGGTCAAAGATAGCCGGAGACTTGGAAATGCGGGCCGGGTCCCAGATCTTGATCATCTCGTCCAGAGAGAAGATCTCCTGCTCGCCCTCGGGTGCCCAGCCCAGCAGCAGCAGATAGTTCAGCACGGCGGCGGGCAGATAGCCCTTCGCCACGAGGTCCTGATAGCTGGCATCGCCGTTGCGCTTAGACAGCTTGTTCTGCGCGTCCTTCATGACGGGCGGGCAATGGATGTAAACGGGCTTCTCCCAGCCGAACGCATCGTACAGCAGGTTGTACTTCGGCGTCGAGGACAGATACTCGCTGCCGCGGATGACATGGGTAATGCCCATCAGGTGGTCGTCCACGACGTTCGCAAAGTTGTAGGTCGGCATACCGTCGGTCTTGATCAAAATCTGGTCGTCCAGCTCCCTGACATCGACCTCAATATGACCGTAAACAACATCGTCAAAGCCCGCCACGCCGCTCTCGGGGATCTTCTGGCGGATGACATAGGGCTCGCCCGCGGCCAGCTTGGCGGCAACTTCCTCGGCGGACAGATGGCGGCAGTGGCCGTCGTAGTGGGTCATTTCGCCCGCAGCGCGCTGGGCCTCGTGCATTTCGTTCAGGCGCTCCTCGGTGCAGAAGCAGTAGTAGGCCTTGCCCGCCTTGACAAGCTGCTCGGCGTACTGCTTGAACATGCCCATGCGCTGGCTCTGCACGTAGGGGCCGACGGGACCGCCCACGTCGGGGCCCTCGTCCCAGGTCAGGCCGGTAGCCTTGAGCGTGCCGTAGATGATGTCGGTAGCGCCCTCGACCAGACGGCCCTGGTCGGTGTCCTCAATGCGCAGGATGAAGGTACCGCCGTTATGGCGGGCCTGCAGATAGGTGTACAGTGCGGTGCGCAGGTTGCCGACGTGCATATAGCCCGTGGGCGACGGCGCAAAACGGGTGCGGACGGTAGACATAGTTATTACCCCTTTATAAGACATTCAATGGTTTCATTATAGGCGGACGGAAAGGCGGTGTCAATGGGAGAAAAGGCTTCCCCCAAGGGGGGAAGCTGTCAGCGGCCCTGACCGCTGACTGATGAGGGGAAACCTTGCTACCGTGATTTGTTTACAGGCAGCAACGACAAGCTTTTCCCTCATCCGGCCCTGCGGGGCCACCTTCCCCCAAGGGGGAAGGCAAAGCGCGCGGGCAATCAAACCAAAAACTCCTCAAACCGATGCAAATCGTCAATTTTGACTGTGCCGCGGTAATACACGCCATCCTCGCGGTATTCCTCCGCGGCGACGCTGCCGCGGCTGCGGAGAATGTCCGCCAGCGCCAGCTTGTCATAGGGCAGCACGATCTCAATCGTGCGCACGCGGTGGTTCAGCACCTCGTCGAGCTTTGCCAGCAGTGCGGGCAGACCGTAGCCGGTTTTCGCGCTCGTCAGCAGGATATCCGGGTCAAAGGCCACGGTGTTGGCGGTGTCGCACTTGTTGTAGACGACCAACTGGGGGATGTCCGCGCAGTCAAGGCTACTCAGAACCTCATCGGTCACGGCCAGCTGTTCGGCTGCCTGTGCGTCGCCCGCGTCGGCCACCTTGACGATGACATCCGCGAACGCGGCCTCCTCCAGCGTGGACTTGAACGCCTCCACCAGATGGTGCGGCAGGCGGCTGACAAAGCCGACGGTATCCACCAGAATAATTTGCAGGCCGCTGGGCAGCACCAGCTTGCGGGCCGTCGGGTCCAGCGTCGCAAACAGCATGTCGGCTTCAAAAATCTGCTCGCCGCACAGCGCGTTCAGCAGGCTCGACTTGCCGACGTTCGTGTAGCCGACCAGCGCGACCACAGGCACATTGTTCTTCTGGCGGGCCCGGCGGGTCTCGCCGCGGCGCTTTTCCAGCTCCTTTAAGCGGCCCTCGAGATGCTCAATGCGGTGGTGCAGATGGCGGCGGTCCAGCTCGAGCTTGGTCTCACCGGCACCGCGGCGGGCACCCCCGCCGCCCCCGCCGCCGCCGCCCTGGCGGCTCAGGGCTTCGCCCAGCCCCTGCAGACGCGGCAGCTGATAGCGCAGCGTGGCAAGCTCGGTCTGCAGCTTGCCCTCGTTCGTCGTGGCGCGTGCGCGGAAAATCTCCAAAATCAGCATCGTGCGGTCCAGCACCTCGACTTGCAGTGCCGCCGACAGGTTGCGGATCTGGCTGCCGGTCAGCTCGCCGTCAAAGATGGCGGCTGCCGCGTTCACATTCTGGCAGACAAGCCGCGCCTCGGCGACCTTGCCCTCACCCAGCAGCGTTGCGGCCTCGGGCGCCGCACGCTTCTGCACGACCTCGGCCACGGCGTCCATGCCGTTGGCGTCGGCCAGCGCCCGCAGCTCGTCCAGGCTGCGCGCCATATCGTACCTGCCCTGATCCAGCGCCAGCAGCACCACGGGCAGTTTCTCGGCGTCGGTGGCTTTCTGGGCAGTGGTGCCAAAGTCTAATTCTGTCGTGTTATCGGTCATAATTCCTCTTTCAAAAGATGGTAGGCGCGGCAGGGGACCGGCGTGCCGTCAAACTTGCGGTCCGTCACGTCATGGTCGTAGACAAAGCCTGCCTTCTGCAAAACTGCGCTGCTGGCAATGTTCTCATTGGCGTGGACGGCGGCCAGCCAGTTTGCGCCCACAGTGTCAAACCAGTAGTCCCGCACGGTACAGAGTGCCTCGGTAGCGTAGCCTTTATTCCACCACTTGCGGCCCAGCGCATAGCCGACCTCCCAGGCGGGGCCAAGGCGTTCGGTGTTCAGGTGCCAGCCCATCTTCAGCGCCGGGGCGGGGAAGAGGCTGATCGTGCCAAACAGCACCTTGGTGTGCCTGTCGGTGATGCCCCACTGGTAAAAGGCCGGGTCATCATAGTGCTTTTCCCACTCGTTCAGCGTCTCGGCGGTTTCGCCCCAGCTGCGGTGGGCGTTCCAGCGCAGGTATTGGGTCACCTGCCTGTCGTTGGCCCAGTTGTTGTACATCATTTCGCTGTCGTCGATGGAGAGCCGCCGCAGGACCAGCCGCTCCGTTTCCAGCTCTTGTGTGCCGCAATGCTTCATGTTGTCGCCTTACTTTCTATGGAAGATGCCGCGCAGGATGCCAAGGCCCATGCTCCAGAGTCTGGCGAGCTGTGCGCGGTAGAGGGTGCAGTAGATAAACAAGATCACGCCTACCAGCGCAAATTTTATAAAGAAGTGCTGCCACAGCAGCGTGCCGATGGCCGTGACCGCGAACGCCAGCAGAAAGCCGGAGATCGTCTTGGGGTAGCTGGCCACCGTGCGGTAGTACATCTGCCCCGTGATGCTGCGGTACAAAAACGCAAGGCCGTTGCTGGCAGCCAGCGCCAGCGCCGCGCCGGTCAGCCCGAACGCGGGCACAAGCAGGGCGCAGAGCCCAAAGTTGGACAGCGCCCCCAGCCCGATGCCAATCGTGTCATGCCACGGCTTGCGGGCAATCGAGTTGCCGTAGACCGTGCCTTCGCACAGAATGTTGAACACAACGGCCAGCATCAGCAGCGGGAAAATGGCAAGGCAGCCGCGCTTGTCCGGGAAGATGACAAAGACGATGTCCTCGAACATGACCAGCACGCAGAAGAAGCCGAAGATCAGCAAATTCAGCACGTCATGCACGCGGCAGATGCGCTCCTGCTCGTCGCGGTAGTGGCTGTAGACGTAGGGCCCCCAGTAGGTGGAAAAGCCCGCCTGAATGGCCGTGACGAGCTGCGCCAGGCTGTAGCCGAAGGCAAACAGGCCCTGGGCGTTCTCGCCGCTGGCGTTGCCGACGAACGAAAGGCAGATGCCGCTGGACAGGCTGAACAAAATCTGCGCCGGGGCCAGCGCCACGCCGTAGGGCACGGTCTGGCGCGCGATGCCGCCCAGCTGTGCGCCGGGCAGCGGCGCAAACACGGCAGCGCGGTATTTATACCCAAACGCAATCGCAACAACACCAAAACTTAGAATCGCCGCAACCGCCAGAACAAAGACGTTGGATGTAAAAAAGCCCGGCAGCAGGTAAAACAGGTTGTAGCAGCCCTGCATCCAGAGCGTCTCCGCCGTGTAGGCGCGCAGGTCGTTTTCCAAGCGCAGCAGCACGTTTAAGTAGCGCACCAGCATATACAGCGCCGCGTTGAGGAACAGCAGCGGCACAATGCCCGGCCCGGCGCTGCCCAGACCGAACGCCGCTGCCAGCGGCTGCGCAAAGAACACACTGCCCGCTACGCCCAGCAGCATCATAAACGCCGCCGAAATGCGCGTGCAGGCCGCGAACAGCTGCCGCGGCTCGGCCCCGGCGGGCGGCTCATGGTAAAAGCGCAGCAGCGCCTGATCCAGCCCCAGAATGCCGATGTTCATGATCGTGGCCGTGTAAGTCATGAAGGTGACCGGTGCGCCCAGCACCTCAGCGGGCAGCAGCCCCTTGACGATGAGCGCCAGCCCCGTGATGGCAAAGCCCAGATAGGTCGCCACCGAATATTTCATCACATTCCCGGCGAAGGATTCACCGGAGGATCTCTTTTGATCTGACATAGTTGCTTGTCCTGTCGTAACGTTGTAGGGGCCGGGCATGCCCGGCCCGCGGCCTTGCCTTTGCCGCGCGTTTGCCGTACAGTGCAGGGCCGGGCATGCCCGGCCCCTACGCGGTGGTCGTTATTTCACAAACGGCTTGATCCTTGCTTCCATCGCCGCGACCTGCTCCGGCGTCACATGCGCCTTGTCCACGTAGCCGTAGATGCGTTGGGCAAAATTGGCCAGCGGCGGGCAGAAGGCAAAGAGCTTCTTCGGCTCCCAGCCGCGGCGGTAGAGGAAGTGTACCCCCGCCAGCGCGCAGAATTTCAACTTGTTGAAGTGCGGCGTAAAGCCTTCGCCCATCGGCTCGTCCCGCGGGGGGTTCTTGTACACGTCCTCCAGCAGGTCGGCCATCCGCTTGTAGGCGGGCGTCTCGCCGGGGTCAAAATAGCCCTCGATGACGTCCTTCGCAATCGGGAACGGCGGCTCCGGCTCGGCCATGGCGGCGGCGAACTCGTCGTAGCGCGTCACGTAATGGGCGTCCTTGTAAATGACCGGGTCGTACTCGTGTTCAATGGGGACGGGGCGCAGGATGTGGCAGCTCTTACCGGCCATGTAGACCTCGGCGATGGCGGTGCTCATCCAGATCGAGATCGAGTCCGCCGCGACGATCCACTGCTTGACCGAGTCCGCAAAGATCACGTGGAAGTTGGGGCGCTTCTTCGCCAGCTCCTCCAGCGCGGGGCTGTTCCACTCGCTGGGATGGCGGCGGTAGACAAGCTCCACCTCCGGGTGTGCGCCCAGATATTCATCGAACCAACGCAGTGTTTCCTGCATCGAAACGCGGTTGGTTTTGGCAAAGCCCGTAAAATCGGTGCCCGCCATTTTGGAAAGCTCGGCTACCTCGTCGTCGTTCATGCTGGCATAGCCGAAGCTGGAAATGTACAGGTGCAGCTGCTTGGCCGGGTCAAGGCCGAACTCCCTGCAGAGCGTTTCCTTGTCCTTAAAGTAGCCGTCAAACTCCGGGCGCAGAAAGTCCATCATGACCGCGCCGGTCACGGGCGTGTTTTTGGCGTCCATGCCGTGGGCCTGCAGGCGGGCGGCGGTGCGCTTGCCCCAGCAGGTCTGCACGCAGCGCTTGGCGTTGCCGTTCATGTTGAACCAGTCGCCCTCCTCCTGCGTGTCGGAGAGCATCTGCTCCCAGTGCAGGTTGACGATTTTGTTGCAGCGGCCAATATTGTTGTACACATGGCTGTTGATGGCCTCGTTGTCATACATGCAGCTGGCGACGAGCACCTCGGGCTTGTCTTTGCCGAACAGCCGCAGATGCTTGGGGTCCAGCAGCTGGCGGATCTCCGCCGTGTAGCCGCGCCGCTCGAGCTCGAGCTTCAGCAAAAGGTCGCTCTCATACTCGCGGACGGTGTGCTCATACAAAATCAGAAAGTCTAAAGCCATGTGTACCTCCTAAAAAGCCTTCCCCCGAGGGGGAAGCCTCAGACTGTCGAAAAAGGTGTGCTCACCCCTTGGCCCCCTCTGCGAGGGGGCTCCGCCCGCAGGCGGTGGGGGAGAGA
>ERZ836939.2391-NODE-2391-length-18456-cov-7.785066_pt1 | contig 18456 bp, 16 predicted proteins | sample MGYA00519912_ERZ836939 | MGnify/ENA primary metagenome ERZ836939 (study PRJEB31850, sample SAMEA3708810) | human gut metagenome | biome: human gut; feature: human-associated habitat; material: faeces | place: China | collected 2014 ...
CGACGGCCAGGTGCCGGGAGCTATTCCCGCGTTGCGCTAGCTGCGGAAACGCGGGACCCGTTCAGGCTGTTGCGTTGAGATTGAAAATCAACCTTGCCGAAACGACCTGGTTCTCCACTGGCAAAGAACGCATTCCCTTCGTGGATGGCCTCTATGCTTTCGGCGTTAGGTTCTTTAGGCGGATAGGGCTGTATGGTTGCATCCGTAAGCTCATCGTTTCGTTTATGTTGAGACATAAAGGCGCACCTCTTCCCGTTCGATGCTTTTGCGGAAGGCCGGGCGCATGAGCTCTGGTGGGTTGGTGACTATGTCAATCTTTCGCCCAAGTTCCATCTCGAGCTCAAGTGAAAGTTCATATAGCATGCCGAACGTCATCGTGTCGTCGCAGACTAGACGCAAGTCGATATCGCTTTCTGGCGCTTGCTCGCCTCGGACGAACGAGCCAAACAGATATGCCTCGCGGACGTCGTAGCGAGGCAACACGCGGGAGACCGCAGACGATATGTCAGCAAGCGTAATCATGGCTCAATTGCGGTTTAGCAATAGAATGTCAGGGAATCATCACCAAAGGTTTCGCGCCACTTGTCACAAATATATCGATGGTTCATGGTGATTAGTTTTGAAAGATCCCTGAGATCCTTAGTCGGAATCTTGCTCTCGTTGTTCGCAAGTGTGCATCCGCCATTTTTAGTGAGCCAAAACTTAGTCGAATTTGCAGCTGCCCTCTTTACTCCTACATGGATGTGAACGGGCTCGCCATTTTCTGCAATCCAAAAGAACAGAACATACTGTCCAAAAACAAGAATTCGAGGCATTATGCCACCGCCGGTCCGGCTTTTTGACGTTCTGCAAGCTCGAAGATAAACGGAGCGTTTGACCTAACGAACTCGGTCAAAAAATCCAGGTCGTCTGTAGAAAATCCTTCGACGTTAAACCATTTGACCGCAGGTAGAAAGCATTCTGCATGGTCAAAACCAAAATCAATCGGGCGCTCGACGGCCACGTGAACGGTCCCGTCGTCGCGTGTTTCTGAGTAGGCAAACTGAGTGCCATCATCTAGCTGAACATAGCTCCAAAGCATTGCTGCCTCCTTAGTGTTTACATCCGAGTATAAACAACCGCTTAGATGCAACGTGATGCGAATTGAATTATTCCCATAGACCTGAACTGCTGATTATTTGTTTAGTTGAGATTTGAACCGTCTCACACATCAGTGTCTTTTTGGCATGGAAAACCGTCGCTGTGCGTTGATCATGCGGTTATTGATGAACTTTGAGCATAAACAGAATTCGTCACTCCGCCCGCTGTCCTAGATAAACTCTCCCGTCTCCAGGTCAACAAAGTCCGCGAGTTTTATCTTTCCGGAGAAGCCGCTCCCCTTGTACTTTCCCGCATAGGTCTCAGCGTCGTATTTGAACGAAATGTTATATAGCTTTCCAGTCTTTGTCTTCCTGATTAGCCCGTTTTCCAGCATGTAGCTCAGTACCCTCTTATGGACTTCTCTATCGTTACCGTTTAGGAAAAAGCAGCAGACACCATGTTTCGAGCCCGCCGCGATGAGCGTTTCGGGATTCGAGTATTTGGCCTCTACGACGACGCCATCAAGAACTGCGGTTCCGACAATGTCGTCCATGAGGGCGGTTTTGAATGGAGAGAAGAAGAACATCCATTTTCCGCATTGGACGGGATCTATGTCGTGGATTCGCTCCTTGTTGATAAACCAAATCCATGAGAACGATTTGACCCTGGCAATCGAGCCGGATTCGTTAAGAAGCGCCTCGGCAATCGGATGCTAAGGGCTTATTCCGAATACCCGATCGTTTGGCGTCACGTATATTGATTTCTTTTAAATTCGCTCACCATTCCAGCGCAGATCTTCTCAATACTGTCGGGAAAGAGCGTGGATTCGGTTACGCCAAGATTGCCCAATTCGATAAGCAGGGATTTTTTCCTTTCAGATGGCACTATGCAACGGCCGGCTATTACGGGACTGTCTTTGGGCAGCGGACTTATGAATTCCTCAAACGATGAATAAGGGTCTTCACCACGAATGTCATTTGGGAAAAGGATATATTGCCCCGACTGGGCGGCTTGCCTATCGAGATATCTAGTTCCGTAGACAAATAATGTGTCTTCGCAGCACTCCTTAAACCATTTTGCCTGATCGGTTGGTTCAGGGCAATTTGAAAGCACTAGATCACGTTGATAGTCAAAGTATGGTCTAGATATTGCAAGTGAAGCAAAGTCTGATAACACTTTAGAGTTCATAAACAGATGCCACGAGTCCGCGATTGCCTGACAGATGGGATATTCCTGCTTATCCCCTCCCGGTCGCCTAAAGATAAATACTTCGCCCACGTCATCCAGATTTCCGCAGGCGAAATAGAGGGCGGCAAGCGCGTTTGAAGTGACATCTAATAGTCTGGTGGGGACTCCGTAGTGCTGGAGACAGGCTAAAAGATCAATTGGAAGCAAATCTCGTTTAAAAACATTTGGCAATATGCGGCAGGCAGTTTCAATAATATCCGCCTCGTGATTAAGGGTGCCTATGATAGGAGAAATGGCGTCACATCCCGGTTTACGCCAAAGACTGTCTCTTCCGATTGACGGAACTAGATCAAACTTAGTCGATCCTTGTCCACGAAACACAAATGTAGACTCAATTGTTCTGGCGTCACCATCTATTGTTGGTGAAAGCTCGTTGATGTATTTGATATACGAGGCTACATCATCAACCTCAACTTCAGTTTCATTAGACATATATCAATCCTTTAGTGGAACAAGAAGCTTTATAAATGGCAACATTTGGATTGCAATTATCTTATCGCTCTGGCAGATGGGGTGTAAGGCCAACATCGGCAACAGATCGAGAGGCAGTCGAGCTAAATAAAATAGCGCCGTCTCTGCGATAGCTGATACGGCGCTATTTTCTAGGAAATTGATTTAGTAGAAGGCTAAAGGCTTCTACAATAGTTGCCTTCGCCTCTCTCCTGGTCTCGCTTAAACGGGGCCCTAGCAGCGATATGCGACGGCTAGAAACACTGTCCCCAGCAGGAAAAGCACCATGGAGGCGACGACACAGTTGTTGTCGACGGTCTTGGGGAGCGCCGAAGTGGTCGCGGTGGCGGGTTTGGGCTTGGACGGCGTGGACACTGTGGCCTTGGTTACTGTCGTTGTTGTCTTGGTTGTCGCGGCCGCGGGCTTCAGCGAGGGATTTGCCGTGGGTACCGTGGTGGGCTCTCCGGTAGCGGGGTTGGCATTGGCGGGAGACTTGTCCGTGCTATCGCCCAGCACGTCGTGTCCATCGGTCTCCCCCGCCGGAGGCGTGGTGACGGGCTGCGCAGCGGTTTCCGTGACCCTCCCGTTCAGGCTTAGCTCCACCTTCCCGATGTAAGCCCCAGTGAACTCCATCTCCAGCTCCAGACGCCCCGGAGCGGCATCCAGGGTAAAGCCGGCGTCGGCTGGGATGCCCAGCACATCCAGCTCCATCTGTCCGCTGCCGTCCAGCTTCTCCAGCGCACCGCCCCGCAGGACCGCCTCCCCATGCATGTCCAGAGCAGGCAGCCCCTCCACAGCGGGCGCGTCCTCCATAACACCCAGCATACGGGCCCGCTCCAGCAGGGCGGGCAGATCCACCGCCCAGCGATAGGTGGTCCGTCCACCGGAGGCGCTGCGGGTGAAGTTGCCGTCGTCCAGGAGCAGGCGGACGGGCAGGGCGGAGTCCATCACCGTCTCCCAGGGGCTGGAGCGGTAGTAATACCAGCTATGGCCGTACGCCTCCACCAGCAGCTCGCCCAGCGTCCCGGGGAGCGACAGGGTGTTCACGGCAGGCAGCTCCCCCACCTGAGTACTCACCCAAACGTCATCAGGTAACGGCTCTCCCTCCAGGCTATAGAGCTGTACGCCCTTTTGGTAGAGGGTGCCGCTCTCCCGGTCGTAGAGGGTGACGCTGTGGTTTTCGAGCTGGGCCAGCTCCTCCGGGGAGAGACCCGCAAAGAGGGTGTCCCCCAGACCGCCCAGATCCACCTGCTGCTCCTGCTCCATGCGGTAGCTGCCGTCCCGGGTGAGCTGTTTCACTTCCATCGTCAGCGAGGCGGTGTCGTGCTCCTCCTCCCCGTACAGGGTGGCGGAGAGGCGCATGGATGCTGTGGACTCATAGCCCTTGCCCGCCTCGCGGGGAATGGTATCCCGTATCGCAGCCCAAATCCCGTTGGCGGCGGTAAACCGACTGTCCAGCTCCGCCGTCAGGGCGGCGTAGTCGGTCAGATGGGCCGCCTCATAGGTATCGTCCCAGTATACGTCCAGCCCCAGTGCCTCCGCCGCGGCCCGGACGGGGATGTAGGTGTGCCCATCCCGTACAAAGGGGGCCGCCCCCATGTCCAAGGTGGTGATCCGCCCGCCCTGGGTGACGGTCAGCTCAGTGGCCCCCAGGACCAGCTCCAGGCTGTCGCCGTTCTCCAGCGCCGCCGCGATGCGGCTCCCGTCAAAGGCAACCTCCGCCCCCAGCCCCTCCAGAAAGGCCCGGAAGGGCACCATGGTGCACCCCGACGCGGCCAGGGGGGCCGTGCCGCCGAAGTCCAGATACGCCCCGTTCAGGCTCACATTGATGCCGTCGGGGTAGGGCATTCCCATTTCCTCCTTCTCCACCCGGAGGTACTCGTCCCAGGGGTCCCCGAAACGGGCATAGCTCCACCGATCGTAGTCCTCGTTGTACCGGTTCAGCGCCGCCCACATCTGGGCGTCGTACTCCGTCCAGTAGTCGTCCCACTGGCCGTCCGTCCAGGTCTCCTCCGCCGCGTCCTTCTGCTCCTGGGGCCACTCGCCCCAGGGGCCATACTGCTGGTACAGGCTGAGTTCGGCGTCCCCCTCCGCCGCCAGCGCCGGGGTAAGGCAGCCCAACAGCAAAAGGGCCGCCAGGGACAGGGCAAGTCTCCGTTTCATGGGTACAGCCTCCTGTCTATTTCGTTTTCCAAACTCATCGTATCACTTTTCTCTACCTTTGTCCATCCTCCTGCCCATTTTTTGCAAAAAAGTGCCCCTCTGCGATGCAGAGGGGCACTTTTTCATGCTTATTTCAGCTCAACCCGGATATCACCAAACAGAACATGATCCACCCGTTCCAGGGGGACGGGCGCGTCAAAGTAGGTGGTGCCCTCCATAAAGGTCCCGCCCGCCGTGCCGCTGCCGCCATCCACAGGGATTTCCGTCCCGTCGGCCAGCACCAGGCGGATCCCGGTGTCGGCCAGGGTGGCGCTCTCCGGGGTGTCATAGTGCATGCGGTAGGTGAGGCTGAGGGAGGAGAAGGACAGCTTTTCCAGCACCAGTGTGTTCTGGTGCGTCTCATCGTACCACACCGCCTCAGCGGTGTCCGCTTCCACCACCGCTCTGGGTTCGCCGGGAATCTCCAGACGGCAGCCACCGTACTGGAGGTGATCCAGCTCACGCAAATCCAGGGGCGCGTCAAAATTGCGGACGCCGGTAAAATAGTCGGTTCCGCCCTGTCCGTCGGGGCCGTGACTGCCCTTCCCACCGCCGCCGTCAATCGTCACGGAGGACCCGTCCTTGTAGACCAGTTCCAGTTGGAGATCGACAAACTCCCAGCTTTCCTCCACTGGGTAGGAGATGGTATAGGAGGCCGCCAGGGGGGAGAGCGTCAGTCCCTCCAGGGTGACCATCCGCTCCGTCTCCTCATCCCATCGGACGGCCCCTATGGTGTTGATCTCCACCTCCTTTCCCTGGTAGAAGGAGTCCAGGGAGAAGCTCCACTCCCCCTCCAGATACGTCTTCCCGGCATCCTCCGGCTCCCGGGGGCAGAGAATCAGGCCGGTGATGGTCAGGGTCTTGGAGGTGCCGTCCACCCAGTTGGCCCCGTTTGGTCCGCCCAGAAGCATGAACACCAGCTCCAGGGAGTTGTCCCCCGGGGTGTCGTCCGGGAGGAAGCGGGCCTTCTGCATGCCCCAGTTGAGCCGCTCCCCGGTGTCCGCGTCGACCAGCTCCACATCGTGGGCGATGTGATCCTCCTGCTCCCCCATGTCGGGCAGGACGGTGCCCTCCGGGGCCTCCAGCCGCAGGCGGAGGTAGAGGGTGTGCTCGTCGGCGACGGCGGCCAGGGGGGTGAGGGTGACGCCGTTGCTGGTGACGGGGGGCAGGTCGGTGGCGCCGATCTGATCCAGCAGCTCCTTCTGCCCGCCGTTCAGCGGGGCGCTCTCCAGGGTGAAGAAGGGGTCGAACAGCTCTCCCGGCCCCCAGAGGTGATAGGCCGCCATGGCCGATACGGTGAACACCGCCGCCAGGGCGGCGCAGGCCAGCAGCCGGACGCCCATGCGCCGGCGGGGCCGCTTGGTTTGTCTGATTTTTTCCATCGTTCTCTCCTTGATCCGCTCCGGGGACATCCCGGCGGGCGGCGGCAGCTCCACCGAGCCGTCTTCCCAGCCGTCCAGCAGGTCAGTCATCCGCACAGGCACAGGAATACCCCCTTTCCATCAGCAGCTCCTTCAGCTTCTTCCGCCCCCGGTGCAGGCGCACCTTCACCGTGGACGGCGGCATGGCCAGGGCCGCGCCGATGTCGGCGGCGGTCTGGCCGTAGTAGTAATGGCGCAGGAAGATGGCCCGATCCTGGGGCGGAAGTCCGTTCAGCAGCGCCCGGATCAGCTCCGCCCGCTCGGCCTGCTCCACGGCCTCCGCCGGGCCGGGCCGCCGGTCGGGCTCCAGCGCCAGCCAGTCCTCCTCCAGAGGCAGCTCACCGCCCAGCGCCCGCAGGCGGTTGAGGGCCTTGTTGCGCACCACCCGGCCCAGCCAGGGGCGGAGCTTGCCCGGTTCCACCTGCCCGGCGTGCTCCCACAGGGCCAGGAAGGCGTCGGACACCACCTCCTCCGCGTCTCTGGGGCGGCCCCGCAGAACAGAGCCCGCCAGGCCGCAGGCAAAGCCCATGTCCCGGTCCATCAGCTCCTCCAGGGCGGAGGGGTCCCCCCGCCGCAGGCGGCGCAACAGCTCCCGCTCCTCCAACCATACCACCTCCCTGCTCCGGTTTCGAGCGCGCTCTCACTGATCTTAACACAGAAACCGCCCCTGCGGTTTCACAGACTGTCAAAGAACCTTTCCCGGAGGAAAGCCTCGCAGAGTTCCTGCGGCCGCAGCCGCAGGAATCAAATGAAAATCCGTCATTTCCGGGGACATGCGCCTCGGAAGTGACACCTCTCACGCAAGATGGGCCGACTTTTCCCTCAGGAATCGAGGTCCATCTTGCGCGCATCCCTCTCAAAAAAGTGGCCGAGGCCACTTTTTTGACACGCTGAGAAACCGCCCCTGCGGTTTCATCCCTTCCCCTCCTTTTTCCCGGCGCGCCGCGTTCCGACCATATTTTCCCAAATACTGGGTTATACTGTCACTCAACGAGGGCGGACAAGCCTGATTTGGAAAAGGAGACGGAACCATGGCGACAAAAGAGAAACTCAAGACAAAGGCGGCCCGTGTCCGGGAGGAGGCCCGGGAGACCGGCAAGGTCATTCTGCGCGCCCCCGCCCTGGTGCGGGCGGCCGAGTGCGTCATCCGCTTCCTGCTGGGGGCCATGCTCTCCGGGGCGGAGATTTTCGGCGGATACGCCCCCTTCGGGCTGGGGCTGGTGGCGGCCTCCGGCTCGGGGCTGGACGGCTTCTGCGCCCTGCTGGGGGCCTGCTTCGGCTATCTCTCCTTCCAGGGCTTCGCCGAGGGGCTGCGGTACGTGGCCGGCTGCATCCTGGCCTTCTCCCTGGCCTTTGCCTTCTTCGACGTGAAGGCTTACCGCAAGAGCTGGTTCATGCCCCTGGCGGCGGCGGGGATGGACGGCATCACGGGCTTTGTGTACTTATCTGACCGGGGCTGGTCGCCAGAGGGCCTGATCTTCTTCGGCACCGAGCTGCTCCTGTGCGGGGCGTCGGCCTACTTCTACCGCATCGCCTTCACCCCCTGGACGGAAAAGCGGGAGGAGGAGGGCCTCACCCCCCGGCAGACGGTGAGCCTGCTCATTCTGGCGGGCACCCTGCTGCTCACCCTGTCCAAGATCACCCTGCTGGGCAACCTGTCGGTGGGCCGCTGCGCCGCCGCGGCGGCGGTGATGGCCACCGCCTACAAGGGCGGCATCGGCGTGGGGGCCACGGTGGGGGTGGCCTGCGGCCTTGGGATGGATCTGGCGGCGGGAGGTATGCCCTTCTACTCCATGGCCTTCGCCCTCTCCGGGGTGATGTGCGGGGTGTTCCACCGGCAGGGCCGTCTGGCCGCCGCCCTGGCCTACGTGCTCTCCAATGCCCTGGCGGTGCTGTGGACCTGGTCGGAGGGCCTTCACCTCTCCCTGCTCTACGAGGTCTTTATCGCCTCGGTGGTCTTTCTGGTCCTCCCCGAGCGCGCCCTGCGCCAGGTGGGGGCGCTGGTGGCCCGGGAGCCCCGGCACGACACCCAGGAGCGGGCCCGCGCCTATGTCCGCGCCCGGATGGAGGCCACGGCAGCCGCCTTCAAGAGCCTGTACGAGTCCATGCGGTCGGCCTTCCACCCCGCCGCCCCCAATGACAACGACGCCGCATCCGTCTTCGATCGGGCGGCCGGGCGGATCTGCAAGCGCTGCCCTCTGCAAACCGCCTGCTGGCAGCGGGACTACGTCTCCACCTTCAACGCCCTCAACGACGCCCTCCCCGCCATGCTGGAGCGGGGCCGGGGGGAGAGTGGAGACTTCCCCGCCTACTTCTCCAACCGCTGCATGAAGTTCCCGGAGTTTCTCTCTGCCGCCAACGAGGAGCTGGCCGCCCTGCTGTGCCGGCGGCAGTTCCAGAGCCGCCTCAGCGAGAACCGCTCGGCGGTGTGCCGCCAATATGCCGAGCTGGCCGGGGTGCTGAACACGGCGGCGGCCGAGCTGGGGGCGGAGCTGGTACCCGACCCGGTGCGGGAAAAGCGCCTGCGGCAATACCTGACCGCCCAGGGCATTGATTGCCGCCTGGCCGCCTATTACGACCAGGCCGGGCACCTCCGCCTGGAGCTGGAGGGGGCGGGGCTGGCCCCCCTCCGCACCGAGGAGGGGACAGCCAAGCTTTCCAAGCTGGTGAACTTCCCCCTCCGGGCCGTGGAGGAGGGCCGCCGGGACCGGCTGGTGCTGGTACAGAGCGAGCCGTTGATGGCCGTGGCCGGGGTGGCCGCCAAAAAGAAGGACGGCCAGACCGTATCCGGCGACACAGGGGCCTGGTTCAAGCACGACGACGGCTCCCTCTATGTGCTCCTGTGCGACGGCATGGGCTCCGGCTCCCTGGCCGAGCAGGAGAGCGCCCTGGCCGTCCGCCTGCTGGAGCAGTTTCTCCGGGCGGGCGTCCGGCCGGAGAACGCCCTGCGCACCCTCAACTCCGCCCTGGCCCTGCGCAACGACGAGGCCGCCGGCGGCTTCACCACCATCGACCTGCTGCGGGTGGATCTGTTCACCGGTGAGGCCGGGGTGTACAAGTACGGCGCCGCCCCCACCTATGTGAAAAAGGGCTACTCCGTCAGCCGCATCACCGGCACGGCCCTCCCCGCCGGCCTCACCGCCGGAGAGGGGGTCTCCCCCGACGTGACCCGCCTCCAGTTGGAGGCCGGAGACTGTGTCCTTCTGGTCACCGACGGCGTGGCCGGCAGCGCATCCGACCAGTGGGTGCGTGACCGGCTGGCCGCCTTTGACGGCGGCAGCCCCCAGGAACTGGCCCAGACCCTCATTGACGACAGCGGCGCCCAGGTGGGCGCCGCCGACGACCGCACCGCCCTGGTCCTCAAGCTCGCCCGCCGGAGCGGATGAAACAGCAGCCCCCGGAACCAAAAGGTTCCGGGGGCTGTTTTTTGCAGTCCGGCAGGTGCTCTTTGTTTGAAAACCTCTACCTTTTCAAACAAACGTCTGTCCTCATATTTTTACATAATATACCACAAATGAAGGGCAAAAACAAGCGCTATTGCTAAAAATTTAGCAATAGCTTTTGTTTTGTCTGCCTGTTTTGACACTTCTGCCCGCAGGCTGAAAAAGCAGAGGTTTCCCAACAAAGCCCGAAAGAGGCGCAGCTCCTCGCCCTCCCCCTCCAAATGGTCATCCATTTTCGGATGTTTATATAGAGGCACCTGTTTTGAATAAGGAGGAACGTTTTTTATGAAAAAGCGAGTCTTGTCAGCGCTGCTCGCCCTTTCCACGCTGCTGACAACAGCACCCGCCGCATATGCGGCAGAGCCTGCCACCCAGTCGGACGGCGCCGAAATCGACTGGCCGGAGCCGACCTGCACCGTGGACTACACGCCGCAGTCCGACACGGTAAGCTGTGAATTTGTCGAAGAAACCGGGGACGCGCCCGCCAAGCTGGTCTACACCATCCAGGAGGGTGCAGAGGGCGACCAGGTTCTCGAACTGAGCAAGCTGGCGGACGCCCTTGCAGATACCGTGCAGTATCCTGGTGACGCGGCGCAGTTTGACATTGAAATTCACAATGAGTCCGGGAATTCCTACCGCTACAAACCCGGCAGCTTCACCCTGGCATCCGCCGATACAAGCGGCATGGAACAGAGTGAACTGCTCCCCGTGCTGGGCTATGACGGACAGTGGATCCCCTTCCGTTTTACCAGCAGCATGGTTTCCAACCAGATGCTCAAAGACCTGTTTAACACCAGCTCGGTCAATATTTCGCTTGAGCAGATTGTCACCCTATACGACACCCTGGCGGAAGAGGGTTATGACAGCCTGACAAACTACTTTGTGGCCTGGTATAACAAGAAGAACAGCACGGATTACGCCTCTTTTGACGCGATCATGGCGGTCGCCCCCGCCTTCTTTGAGGATATCCAGAAGGGCAATGCCATGAAATTCTCCTGCACCGCTGAACAATTTACTGAGTTAGAGGAGGCACACCCTGAAGTGATGCGCTGGGCCTACTTCCCCTCCGGAAAGGGGCCGGGAGACACCTTCCAGCTAAAGTGGCCGGAGTCCGGGCTTCAGACTGCCGGTTATGACGGCTGGTATCAGTCCATGTTTGCCTTCGCCTTCGGCGACGATATGGCCAACCTGAGCACATCCTCCTCCGGCCACACGTCCTGCCATGAGCGGGGCGTCGGCGACTACATGGAGGGAACTGACCTCTGGGAACAGACCGACGCATATTTCTGCGGGGACGGCCAGGCTCTGGCCCCCGAGTCCGGCTCAGTACTGAGCTACAGCGGCAAGTGGGCGCTGGATGGCCCATGTATCAGGAACGCATATGCAAATTATGAATTCTCTTTCTACGGCTCCATCACTCTGGAGGAGGTCGGTCCGGTTACCATTACGCCGGTGGATATGACCCTGTATATCGGCGGCAGCTCCGACTATTGGGAGGACGTCGACGGCACCCACCTTCCCGACGCCGACAGCGGAATCCCCGCCCCCCATTTCTACGTGGAGAGCAGCGAAATCCCGGCGGAGCGTCTGGCTGGCATCACCTTCCACGGCACCGGCGCGGACGGTACGGAAAAGTCCTGGAAGCTGGCGCCCTACGGCGGTGAAGGGGGCCAGCAGGCCATCGGCGAGGACGGCCGAAAGGTGTGGGATATCGTCTCGGCGGACCCCGCCACCGCCGCCGATGCCTCCTGCCTCTACTTTGCGGATGAGGCGTGCACCATTCCCGCCAGTACAGACAACATCGCCGGAAACCACTTCACTCACCTCTATGCCGCCATCAGCACATCTGACGCCAGCGGTGCGGGCAACACCGGCCTGTATGCCGAGGTGAACGGCCAGAAATACGCCCTGCGGTACGGCGTTGGCACGCTGACCGTCCGCTCGGTGACCAACGACGCCACCGGGGGTGAGCCCTACACCTTCGACGCGGTTCACAGTGCGCACAGCACCGTGGAGGCGGCCGCCGGTGACACAGCCGCAGCGGAGACCGCCACGGACGGCGGCTCCAACGCGGGCGTAGTTGCGCCCGCGGGCACGAAGTACACCGTCAACGGCCACGAGAACTGGGCGATGGTGGGCGATGAGCAGCCAAGCATCCTGTTCGACGACGTGCTCAGCAGCTACGAGCTGGACGGCGGCGCGGAATCCGAGGTGGGCCAGACCATGCTGGAAAAGGCCGTCATCGACAACGCCGACGCGCTTGGTCTGGACAACCCCAACGGCCGCCAGTATGAGAGCAAATACTTCGACCTGGTGGACGCCGGAGACGGCAACGTCTGGGTCAAGGCTGACCGGCAGCTCGTCATCTACTGGCCCTACCCCGACGGGATCATCTATGAGACGGCGGGCAGCTATGACTTCGACGTGTTCCACTTCACCGGCCTGCACCGCGAGTACACAACCAACGGCGAGGTGCAGGCGATGGTGAATCAGGCGGCCGCAAACATCAACAATGAAAAGGGCGGGGCCGCCAGCAACAAAACGCTCTCCCTGCAGGTGGAGAAGGTCGTGCTGACCGAGCACGGCATCCAGCTCATTGTGGATCAGGACCGTTACGGCTTCTCTCCCTTTGTGCTGTCCTGGGCAAAAAAGGACACCGGCGGCGGGGATCACGGCGGCACCACCTACTACACCCTGCGCTATGAGAGCAACGGCGGCACGAAGTACGACAGTGAGCGGTACCGCCGCAACACCCTGGTAGAGCTGGACAAGCAGCCCGTCCGGGAGGGCTACACCTTCACCGGCTGGTACGCCGACAAGGCCCTGACCGAGCCCATCGACGACATCCGCATGACCTCCAACAAGACCGTGTACGCCGGCTGGGAAAAGACCGGCGTGCCCGACCGGCTCAACGGCGACGACCATTTCGCCTACATCATCGGCCGGGACGACGACCTGGTTCACCCCGAGGCCACCATCACACGGGCCGAGGTGGCCACCATCTTCTTCCGCCTGCTCACCGACGAGGCCCGGGCGGAGTACCTGACCGAGACCAGCCCCTTCCACGACGTGGCCCCCGACGCGTGGTACGCCACCGCCGTGGCCACCATGGAGGCCATGGGCATCGTGGAGGGCCGCGCCCCCGCGGTCTTTGACCCCGACGCACCCATCACCCGGGGCGAGTTCGCGGCCATCGCGGCCCGCTTTGACAGTGCGCCCTATGACGGCGCGGACCGCTTCACCGACATCGGCGGCCACTGGGCGGCGGAGTACATCAACTAGGCGGCGGTGAAGGGCTGGGTGGAAGGCCAGCCGGACGGCAGCTTCGCCCCTGACCGGAGCATCAGCCGGGCCGAGGCGATGACACTGGTGAACCGGGTGCTGGGCCGCCTGCCCGAGACCGCGGACGATCTGCTGGACGGCATGATCACCTGGCCCGACAACCCGCCGGATGCCTGGTACTATCTGGCGGTCCAGGAGGCCACCAACAGCCACGACTACGGGCGCAAGGCCGACACTGTCCACGAAACCTGGACCGGCCTCCAGCCTGTGGAGGACTGGACACGCTACGAGCAGTAAGCCTGCTTTTCCGCAAAAAAACGCCTGTACCGACATGGTACAGGCGTTTTTTTGCGCTGTCTTACTGCTTGGAGAAGTGCTCCTTGCCGACGCCGCAGAGAGGACATACCCAGCTCTCAGGCACGCTCTCCCAGGCGGTGCCGGGGGCCACGCCGTTGTCGGGATCGCCCTCAGCGGGGTCGTACACGTAGCCGCAGATATCGCAGACATACTTATCCATGGTTATAGTCTCCTTTTTGATCAAATCGCAATTCATAGTATCACCCGGAGGCCGGGAATCCATGCCTTGCCGAACCCCCGCCTTTGTGGTATGATACATTTACTATTTATAACACATTGGGGGACACTGTGAAAATAGGCAAAATCACCATAAATTCAAAGCTGGCTTTGGCGCCCATGGCGGGAGTGACCGACCTAGGCTTCCGGACGGTGTGCCGGGAGCTGGGGGCGGGGTACACCGTGACGGAGATGGTCAGCGCCAAGGCCCTGTGCTATCAGGACAAAAAATCCCTTCCCCTGCTGGAGCTGGGCGAGGGGGAGCACCCGGCGGCGGTGCAGCTCTTCGGCAGCGACCCTTACTGCATGGAGCAGGCGGCGGGCATCGCCGCGGAGAAGTCGGGGGCGGACATTCTGGATATCAATATGGGCTGTCCGGTGCCCAAGGTGGCCAACTCCGGGGATGGCTCCGGCCTGATGAGGAACCCCGAGCTGGCGGTGAAGGTGGCCGAGGCGGTCATCCGGGGGGCGGGCGGACGGCCCGTCACCGTCAAATTCCGGCTGGGCTGGGACAAGGGCTCCATCAACTGCGTGGAGTTCGCCCAGGCCATGGAGGCCGCCGGTGTGGCCGCCGTGGCGGTCCACGGCCGCACCAAGGTGCAGATGTACTCCGGCCGGGCCAACTGGGACTATATCCGGGCGGTAAAGGAGGCCGTGTCCATCCCCGTCCTCGCCAACGGCGATGTCTTTGAGCCGGAGGACGCGGTTCACATTCTCAAATACACCGGGGCCGACATGGCCATGCTCGGCCGGGGCTGCTTCGGCAATCCCTGGCTCTTTGCGCGTGCCCAGGCCGCCCTGGAGGGGCGGCCGGTCCCGCCCCTGCCGCCGCTGGCCCGGCGGTGCGAGACGGCGGTGCGGCAGTTCCGCCTCTCCGCCGCTCAGAAGGGAGAGCACATCGCCTGCCTGGAGGCCCGGAAGCACTACGCCTGGTACCTCAAGGGGGTTCCCTACGCGGGGTATTATAAGGAACAGATCAGCAAAATCTCCACTCTGGAGGACATTGACCGCATCACCGCAGGCATACAGCGGGATCTGAGGGACTGACCGCCGGCAAACGCGCCGGCGAGGAGGTGAGAAAGGCATGACCGAGGAACAGGCGCTGGTACAGCAGGCCCGGCAGGGGGACGAGGGGGCCTTCGCCGCCCTGGTGGAACAGAATCAGGGGCGCATCTACCATCTGGCCCTACGTATGACGGGCAATCCCGACGACGCGGCGGAGCTGTGCCAGGAGGCCTTTCTCAACGCCTGGAAGGGCCTGGGGAAATTCCAGGGGGAGAGCTCCTTCTCCACCTGGCTCTACCGGCTGACCAGCAACGTGTGCATCGACTTTCTGCGGCGGGAGAAGCGGCGCAGTACCCTGTCCATGACGGTCTCCCTGGACGATGAGGAGGGCGCCCGGCAGGCCGAGCTGCCCGACGAGCGGTACAGTCCCCACCGCCAGGCGGAGCAGCAGGAGCTGCGGGACACCCTGCGGGCGGGCCTGCGGGCCCTGTCGGAGGAGCACCGGCAGGTGCTGATTCTCCGGGAGCTGGAGGGCCTCTCCTATGGGGAGATTGCCGCCCTGCTGGGGGTGGAGGAGGGCACCGTCAAGTCCCGCATCGCCCGGGCCCGGCTGGCCCTGCGCAAATATTTGCTGGAACAGGGGAACTTTTTCGGCTCCCCCTCGTCCAAAGCATAAACCAGATCCACGGGACGGAAAGGAGGCGGCGGCATGCTGACCTGTGAACAGGCGCTGGAGCTCATCAGCGCACAGCTCGACGGGGCGCTGACGGCGGAGGAGGCCGGGGCGCTGGACGAGCACCTGGCCCAGTGCCCGGCGTGCCGGGCGCTTCGGGCCGATCTCTCCACCCTGCACCAGCTTCTGCCCACTCTGGCGGAGGAGCCCCCCGCCGGGCTGAAGGACAACATTATGAAAGCGGTCCACGCCTCCAAATGCACCCCCTTCCACACCAGAAAGCGCCAGTGGCGCTGGCGCTCCTGGGCCTCTCTGGCCGCGGTGCTGGTGCTTGTACTGGTGGGCGGGCAGGCTGTGCACCTCTGGAGCCCTCCGGACAACTCCGGGAGCGTACCCAGAGCCAATCTTGCCGGGTTGACCGGAGCGGCCTCCGGCGGGAGCGCCGGACAAACCGCCCCGGCTCAGAAGGACCGCGCGGGCCCCGCCGGGGAGCCCGCCGAGGCCGCCAGCGGCAGCGCCGACGGCGCCAACCGGAAGGACAGCTCCGCCGGTGAGAGGCCCCAGAACCGGGACGTGACGCCACCCGCCGATGGACCGGAGGGCGGCCAGATACCGGCATCTGCTCAGGAGCCGTCTGTCTCCGCGCCGCCTGTCTCCGAGCTCCAGCCTACCCCGTCCGCGGGGCCCTCCGTCATGTCCCTGATGCCCGAGGACGCCCCGCAGGACACCCAGCCCCCCTCCTCCGCCCTGACGGAGGAGGGCGCACGCCAGGCGCTGCTGGAGTGGCTGGGCCAGCCCGACGCGCCTCTGACCTCCCTTGGCCGGTCGGAGGATGGGACGGCCTACCGCTTCCAGACGGAGGACGGGGCTCTTTACTCCGTCCCTCTGGACGGGAGTCCCATCGCTGCGGAACCCTCCTGACCTGCACACGCGGCCGGTGTTACCGGCCGCGTGTTTTTATTCGGCTGCGGCACATTGAGTCTGTCTCCCCGCTCGGCTCCGGCCCCAAGCTTGTCCCCCGGCGGACATTCCCTTCCCCTCTCCCGCGTGCAAATTTCCCCCCTGCGGACTGCCGCGGGGTATTTTGCGCGATTTTTCTAAAATTTCAGTTGTATCTCCGGTTGATTTAATGTATAATGAACAACAGGCAGTCCTCCGTCCCCCTCGGGAGCCCTGCCCAGACGATTCCAAATGTAAGGAGAGGAAACAAGTATGAGCTATTCCGTACAAAACATCCGCAACGTCTGTCTGCTGGGCCACGGTGGAAATGGTAAGACCTCCCTGGCCGAGAGCATGCTGTATTTGACCGGTGGCACCGTGCGGCTGGGCAATCCCGCCGACGGGAATACCGTTTGCGATTACGACCCCGAGGAAACCCGCCGTCAGATTTCCATCTCCACCGCGGTGGCTCCCGTGGAGTACAACGGCTGTAAGATCAACGTGCTGGACACGCCGGGCTACTTTGACTTTTCCGGCGAGGTGATCGAGGCCCTCCAGGTGGCCGACGCGGCCATCATCGTCTGCTCCGCCAAGGCGGGCATGAGCGTGGGCGCGGAGAAGGCGTGGAAGCTGTGCGAGCAGCGCAGGCTGCCCCGGCTGCTCTACATCTCCAAGACCGACGAGGAGAACTCCGACTACAACGCCGCCTTCGACACCCTGCGGGAGCGCTTCGGCAAGAATATCGCCCCCGTGGCCGCCCCCATCTGGGACGCGGACAAGAAGGTCATTGGCTTTATCGACGTGCTCCACAAGCGCGCCTTTGAGGCCGGCCCCAAGGGCGAGCGCATCGAGATCGACGTCCCTGACGACAAGAAGCCCGTGCTGGACGAGCTGTACGATGCCCTCAAGGAGTCGGTGGCTGAGACCAGCGAGGAGCTGATGGACAAGTACTTTTCCGGTGAGGACTTCACCTACGCCGAGATGATCCAGGGTCTGCGCCAGGGCGTGAAAGACCTGTCCCTCTTCCCCGTTGTGTGCGGCTCCGCCGTCTCCGGCCTGGGCACCCGCATGCTGCTGGACATCATCGTGGAGCTGCTGCCCTCCCCCCTGGAGGGCCGCCCCCTCATGGGCGAGAACGCCGACGGCGAGGTGGACGAGTTCGTGCCCTTCCCCGGCGCCCTGCCCGCCGCCCTGGTGTGGAAGACCGTCTCCGACCAGTACGGCAAGTACTCCTTCGTGAAGGTCATCTCCGGCAACCTCAAGCCCGACATGCAGCTGGTCAATTCCCGCACCGGCGCCACGGAGAAGCTGGGCCGCCTGTACGTGATGAAGGGCAAGAAGGCCGAGGAGGTCAAGGAGCTGGAGTGCGGCGACATCGGCGCCATCGGCAAGATGGAGAAGGTCAAGACCGGCGACACCCTCTCTGATCCCCGCAAGGTGGTCAAGCTGGAACCCATCCCCTTCCCCGAGCCCTGCTACTCCGTGGCTATCACCCCCAAGACCAAGGGCCAGGAGGACAAGATCGCCGCCGGCCTCATCCGCCTGAACGAGGAGGATCTGACCTTCAACTGGGTCAACAACGCCGAAACCCGCCAGATGGTGGTCTCCGGCACCGGCGACATGCAGATGGACGTGATTCTCTCCCGGCTGAAGAGCCGCTTCGGCGTGGACGCCGAGCTCTCCGAGCCCCGGGTGCCCTACCGCGAGAAGATCCGCAAGAAGGTGGAGGTGCAGGGCCGCCACAAGAAGCAGACCGGCGGCCACGGCCAGTTCGGCGACGTGTGGATGCGCTTTGAGCCGGGCGACACCGAGGAGCTCCAGTTTTGCGAGGAGGTCGTGGGCGGCGCGGTGCCCAAGAACTACTTCCCCGCCGTGGAGAAGGGCATGCGGGAGGCCGTGGTGCACGGCGTGCTGGCCGGCTACCCGGTGGTGTACCTGAAGGCCACCCTGTACGACGGCTCCTATCACCCGGTGGACTCCTCCGAAATGGCCTTCAAGACCGCCGTGCAGATCGCCTACAAGACTGGCATGCCCCAGGCCAGCCCCGTGCTGCTGGAGCCCATCGGCGAGCTGAAGGTCACCATCCCCGACAGCTACATGGGCGACGTCATCGGCGATCTGAACAAGCGCCGGGGCCGCG
>ERZ836939.2400-NODE-2400-length-18395-cov-7.960578_pt1 | contig 18395 bp, 16 predicted proteins | sample MGYA00519912_ERZ836939 | MGnify/ENA primary metagenome ERZ836939 (study PRJEB31850, sample SAMEA3708810) | human gut metagenome | biome: human gut; feature: human-associated habitat; material: faeces | place: China | collected 2014 ...
AAAAGGGCTTGTCGCACATGCGACAAGCCCTTTTTCCTATTCAAACTGATTGACTAATTCTATGAGTTTTTCTTTATGCTGGGGATACCATTCGCCGTAGGACTGGTTGGCATCGAGAAGGGTCTGGTTGAGGGCCAGGAAGAAGTCGGGCAGGTGCTCGATGGTGATGACACCGATTTGTTCGCCCATGACGCCTTCACCGATGGCGTAGTTGCCGCCGGCGTAGATGTTGAAGGCCGGTTCCATCTTGTCGCCGACTTTTTTGCTGGCGCCGCGCAGGCCCAGAGGAGCCAGCTGCTGGACCGTGCAGTTCGACGGACAGCCAGAGAAGTGGCATTTCGGCAGGAAGTGGCTGTCGATGCCGCGGTCTTTGAAGAGCTGGGCCAGTTTGACGAAGGTGCCGTGAGAATCGCGCAGGCCCTGCTGGCAGACCGTAGCGCCGATGCAGCTGACGGAATGTTCAAAGGCCGTCGTCGCCGTGTCGTCCGCCGTGAGGGCAGCGACTTTACGGGCTTCGTCTGCCGTGAGGTTGATGATGTAAGCCGTTTCGTCGGCATTGAGGCGGATTTCTGCGCCTTCCATGGTCTGGAGGGTCTTGAGCAGTTCGCGGAAGACGGAGAGTTTCGGCGTGCCGCCTAAAGGCTTGTATTCGACGTAATAGAGGCCGTCCTGTTTCTGTTTGCCAATGCGGCCGTCTTCGAGGACACTGTCATCGGCGCCGCTCTTAGCTAACGGCGTTTCTTCTTCGATGGTCAGGCGGTAATCGCCTTCGGCCTTGGCTTTGGCGACGGCATCGCGGACGGCCTGGCGGAAGGCATCGTCGCCGAGCTTGGTGAGGATGAAACGCGAACGGTTCTGGCCGCGGTGTTCATAGTCGCCGTATTTCATGTAGACGTCCCGGCCATAGCCCAGGATGTAATAGGAAATATCCAGCGGATCGACGCCTTCGTCGATGAGGATACCGAAGCGCGAGCCGTTGAGTCCGAAGCCGCCGCCGGCATAGACGTCAAATTTGTGGTCCGGACGGGCGACGAAGCCCAGGTCCTTGAAGGTCGCATGGCCTTCGTTGTCCAGGCCGCTGGAGAAGCTGATTTTATATTTACGCGGCAAGTTGAATTTGGGAATGCAGTTGATGACGAAGTTGGCCGCTGCCTTGATGTACGGCGTCATGTCGAAATATTCGCCCGGAGCGACACCGTGGAGCGGGCTGGCCGTGATGTTGCGCGGATTGTCGCTGCCGGCGCCGACGCAGTAGATGCCGTGGTCGAAACATTCCTGATAGAGGGCGAGGACTTCTTTTTCGCCCAAATGATGGAGCTGCAGGGCCTCACCTGTCGTGAAGTGGACGAGGTCGATGTCGTAGCGGTCGAGGACGTCCTTCAGGAAAGCGATGTGTGCCGGTTCGATGGCACCGCCGGAAAAGCGCAGGCGCAGCATGCTGCTATGGGCCCCCCGTTCGCCATAGCTGCCGAACTTGCCCGACGTGCCCTTATATTTGGCCGGCGGTAATTCCTTGGCGTAAAAAGCCCGCGTTGCTTCGACGAACTGTGGGAAGCGGCGGCTGATTTCTTCCTTTGTTTCTTTTGTGATTTGAGTCATTTCATAAACACCCCTTATTTAATCCTAATCTCAAAACTATACTAGATTTGTACCCTATTATAACAGACTTTTTTAAAGAGGGCAAAAAGATTCACCAGAAAATTTGCTTTTTGTTATATTTTTGTTTAATCTCAAGATATATAATAAAAGAAATTTTAGAGAAACCAGGTGAGGACTATGCAACTCCGGGACTGGCCGCTGCGCAAGCGCCTCCTTTTTTCCAACTTCATCATGATTTTCATTCCCGTCCTGTTTACGGCCGTCGTCAGCATCGCCATCTTTTTGGCCCTGCAGTTCGGCAACATTAACCGGGCCAGTATCATTTCCTTTATCTGGCCCGAGAGCGGTCAGAACATGTCCATCCAGTTCGAGTTGAGCCGCCTCCGTGTCCGGGACGACCAGTATAATGGCAACATGGACCGTCTCCTCCAGGCCGCCGATCATTTGGAGGACCAGGGCCTCAATGTATCCATTTGGCGCGATAAGGAAGACCTCTACGATACGGATGGCATCGACAAGGTGTACCTGCGCCAGCAGGTCATGGCCGGTCATCGTCAGGGCCATGCCGACTTTACCTGGACTGGCGAAGGCCTGCGCTTTTACTACGTCTCGCCTCATACGGACATCCATTTGGCCGTCGCCGGTGCCGTGCCGAGTTATCCCGAAAACGAGTACATCGACTTGTCATCGAAGGACATCTTGAAGGTCGCCTTTTACGTCCTGGCTATTCTGACTATCTTGCTGACCATCCTCGTCGGCCTGAAACTGTCGCGCTGGATGGCCGGCCAGATCGTCGGTCCCGTCGAAAGGCTGCGCAATATGGCCGATGCCATCAGCCAGGGCGATTTGGACCATCCCGTCCCGATTTTGTCGCGTGACGAAATCGGCGATACCTGCCAGGCTTTTGAAAAGATGCGCCTCCAGCTGCGGGCTGCCCGGGATACGCGGGATAAATACGACAAGAACCGCAAGGAACTCCTGGCCGGCATTTCCCATGATTTGTCGACGCCTTTGACGAAAATCGAAGGCTATGCCAGCGGCATCCTCGACGGCATCGCCAATACGCCGGAAAAAGAACGGCACTACCTGGGCATGATCGTCGATACGTCGCGCCACATGGCCAGCCTGGTCCGGACGCTCTTCCTCTTTTCCAAGCTCGACCTGGGTCAGGTGCCCTTCCATTGGGAAGACGTCGACGTGGCGGCCTACTTAAAGGATTATATCGGTGAACAGGCCGACCATTTCCACCAGCAAGGGCTGGACGTGACCTTCCAGTCCTCCCTGGACAAGGCCGTCATTTCTATGGACCGTCAGCAGTTCCAGCGGGTCATTGAAAATATCCTGGGCAACAGCCTGAAATATAAAGACCAGGCCGTCGGCCATCTGGCCATTACCCTGACCGATGGCGGGGAAGGGGCATATCTCCTTTCCTTTGCCGATGACGGCTGCGGCGTCGAAGAGAAGGAACTGCCGAAGCTCTTTGAAAGTTTCTACCGCACCGACAAGGCCCGGACCAATGTGGCCAAGGGAAGCGGCTTGGGACTGGCCGTGGTCCAGCAGATTGTCCATGCCATGAAGGGAAAAATCTGGGCCCAGGCGACAGTGCCTAAGGGATTGACCATTTGCATTTCGTTACCGAAAGGGGAATCACATACATGAAACGTATCTTGATTATTGAAGACGACCAGGGCATTGCCGAATTGGAAAGGGACTACTTGGAAGCCAATGGCTTCAGTGCCGACATCGCGGTCGATGGCAAGATAGGGGAAAAGAAAGCCCTGGAAGACGCCTATGACCTCATCCTGCTGGACATCATGCTGCCCAGCCGCGATGGCTTCCAGATTTGCCGGACTATCCGCGAAGCCAAGGACATCCCGATCCTCATGGTATCGGCCCGGCAGGAAGACATCGACAAGATCCGCGGCCTCGGCCTGGGCGCCGATGACTACATCGTCAAGCCCTTCAGTCCCAATGAGCTCGTAGCCCGCGTCAAAGGCCACCTGGCCCGGTATGAACAGCTCACGTCCCGCGAAGTCCATCGCGACGTCCTGCACTACGGCGATTTGGAAATCGATGAGAGCGGCCACCGCGTCTTCGTCAAGGGGAAAGAAGTGACCCTGCCCAATAAGGAATTCGAGCTCCTCTTGTTCTTTGCCAAGAATCCGGGCATCGTCTTCAGCAAGGAGACCCTCTTCGACCGCGTCTGGGGCAGCGAAGCCCTGGGGGAAACGGCGACCGTGTCGGTCCACGTCAACCGCATCCGCGAAAAAATCGAAGAGGATACGGCCAACCCCCGCTACATCGAAACGGTCTGGGGCGCCGGCTACCGCTTCCGGGGTTAGCCTGACGGAATTTTTTACGGTCCTTTCTCGTTTTGTTATCGCTCTGTTTATCTTTTATTTAACTTCCCTTCCTATACTGATACCATCAAAACGGTAACGAATAGGAAGGGGAGTTTTTATTATGTATGAATTTCGTGCAAAACAGGAAGACGTGGCCCTGTCGGTATGGCAGCGCCTGTGGCAGAAAATCATGGCTTCGCCGGCTGTCATCCTCCTGGTCCTGTCAGCCATCCTCTGTTTTGTGGCCAACCACCTGCTGGTCGTCACGGACCCTGTCGAATCGAACTATGTTCTGACAGCTAAGGAAATGCTCGCTTCTGGTGACTACTTCTCACCGCGCATCTTCGGCAATTACTGGTACGATAAACCGATTTTCTTCTATTGGGAACTCATTGCCGCCTTCAAGCTCTTCGGCATCAGTAATTTCTCGGCCCGCTTTTTCCCGGCCCTATTCGGTATGGCCGGCATCCTCCTGGCCTATGGCTTCACGGCCCGCCTCTACGATAAGAAGACGGGATTCCTGACCGGCCTCATCTTGCTGACGACGGTAGAATATTTTTACCTCTCCAAGGCCATCATTACGGATATGACCCTCTTCGTCTTTTATTCGGCCTGCCTCATGGCCTTTTACATCGCCTACAGCGAAGGCAAGCCGCGCTGGTATTACCTGGCCTACGCCTTTGCCGGCCTGGCCGTCCTGACCAAAGGGCCTATCGGCTTCTTCCAGCCCGGGCTGATCATCCTGCTTTTCCTCGTATGGCGCCGGGACCTCAAGGCTCTGCTGCACATCAAGCTCTTTTCCGGCCTGATCCTGTTCCTGGCCATCACCCTCATCTGGTATGGTCCGATGTACGCCATGCATGGCAGCGACTTCGTCAGTCAGTTCATCGGTGTCCATAACGTCCTGCGGGCTACCGTTTCCGAACATCCTCAGTTCAATGTCTGGTATTATTACAGCGCCATCTTCCTGGCCGGCTTCATACCCTGGGTCTTCACCCTGCCCCTGGCCTGGCGCGACTATGGCCTGACCCGGAAAATCGCGGCGGCCTGGCGGGAAAAACGACTGCGCCTGCCTGCCTTGTCCATGAAGACCCAGTTCCTCATCGTCTGGGCGGCTGCGATTTTCGTGACCTATCAGCTCATGGCGACGAAATACATGACCTATACCTTCCCGTATATGATTCCCCTGGCCATCGGCTTTGCGTCGTATTTGAAGAAATATGACCGCCTGGTCCTCAACATGGCCGGCATCGTCCTGGCCATTTACGTAGCCGCTACCTGTACAGTCATCGTGCCTCAGTGCCAGCAGGCTTCGGCTTATGATGCCGCCCAGGTCGTCAGTGGCCTGGCCGATAATGAAACGGCTGTCGTCACCTATGGCGGCCGCTACCCTGTATCCCTGACCTATTATTCCAATCATCCGGCTCACCGCCTGGAACCGGCTGAAGACATCGCTCATATGCTGCCTGGCGGCATCAGCTGGAATGCCAAGAACGTCATGCCCTTCATGGCTATCGAAGACCTGCCCGACCATGCTAAAGTCCTGGCCGTTGTCCGCGACCGCGATGAAGCCCACTTCCTCCAGGAAGTACCGGGGACCTGGAAATGGCGCACCCAGAAAGGCGTTTGGGCCATATACCAAAAAGAAGCTGATTTGTAGCCCTCTTGAAATGGCCTTGTGACTGAATTGTAACGGCTCATGCGTATACTATAGTCAACCTTAAATAAGGAGGATGATACTTATGAAGAAGTTCAACTATATAGTACGTATGATGCTGGTTTTGGTCGTCACCTTCATGACCTTCAGCGGTGCCGCCCTGACGGCCCAGGCCGCAGGCCCTAGAGATTATCCGCAGCGCTGGGAACAGCGCGATGACCGCGACTATCGTCATGATGACCGCAACTGGGAAAAAGAACGGAAAGATTGGGAAAAGAACCATAAGACATCGACCCAGAAAGATGTCGACAAAGCCAACCGTAAGGCCAACATCGCCATCGGCGTGGCCGCCGTCGCCACCATCATCGCCTTGACGAAGTGAGTGGGAATAATAGTGGCTAGTGGTTCATGGCTCTCCTTATAGGAGAGCTGTCAGCGAAGCTGACTGAGAGGTTGCTCTTTAAAGTTTGTAGTACGGAGTTTGTAGTTTGGAGAAGATGGTTTTAAATTTAAAACCATTCGCTAGCCACGAACCACTTAAAAGGGGCTGTCGCACATGCGACAGCCCCTTTTTTTCGACGAACGATGAACGACCTACGACTCTAACCGCTAACCGCTAACCCCTAACCGCTAACCCCTAACCGCTAACCCCTAACCGCTAACCCCTAGTCCCTAACCCCTAACCCCTTTCAATTCTCGTCCCGTCTGTTATAATAGGGAGTGCAATTAGATTCTGTTTATAAAGGAAGTGTTTATATCATGAAATTAACGGACCGCCTGGCTGCGGCTGTATCCCTCATTCCACAGGGGGCCGTCATTGCCGATATCGGGACCGACCACGCCTATATCCCGGTCTCCGTCTGTGAGAGCGGCCATTGTCCGTCGGCCATTGCCGCCGATATCGTTCCGGGACCGTTGGCAGCGGCCGTGGCCCACGTCCGCGGTGCCGGCTTGACCGACCGCATCGACTGCCGCCTGGGCGACGGCCTGACCTGCATCAAAGCAGGGGAAGTCGACGGCGCTGTCATTTGCGGCATGGGCGGCCCGCTGATGGTGCGGATACTCCAGACTTCCTATGCGGTCTGGCAGTCTTTGAAATTTGTCGTCTTGCAGCCCCAGAGCGATGCCGGTGCCTTGCGCCGCTACCTGTACGAGCATGGCTGGCACATCGAAGACGAACAGCTGGTCATCGACGATGGCCGCCTTTACGAACTGATGCGGGCCGTGCCGGGACAGGCCGGGGCCCTGCCGGACTGGATCTATGACATCGGTCCCGTGAACTGGCAGCGCCGCGACCCGCTGCTCAGCCGCAAGATAGACATTCTCATGGAAACAAAAGGGCACATCCTGGAAGGCCTGAAAAAGAGCCGCAAAGATGTGCACGAACGGATGGAGAAAATAGAAAGCGAATTGCGCTTCTGGAGGGAATTGAAATGGCAACTACAGTAGGTGAAATCGTCAAAGTATTGAAAGCTTGGGCGCCGTTGTCGCTCAAAGAATCGTGGGATAATCCGGGCCTGCTCATCGGCAGCCCTGACGAACCGGTCGATAAACTCATGGTCACCCTGGACGTCATGATGGGGACCGTCGATTATGCCATCGAACACGGCGTCCAGATGATTGTCAGCCATCACCCGGTCATTTTCGATGGCTTGAAATCCCTGCGGACCGACACGTACAGCGGCCGCATGTACCAAAAACTCCTGGCCCACCACATTTCCGTCTACAGCGCCCATACCAACCTGGACAGTGCCGACGGCGGCGTCAATGACGTCCTGGCCCGCCTCCTGGGCTTGACGGATTTGAAGGGCCTCGTCCCCGTAGCCGAAGATAAACTCTATAAAATCGCCGTCTACGTCCCGGAAAGCCATGGTGACGCCGTCCGCCAGGCCTTGGCCGACGCCGGTGCCGGCTATATCGGCAACTACAGCGACTGTTCCTTCACGGCCAAAGGCGAAGGCCGTTTCAAAGCCCATGAAGGGACGCATCCCTTTATCGGTGAAATCGGGCAAGTCGAAAAAGCGGCAGAAGAACGGATCGAAACCATCGTACCCGAAAGCAAGCTCCATCAGACCGTACAGGCCATGCTGGCCGCTCATCCCTATGAAGAACCGGCGTATGACCTGTATCCGCTGAAAAATGCCGGCCATCCCTTCATGATGGGCCGCGTCGGGACCTGGCCGACACCGGAACCGGCTATGGACGTCTTGAAGAAAATCAAAGGCCTCCTTCATCGCGATGCCTTGTCCTATGCCGGCGATACGGATGTCATCGTCCGCCGCGTCGCCCTTCTCGGAGGCGGCGGAGCTGTCTTCATCAAACTGGCGAAAGACGCCGGCGCCCAGCTTTACCTCACAGGTGACGTCAAATACCACGACGCCCAGGAAGCCATCCGCCAGGGCATCGTCGTCGCCGACGGCGGCCACTTCGGCACCGAATCGCCTGTCGTCGCCGACCTCTGCCGACGCCTGGAACGAGCTGCCGAAGAACAGCAATGGCACATCACCTGCGAAACCGACCCGACCAGTAAGGACATGCTGCATTATATGTAAAGCGCCTTACGGCGCGCCGTTCGCAGGTCGCAGGCCGCAATGGCTCCCCTGATAGGGGAGCTGTCAGCAAAGCTGACTGAGAGGTTGATTTCCTGTCAGATAGTGCCGCTGTGAAATTCAACCACAGCCCATCCTTGTCCAATGGCGAGGTTTTACGAGCCACGGCTCTTTCCTCGGATTTAGATGCGGCAGTTCACTGCGACAGACTCATGATTGTATTACGACCATGTGTTACCTGTCATAAATTCCGGCTGTGCCCAAGATTCACGGCGGGACGCCTTTTAGGCGTCCCCTACGGTATCGCATACAGGCGATGAATGGAATATCGTTTACGGGATATAATAAAAACACATGGCAAAGGCCTTGTGCGTAGGGGCTGTCCCAAAGGGCAGCCCGCTGTGAAATTCAACCACAGCCCATTCTTGTCCAATGGCGAGTTTTTACGAGCCACGAGCCACGAACAACGAGCCACGGCTCTTTCCTCGAATTTAGAGGCGGCAGTTCACTGCGACAGACTCATGATTGTATTACGACCATGTGTCACCTGTCATAAATTCTGGCTGTGTCCAAGATTCACGGCGGGACGCCCTTTGGCCGTCCCCTACGATAGCCCCGGATGGGGCAATTTTACGAGCCGAGGGGTTACTCGAGGCGATGTCGTCAATTTGAGCTTGTCGCCGCGTAGCGGCATCTGAGTCCCAAGCGGCCTGCGAACGGCGAAATGCGGCCTGCGGGGCCGTTAGGCCCTAAACTCGATGAACGACGAACGAAAACGCGGCCTACGGGGCCGTCAGGCTCCTACAATTATCGCATAGCCGAATTGTAGGGGCTTCCGCGTGGGAAGCCCGCTAGAGAGGTTCAACCACAGCCTATTCTGATATAATGGTAAGCTTTTACGAGCCACGGCCTTTTCCAAGGCGACCAGCGAACTGCGGGGCCGTCAGGCTCCATTAATTCCCATAGAAAGGAAACGTATCATGACTAAAGAAGAACATGTAAGACATTTATTAGAAGACCCGGTATATGCCATTATGGGCAACGAGGAACTCTGCCTGGGCCGTAGCAATATGGACGTCGCCAAGGAATTGATCGCGGCTGGCGTCACGATCATCCAGTACCGCGAAAAACATAAGAAATGGCGCGCCAAGTACGAAGAAGCCAAAGCCATTGCCCAGCTCTGCCACGAACACGACGTGACCTTCATCATGAACGACTCGACAGACCTGGCCATCGCTTGCGGCGCCGACGGCATCCACGTCGGCCAGGATGATGCACCGGCCCAGATCGTCCGTCAGCTCGCCGGCCCGGACGTCTTCATCGGTGTATCGACCAATACCGTCGATGAAATGAAACAGGCCCTGGCTGACGGAGCTGATTACGTCGGCTTCGGTCCCATGTTCCCGACACAGTCCAAGAAAGACGCCGACGAAGTCGTAACGCCTGAAGCCAAGGAATATGCCCTTAAATTCGACCTGCCCGTCGTCACCATCGGCGGCATCAGCCTGGCCAACATCCGCAGCCTCTATGACGAAGGCTTCCGTTCCTTTGCCATGATTTCCGCCATCGTAGGCCAAAAAGACATCAAAGGCGCCGTAGAAAAAATCCGCCGGACCTTGCGTTAGCTATAAGCGAATAGAGCTTATAGCGCCGGTCGCAGTTCGCAGACCGCCGTCCGCAATGGCTCCCCTGATAGGGGAGCTGTCAGCAAAGCTGACTGAGAGGTTGATTGGCTGTTTCCTCGGACTCATATGCGGCGTTGCCGCGACAGACTCATGAAATAAACGCAGTTTGCAGGCCGCAGATGGCCGGCCGCAATGGCTCCCCTAATAGGGGAGCTGTCAGCAAAACTGACTGAGAGGTTGATTTCCTGTCAGATAGTGCCGCTGTGAAATTCAACAATAGCCCATTCTTGTCCAATGGCGGGGGGGTACGAACCACGAACCACGAACCACGAGCCACGGCTTTTTCCATGAGCCGAGGGGTTCCCGAGGCGATGTCGTCAATTTGAGCTTGTCGCCGCGCAGCGGCAACTGAGTCCAAGGCGGCCTGCGGGGCCATCAGGCCCCTGATTCGATGAACGGAATCGGCCTGCGGGCCCGTCAGGCCCTTGACTCTCATCATCAAATATGGTATCCTATACGAATGATGAGTATGAAAAGCAATCGCTAGTGCTTTTGCATTAGAGGAAAGTCCGAGCTCCGTAGGGCAAGATGCCGGCTAACGGCCGGCGAAGGTGACTTTAGGGATAGTGCCACAGAAATGTGTACCGCCACGCAAGTGGTAAGGGTGGAACGGTGCGGTAAGAGCGCACCAGCGGTGCAGTAATGCATCGGCTAGGTAAACCCCATCTGGAGCAAGACCGAATAGGGGAGGGATGAAGCGGCCCGCTGATCTTCCGGGTTGTGTCGCTTGAACATGCCGGCAACGGTATGTCTAGATAGATGATTGCTGCTGCGCAAGCAGAACAAAACTCGGCTTACTGATTACTCATCACCTTGTGAATCTAAAAGGACTGTTACACGAAGGCATAGGCCATCGTGGACAGTCCTTTTTTTATGTTTGAAAACGGCCATTTCATCACGATGAACGATGAACGACCTACGATGAACGGAACGGCGGCCTGCGAACGGCGAACTGCGGCCTGCGGGCCTTTAGCCCTACAAGCCCTTTACATTTCCCCTTGTCCATGATATCATTTCAATAAGTGGTTTCAGATGGTAATAAACCATAATAATGAATTACCATGATAATGAATACTTAAGCAAACAAAAGCGAGGGATTTAAGTTGGCATTAATCGTTAAGAAGTTCGGCGGCAGCTCCGTTGCGACACCGGACAAAATGCGGGCTATTGTACAACGAGTCTTAAAAGGCAAAAAGCCTGAAGACAAAATCGTCATCGTTGTTTCGGCAATGGGGGATACTACCGACGATTTAGTGGCATTAGCAAAGCAGATTACCTCTAAGACTTACGGCCGTGAAATGGATATGCTCCTGACGACGGGCGAACAGGTCTCCATCGCCCTCATGGCTATGGCTTTCCAGGAAGCCGGCCAGAAGGCTATTTCCTTTACCGGTGCTCAGGCCGGCATCAAGACCAGCGATGCCTTTAACAAAGGCCGTATCCTGGCATTGAAACCGGGCCGCATCATGAAAGCGCTGGATCAGGGCAATATCGTCGTCGTCGCTGGCTTCCAGGGCATTACGGGCCATGGCGATATCACGACGCTGGGCCGCGGCGGTTCCGATACGACAGCCGTTGCCATTGCCGGTGCCATCCATGCTGATGTTTGTGAAATCTATACCGACGTTGACGGCGTATACACGTCCGATCCCCGTGTCGTTCCCAATGCAAGGAAAATCGAACAGATTACATACGGCGAAATGCTGGAAATGGCGAAACTCGGCGCCGGTGTCATGCAGCCCCGTGCCGTCGAAATGGGCAGCCGCTTCGGCGTCCCCATCCATGTACGCTCGACTTTTTCTGAAGATGAAGGAACTATGATACAGGAGGATTGCTCTATGGAAGTCAAACAGTATCTCATCCGCGGCGTCGCTTCGGATAAAAATGTTGCAAAAATCACCGTTTTAGGGATTCCCAATAAACCGGGCTTCGCTTATCGCGTTTTCGCTGAATTGGCAGAAAAACACGTCGACGTCGACGTGATCGTCCAGAGTGTCCGCATTGCCAACGAAGGCGTAATGGATATTACCTTTACCATTGCCCGTACGGACCTGGAACAGGCCAAAGCTGTCTTTGCCAATCTGCGCAAGGAAATGCCTGTCGAAGATATCCTCATCGATGATAAGATGGCTAAAGTTTCTGTCGTCGGTGCTGGCATGGCCGGTCATCCGGGCATCGCTGCCGGCATGTTCGGTGTCCTCGGCGATAACGGCATCAATATCGAAATCATTTCCACTTCGGAAATCAGCATCACCTGCCTGATTGCAGAAGATGTCATCGACAAAGCCGTCAAAGCTATCCACGCGCACTTCTTCGACGAAGACTGAGGGGGATACATGTCTGTTTTGGATAGCTTTACAGAAGAGATGTTGCAGTCTGAACTGCCCAAACGGGTCATCCTCGAACGCCTGACCCATGGCCTGGAAGTAGAAAAGCCGCCGCAGTTTGCCATTCCGGCTCCCAAATACACCTTTGAGACCAATCTGCACGGCTTCCGTTACGACTATCAACATCAGACCGTCACCATTTCCTATAAAGTAGCCCACGGCCTTCATGACGATATGACCGTATCCTTTATGACTTTCCGGGTCATCCTGGAAGGATTGGGCGTTTGTATCCGAATGCAGAAGTGGTAGTGAAATACAGAGGGGGTTGTCGCCAATGCGGCAGCCTCCTTTTTGTGGTGAAGGAGGGGAAACGCCGTTCGCAGGCCGCAGATGGCCGGACGCAATGGCTCCCCTGATAGGGGAGCTGTCAGCAAAGCTGACTGAGAGGTTGAGAGGCATGCGTAGGGGCCGTCAGGCCCAAAAAGGAGGGGAAATGCGATGCACTGCGGAACCGATATCGTACAAATCAGCCGTATAGCGGACATGGCCGCCCGTCACGGCCGTTCCTTGGGCCGCTTTTTCACGGAACAGGAACTGGCTTATTGCCAGCGGACTGATGGTACCTGGCGGGCGGAATCGCTGGCCGGCATCTTTGCTGCCAAAGAGGCTTTGTTCAAGGCCTTGGGGACCGGTTTCCGCCAGGGAAAATGGACGGACGTCGAAGTCTGCCATGACTTGTTGGGAGCCCCGTATTATCAGCTCCATGGTTATTATGCCCAGGCCGTGGGCCAGGATGGCCAGCTGCCGTCCCTGTCCATCGCCCACGACGGTGATTACGCCATCGCCTTCACCGTGTTAGGGTAGAAAAAACGCCGTTCGCAGACCGCAGATGGCCGGCCGCAACGGCTCCCCTGATAGGGGAGCTGTCAGCGAAGCTGACTGAGAGGTTGAGAGGCCTTGTGCGTAGGGGCCGGCCTGGTTAAGGCGGCCCGCTGTGAGGTTTAACCACAGCCCATTCTTATCCAATGGCAGGCTTTTACGAACCCCGAACCACGAGCCACGGCCTTTCCTCGGACTCAGATGCGGCGTTGCCGCGACAGACTCAAACTGAGAACGACGCTTCGGGAAGCCCTCAGCGCGTAGCGGGCCGCCTTTACAGGCCGGCCCCTACGATGGCCCCGGATGGGGCAATTTTACGAGCCAATGGTTTCCCGAGGCGATGTCGTCCCTTTGAGTTTGACGCCGCGCAGCGGCATATGAGTCAAACGCGGCCTGCGACCAGCGAACTGCGGCCTGCGGAATCGCCAGGCCCCAAAAACTCGATGAACGATGAACGACCTAGGATGAACGAAAACACGGCCTGCGGGGCCGTCAGGCCCCTTTACACGCGCCCTTTTCAATAAAAATAGGAGAGAATTACTATGCAAAAAGTTACTACTGCCGCTCAGATGCGGAATATGGATCGGATAGCTATGCATGGCATATATGCCATTGCGCCGGCTGTCCTCATGGAAAATGCCGGCCATGCCGTTGCCGAACGGGCCGGTGCCTGGCTGGAAGGCTGGGATGGCAAGGATGTCGTCCTCTTTTGCGGCAAAGGCAATAACGGCGGCGACGGCTTCGTCATTGCCCGCCACATCTTAGCCGCCGGGGCCAGAGCCTATGTCTATGTCCTCGGGGAAGAAGCCGACTATAGCGATGAAGCGCGCCAGCATTTGCATACGCTGCAGCAGCTGGCTGACGATGAAACGTGCCTGCTCTTGCCGGCGCCGCAGTCGGAAGCTGACTGGCAGGTCCTGCAAAAACGGCTCCTCGCCTCTTCTGTCGTCATCGACGCCATGCTGGGGACGGGCTTCCACGGCAGCCTGCGCCAGCCCATTGCCTCTATCGTAGCGGAAGTCAACGCCGCTGCTGCCGCCGGTGCCGTCACGGTCATCGCCGTCGATATGCCGACTGGCGTCAACTCCGACACGGGGGCTGTCAGCAACGGTGACGACGATGAAGACGGTCCGCTCTTTGCCGATATGACCGTCACCTTTGGTGCCCTCAAACGGGGCCTGGTCCTCTATCCCGGCCGGGCTTGTGCCGGCCACGTTGAAGTCGACCCCATCGGCATGCCTGGTCCGCTGCTCATGCAGCTCGAAGAAGACCCGGCTTATTTGCTGCAGGAATCGGATATCGCTGAAATCGTCGTGCCCCGCAGCCCGGACAGCCATAAAGGGACTCACGGTACCATCGCTATCGTCACCGGCAGCAGCCAGATGGCCGGAGCCGCCCTCATGGCTGCGCATGGAGCCGTCCGCAGCGGGGCCGGCAAGGTCTTCCTCCGTGTGCCCGGTGCGACGGCGCCGTACTGCATCGGCGCCCAGCCGGAAATCATGGTCCGCGGCGTCGGTACTGGCGACCACTTCACCGCTGCTGATGCCGATGAAATCATTGCTGAAAGCAAGAATTGGTCCGTCCTGGCCATGGGCCCCGGCATGGGCCGCGACGCCGGGACGAAAGAATTCCTCCTGAAAGTCCTGGCCGCTGTGGATTGCCCTGTCGTCCTCGATGCCGATGCCCTCAACCTGCTGGCCGGAGAAAAGGCCCTCATCGCTTCGCGGGGGAGCCGGATCATCATGACGCCGCACTTGGCCGAATTTTCTCGCCTCAGCGGCCTGTCCATGACGGAAATCAAAGCGGACCCCATCGCGGCAGCCCGTCATTTTGCCTCAGAATGGAAAGTCAACCTCGTCCTCAAAGGGGCGCCGACGCTCATCGTTTCGGCCCGGACGGGGAACGTCTACATCAACTCCACGGGCAATGCCGGTATGGCCTGCGGCGGCATGGGTGACGTCCTGACCGGCATGATCGCCGCCATGACGGCCCATCAGGGTATGAGCGATTTGTGCAGTGCTGCCTGTGCTGGCGTCTATCTCCACGGATCAGCCGGCGATGCCTGCCGCAAAGCCCGCGGCCCCTATGGCTTTACGCCCATGGAAACAGCCGATGCCCTTCCCGGCGTCCTGGCTTCTTTAGAAGAAGATTTGGCCCTGCCCATTTTGCAGCAGCCCTTGATTGGAGGAAAATAAATTGAAAAAAAGAAAACTCTTTACCGCCGCCCTGGCCCTGGTCATGAGCTTTATGCTCGTCCTGGCCGGCTGTGGCAACAGCGCGTCGTCCAGCTCGTCTGGTGGGGCCAAGGCCGTTCAGTCCCTGAGTGCCTCTGACAAGGACCTGCGCATATCCGTCCTCAACGTCGGTCAGGCCGATGCGACGCTCATCCAGTATAAAGGCAAGAATATGCTCATCGATACAGGCGAAGTCGACAGCCGGGCCGATTTGGTCAAACAGCTCAAAGAACGCAAGGTCAAGGACATCGACATCATCGTCATCACCCATCCCCACGGCGACCATCTGGGCGGCATGGCGGAACTGTTCAAGGACTTCAAAATCAAGCAGATCTATGACAATGGCCAGAGTGCCAATACGGCCATGTACCGCAATTACCTGAAGAACATCAAGGCCAAGAATATTGCTTATAAGACCTTGAAAAAGGGCGATACCTTCACCCTGGGCGATGACGTTACCTTTACCGTCCTGTCGCCGGGCAAGCCTTTCACTAAAGAAAATACCCAGGGCGTTTCTGAAAGCGGTCTGACCAATGACAATTCCATCGTCTGCAAGATGACCTATGGCCAGTTCTCCATGATGTTTACCGGCGATGCCCAGAAAGAAGTCGAAGATAAGATCCTCAAGGATTATAAACCAGCTGACCTCAAATCAGACGTCCTCAAAGTCGGCCATCACGGCAGCAAGACCTCGTCGTCCGACGCCTTCGTCAAAGCCATAGCCCCGAAAGCAGCGACTATTTCCTGCGCCGCCGGCAACCAGTACAAGTTCCCGCACGAACCGACGCTGAAGACCTTGCAGAAATACAACGTCGAAGTCTATCGTACCGACCGCAACGGCGTCATCACCATTACCACCGACGGCTCGTCATACAGCATCGAAAAGGAGCATTGATATGAAAAAAGAACTCGTCGGTAGCATCGACCGCATAACCGAACAGACGGCGTACATCCTCCTCAACGACGATGAACACGAACTCCAGTTCCCACTGGAACTCTTGCCAGACGTCGCCGATGAAGGCATGGCCTTCACTATCACCATCGAACGCAACGAGGAAGAAGAAAAACGACTGGCCGAAGAAATCGAGGCCTTGAAAGAAGGCCTCTCCCAATAGGGAGAGGTTTTCTTTTTAAGCCATTGGCTCTCTTCATAGGAGAGCTGTCAGCGAAGCTGACTGAGAGGTTGAAGTAGGGAAAAGAACGCAGACCGCAGGCCGCAGATGGCAGACCGTCGCGGTCCTGCGGACCGAAAAAAATACACGGCCAGCGGCCGAATTGTAGGGGCTTCCCGTGAGAAGCCCGCCAGAGAGATTTCATCACATCCCATTCGAGTATAATGGCAAGCTTTTACGAGCCACGAGCTACAAATCACGAGCCACGGCTCTTTCCTCGGACTCAGATGCGGCGTTCCGCCATGACAGGCTCAAACTAACAACGACGCTTCGGGAAACCCTCAGCGCGTAGGGGGTATCAGTTCTAAAATTCGATGAACGAACTGCGACCTACGATGAACGGATTTTCGCCTGGCCGCTAGGCCCCAATTTACATTAACGATTCCTTAAGTTTTCGGAAATTCGATTAAAAAACGATTAGAATTTCTGTTTGCCCCTGTTTTGTGGTGTATCATGGAATCATGAGCCGCTCTATTGCGGAGCGGGAACGATTATTATACAATAAAAATGAATCTGGAGGTGTGATGTCATGTCCGATTCGGCACAACAGGCCAAGGCGCAAAAGAAAGCGTATGACGAGGCGTGCAAGCGGGTCCTTTCAGAGCGGGGCATTATGGCCCATATCCTGAAGGCCTGCACGGAAGAATTCAAGGATTGTGATTTGCAGGATATTGCCCAACGCTATATCCAGGGTGAACCGAGCATCAGTCGCATTGCGGTGGAACTGGAAGCTATTTCGCCACGCATCGAGAGTGAGCAGACAGAAGACAAAGCCAGCGCAGAAGGAACGGTCTATTACGATATCCGGTTCCATGCCGTAGCTCCCGGGGATGGAAAACTCATCCAGCTCATCATCAACTTGGAAGCGCAGAACGATTTCAATCCGGGCTATCCCTTGTTGAAGCGAGCTGTCTATTATTGCGGACGCATGATTTCCAGTCAGTATGGGACAGTCTTTGTGAAATCTCATTACGAAAAAATCCAGAAGGTCTATTCCATCTGGATTTGCACGATGCCAACGAAAAAATGGGAGTACAATATTTCAAGGTATCGGCTCACGGAAGACCATTTAATTGGTCATACACAGGCCGAACGAAGTCATTATGATTTGATCAGTATCGTCCTGGTCTGTCTGGGAAGCAAGAGCTATAAACAGTTAAAAGGCATCCTGCGGCTGCTAAACATGCTGCTCTTAGATAACATGGGTTCCCAAGAAAAGCAGGAATTGCTAGCAAAAGAATTTAACGTAACGGTAACGCCGCACTTGGAGAAAGGAGTGGCAACAATGTGTAACTTGAGCGAAGGTATTGAACGGCGTGGCGAAAAACGCGGACGTAAACTAGGCGAAAAACGTGGTTGGAATTTAGGGAAGCAGGACGATGTACTGGAAATGCTGAAAGATGGCGTACCTTTTGAAAAAATTGCTCAGTATACCAAGCTATCCCTGGAAGTTATTGCTGATATCGCGAAGAAAAATAAATTGATTTAATTTTCGTGAAAAAACTTTTTAAAAATATGGCATTTAGCCGATAGGGAAGGGACTGTTGCTTGAAAGCATAGACTATCATGCGCAGTCCTTTCTCAGATTCAAATGCGGCGTTGCCGCGACAAACTTATGGAATAAACGCAGTTTGCCGGCCGCAGCTGGCAGACCACAAAAATAGCCCCAATCGGGGGCATTCGTAGGGGCTGTCCCGAAAGCCTTTTTGGCCCGTCAGGTGCCGACTAATAGGAGGCGCAGGACGGCTGCTCAAACGGACAGCTGTGGCTGGGCAGCCCGCTGCAATATTTAGCCACAGCCTATCCTGGTATAATAGGTAAGTCTGTAGGGGCTTCCACGTGGGAAGCCCGCTAGAGAGATTTGACCACAGCCCATTTGAGTATAATAGCAGACTTTTTACGAGCCACGAACGACGAGCCACGAGCCACTATTTTTTCACGAGCCGAGGGT